>JACLAB010002211.1_pt1 | contig 18627 bp, 9 predicted proteins | sample 8027921 | NCBI WGS metagenome assembly JACLAB01 (sample SAMN15725117, study PRJNA655200) | protist metagenome | isolation source: fluorescence activated cell sorting (FACS) single amplified genomes of... | place: USA: West Boothbay Harbor, Gulf of Maine | collected 2000-07-19 | reverse complement strand
GAGGGGACGACCAAAACGACGACGACGAAAACGCGCGTGTTTAACGATATGTATAAGTTCGTGCCGCCGTCGTCGTCGTCTGCTGCTGGTGGGAAGCGTTGTGGGGTGCCGACGTGGACGAAAATTAACTCGGTAAACTCGCCGCCGCCGAGGAGCGGCCACTGCGCGTGTTACGCGAAAGGGTACGTCTACGTTTTCGGCGGCGAGTTTACCTCGCCGAACCAGGAGAAGTTTAAGCATTACTCGGATTTTTGGCGGTTTGATTGCGATTCGAACGCGTGGGAACAGTTAGAGAGTGGACCGAAGAATGGCGGTCCTTCGGCGAGGTCGGGGAGTCGGTGCGTGGCGACCAAGTCGGATTTCATCCTCTTTGGCGGATTTTACGACGCGGCGGAGGAGATTCGGTATTTTAACGATTGTTACGCGTTCGATTTCGATGCGAAAAAGTGGCGGGTGTTAGCAAAAGGAGGAACAGGGTCGAGTGCGCCGAGTGCGCGGTCAGCGTGTCACGTTTGCGTGAGTGCCGTCGGCGGTTCGAATAGTAGCGGTAGTAAGAAGAGGAATAGTAAAAGTAGTAAAAAAGGCGAAAAGGGAGAAGAAAACGACGGAGAAGAAAAAGAAGAAAGAAAAGAAGAAGGAGGAGAAGAGAGGACATACTTGTACGTCTACGGCGGGTATTGTAAACATGTCGAAGAGCCGGACGAGGATACCGACCCTCGAGATTTAGAAGACTTTGGCGCGATGGAAAGAGCGATTACTCGCGAAGATTGTTGGAAACTGGACGTTTACGGGAACAAGAAATGGCAAAAAGTGAAAAAAGCCGGACTCGCGCCACGCGCGCGCGCCGGCGCGTCCTCGGTCGTGCACCTCGCGAAGAAGCGATTGATCGTGTTCGGTGGCGTCGTCGACCACGAGATTAAAAAAGGCGACGTCATCGTCTCTGAGTTTCTCCAAGACGCGTTTACGTTCAACTACAACACGGAAAAATGGTTCCCGCTTACGCTCTTCGCGGAAAAGAACGAAAAAGTGAAAACCGAAGAAGAGTCGAGGGAAGAAGCGCGAAAAATAGCCGCGGGTGAACTCGACGGCAATGAAAACTTCAACGTGCGTTTATCGGATCGCGAAAAGGCTGCGGTGCGCATTCAAGCCACTTTCCGTGGACACCGCGTGAGAAAAGCGATGAAACTGTACCGAGTCGGCGGCGTCGTTTCTGAGTTGTTGTATTCTCCCGGAACTGGAGAAGAAGCGCCGAAGCCGACGGCAAAGCCGAGAGGCCGCATCAACGCGTCCGTGTGCGTCGTTGGAAACGACTTGTGGTTATACGGCGGCATCGTCGAAGTCGGCGACGTTGAGGTTGTTTTAGACGACGTGTGGAAGTTGGATTTAAGCGCAAAAAGTAAATGGATTCGGTCGGAAAAAGTTTCAGAACGCGTCGCGAATCAGCTGAGCGAACTTGAAATGGACGCAAATCAACCACAAAAAGAGAACAATAACGAGCAAGAAACTGACGACGATTCTGACGACGACGACAAGGAGGAGGAGGAATGATTTGTTCAGAAAGTGAATATAGATATCGTACATGATATACCTCGATTTGTAAGTGAGTAATATAACGCGATAGTCACGTCATCGTCGCCGCGACCGTCTATCAAACTGTTTCTTCTTCATCGTCGGAATAAACATCCGCCGGCAAACACGACTGCCTTTCGAGATATCGCACCATATGTTTCCCGTTTTTCACCTCCGCCAGCGCCCGTATCAAACTCTTCTTCCACGGACACGCTCTCTCTCTCAACCACCGAACGACGTCCCAGTGTCCCTCGAACGCTAAAAGTAAACACAAAAAGAAACGCGTCAGTGAAGTCAAAAAAGTATCAGAATGTACTTACCCGCTCTCGTCATCGCGTTATGCGTGAACAACTTCTCGTTTTTCTCCATCAGGAGCTCTAAAACCGTAATCCTCCCGAACCGCGCCGCTTGCGACGCCGACGTCGAATCGACTTGGCACTTACACTCCCTCAACAACATCTCGACAACACCATCGTTCCTATCGCCTTGTTCGATCGCTTTGTTGAACATTTTCACCGTCAGAGGCATCCCAAGTTTCACCGCTAACTTTAAGGACTCTTTATCGTTCACTTTAAAGTCTCGGGAGATGACTAACTTGGTTTGCAAAACATCTTCTCGCGTCCACTTCGAGCACAGACTGAAGCACTTCGCCGCGTTCGAGTCCAGTTTTGCAACGACGTGATGTCGGAACACGTCGTTGTGCTTTTTCGAGAGCTCGTACAGCGTCATCAAATGATGTGAAGCGTTATCGTCGTCGTAAATTTCGTTCTTTTCCGGCATTCTCTCGGTCGCGTCGCGCATTCTTTCCGGTTTACGAGTTTATCAGCGCTTTGTCTCTTTTCCGCTTATTTTCGAGCCTTCAAATGCGGCACAAATTTGTGGGCATCCTCAACGCGAAGCGCGAGAGAGAGAGAGAACGCGCGCGCGCGAACGCAAAAAAGAAGAAAAGAGGACGAAAGAGAAACGACCCGTTCGAAAAGAAATCGACGAAAAGAGATTTAGCGACGTTCGCAAAACCGCGTCTGCTTTTGGTTTTCGCGCGTTCCCCTAAAGGCGTTACGTCACCAGAAGAAGTACGACGACGATGACGATGATATTGATGCTCTTTTCTTGTTTAATTGGCGCGTGTTATTTTAACGCAGTCCACGCGTACGGCGGCGGCGGGTTTTGGCAAGAGAACGATGTCTTACCGCTGGACGTTTTATCTCGCGCGCACTCGGTGTGTTCGACGAACAAAATCGATTCCAAGGCAACGGTTTCGCTCGAAGATTTTGATTTTCGCCAAAACGAAAACCAGCACAAATACGTGACCATTATCGGGACGTATTTTACCGGGTGCACGCCCGGGAGACTGGATTATCCAACCTTGACGACGTATTTGAAGAGTTTACACGAGACGTACGAAACGGAAGGGGCGACTGCTCACGTGGCCACGCTCGTTTCGCTGAAGAACGGCGTCAACGCGGGCGTCTGCGACGCTTGGATGACGCACGATGCGAATTCGGTGAATGTGAATGATATGGGAGGAAAGTTTCCTTTGATGATTGACGATAGAGATAGGAGTTTGACCTATTCGTTTTTTGATGCGGCAGTGCATCCGCAGTACGCAGTTTTGGATCATTGCATGCGGGTGGCGAAATTTTTACCCGGGACGGCGGATTTTGAAGGCGAGGAAAGTTTGTTGAGCGTGGTGACGAGTTTGATGTTAAATATTTCCGCAAGTTGTGACGATGGCGAAGACAGGAGAGCGAGCGATGTTCTAAAGGAGAGGGTGAGATCGAAAGATGAGTCGTTTGTAGCGGACGGGGTCGTGGTGACGAGCGCGAGCGCGGGAGACTACTGCGTGGACGCGTTTGGGCCGCGAACGAACCGAGGTTCCGTGAAAGTTGTCGAAACTGGATTGAACACTCCGAGAGCTCTTTCGTTCAACGGTGCGAACGAAATTTGGATCGCGACGGCTGGTGATGACTCGCTACGTTTGGTTACTCTAGATGACGCCACGAAAGCAACCGCGACGACGTCGAGATCAGTCACGGATAGGGCAAAGTACCATTATTTAGATAAAGTGAGTCAAATCGCGTTCGGTTTAGATGGCAATTTCGCCACGTGTCAAGAATCGTCGAATGATTACGATGGAATGAAAACGAGTAATTATTTCATGGGACCAACGCTTTACGATTCTGGGATCGTACCAACGTCAGAAGACATCAACATCGATCTAAACGGCGAAAAATGCGACGTGCGAACGTACGATCAATCGAGTAAGTCATGTTTTCTCACGCACGAGGATATGCTTCATGCGACGCCTTTGTGCATGGGCATCGCCCACGATGGTGAATCTCAAACAAGTTATGGCAACGTGTTTTGGGCGTTTGATGGATATCACGGGACTTTAGTTCGGTACGATTTCGAGAAGCCCCACGGGCCGAAAAGTTTAGACCACGATTTGGCGAACGTTCGTAGGTACGACGAAGTGCAATTGAAACGAGAGGCAGACGTACCGTCGCACATTGTCGTTGATAGTGCGACGAGAGCAGTCTATGTCGCGGACACGGGAAATAACCGAATAATTGTTTTAAACGCCGATTCGGGTAGATTCGCGTACAACGCTCGGAGCGATTTAGGCGGCGAATACACGTCTTGGTCGTCGCAAAAAGCAAGTTTCGAGTACTCTGTGTTTGGATGTGCGCAATTGAATAGAACGTTTATTGAAGGATTGAATAAACCATCCGGCATAGCCGTTCACGAAAACGTTTTATACGTCTCAGAGTATAGTTCTGGTAAAATCAAAGCGTTTCAGAAAACGTCCGGCGCATTACTCGATACGTTTGAAACCGGATCGATGGCGTTGGGTGGCATCGCGTTCCAACCTTCCTCGAATAAGTTATGGTACGTGTGTCGCTCTTCGAATTCGTTGCGATATATTGACGTGTCTATGACAGAGCAGAAGTGCAGTGGAAGCACGGGCACAATTCCGAGCGGCAATGCGATCGATTTCGGTACGGTGCCTGTGAGTGGCTCTACTGATTTATGTCCAGCACTGCCCACGTCCCTGGGTATCGCAGTACACGTCGAACACGACGACGGGTATTTGAACACAACAATGCTGAGTTATTCGTACGGCATGTCTGAGAGTTGCATGGCGTGCGACGACGACTGCGATAACGACATGTTACTCATGGCTGGATGGTTATGTCACAAATGTCTCCCGCAACCGTGCGAAAACGACGGAGTGTGTACTAATGTTCAAGGCAAAGGGTACAGCTGCGCCTGTAGTGAAGATTTTACGGGCGATCGATGTCAAAGCCCAGCTTCGCCACGACCATCTTCGTCGTCCTCGTCCGCGGGTGGTATTCATATGCGAAGAAGTCTGAGCGCATTTAGCGTTGCGATCGGGTTGATGTATTTATTAGAATTGTTTTGAAAAGGCGTTTACTCACCGTAGAATTGCATGATGTGTTGTACAAATTGTTCTTTTCTTACACTTTTAGGAAAGGTCAAACGCTTTCGCGTTTGATATGGCGTACACTAATTTCTTTTCCATCTCTTCGTCCGTATCGTACGGCGGCAGCTTCAAGAGATTCATGCACGTCGCCGCGCTGGGGAGTCTGGTTACATCCGCTACGGAGTTTGCGTCGCTTCCGGACGCCGCGCGGTGGATGCAAAAAGGCGGGTTTAACGCGCTAAAACCCAGTAAAGGAGTGTTTGCGCTGGAAGTGACAAACTTTAGAAGTTTTCTTTGATTCTCTTTGCTCATATTTCGTGTCACTCGCCAAAGTCTTTGTATGACTGCGTGATCTGCGTCGTATCCTCCCATGTAATGCGACGAACGCGCGAGATCGTCCACGTCCACGCCACCGCCAGAACCTGATATTAACAATCCTAACTCAGCCGGCGTAAAAAGTTTCAGGGTCGACGGACGCACCATCGCTCGAAAGCCTTCGACGAAGGCTGCTGACTGCACGCGAATCTGACCATCGAGTAAATACGCCGCCATTGCGTGTAAATACGAAGGATAATTCTTCTTGTTCACGCGAATGGTTGATCCATTCGGAACCAAATCTACGTATCTTGGACTGTCTGGATTCGCATTTGAGCGATCGAGCGCGACGAAATACAGCTCTAAATCATCAAAGTCGCTCTCGTTGAATCCTTTGAGCATGATGAGATTCCTGTAAACTTCTGGGTCAAACGTGGTCAAATCCGAAAGTGTCGGAGGTTTGCCTCGTAATTTGGAGAGAAAGAAGCCCGCGAGCGGCGCATCTAAAAGAATACCTTCTCCACACGCTTTACCGAGAATGGCTCCTAAATAAAAATAGGAGTACACGAGCCACTTCTCTCTGTCGCTCTCTTCGTTGCTATCGCGCGTAATCATCACATCGTCGTCGTCGTCGTCGTCATCATCATCATCATCATCATCGTTTCGATCATCGCCAAACTCTGAAAACTGCTTTTCCAACGTATTCGCGTATCTTGGGTTTGGATACAGGGTTCTATCTGGCGTCTCGCAAAAAAGAAAGTTCCCTTCTTTTGGGTCAAACGCCTCTTCTACCGTCGCGCTCAAGAAATCTTTGAACAAACCGCCGCCGTCGACGCCCGCTTCTTCCGCGCCGTGTTCGTTGATAAACTTCACTCGAACATTTCCTTGCAAAGCCTCCACGCATTTACGCATAGCATCTGCAGGATGATTCGAGGAAGCTTGATCGAGAAAGAGTTGCTTAAATCCTTGTCTTAAAACCTTTCCTCTTTCAACGGTGATGTGCATCTTACTGTGTTGCATTCCGTTGATGAACGACAACGCTTCTGAATTCCTCGCGTTCATCGCACTCGCACTCATTCCCAATTCCTGCCGGCGGAATTTCTCAGTCGCGGTGCCAAAAGCGCGGACTCTAACTTCAAACGGTGCCAAACACGAACATTTACTTAAAACATTCGACGCTCTCGATTTCCGCCCACCTTCGCCAAATTCTCGGAGGAAGGAATCTACCGCCGGCGTTAAAAAACCAGAATCCACTCCGCCGCACAGTTCGACGGCATAAAACAACTCCGGTGGAGCGAATTGACGTCGGCCATTGCGGTCGAACAAGTTTTGCAACACAGACGCAGTAGCTTCAATTTGACAATCTTCCGTTCGGACCGCTCGGTAGCTTTTACTGGCGTTCAAACTTCCATTGTTAGTGAACGGCTCTTCCCATAATTGAAACCATAACGTGTTCTTTGCGATTTCGACGAGAAACTTCGATTCATCAATCGTGAGCGGTTTCCCGATGACGTAAAACTCTTCATCGTCAGCCGTTTGGGCGTGCACGGCGTAGATTTCGGAAAAGGCACCCAACTGTTCGCGCCATTTCGGATCGCGAATCGTATCTTTCGGATTTTTAGCGTATTGCGAAGACACGCTGAGCCACAGGTTCCGCATGATATCTGCGCATTGAAACGCAAACGAGGCAAGAAAGAACACGCGATCTTTTCCTCTGAGAACACTTGAAATTCCGAGAATATATTTTGCAATTTTTGCGGTGTTCTGTTCGCTCCTGTCATCTTCTTCTTTGTCTGCGTCGACAGCGCACGCACTCGCCAGTTGCGCGGAAATGATCGATGAAGGCGGATTCCAAAGCGAGGCGAGTTGTCGCTTCAATAAAGGCGGCACTTTAACCGTGTCAAACACAGTACCACCTTTTTTCACCATCGATCCTTTTGCGCGAAGTGGTTTCTCCTCGAAATCCTCGTCGTCACTATCGAATAACGTACTCTTTCCGTTATCGTTTCTAGAAAAGCTCGACGAATACTGGTTTTCGTCTTCGTCCGGCAACGCGGACAGTGGCAACGCATCGACTAATGTGCCGCACGCGTTTGCAAACAAAAGAGCATTTTCACCGTAATATTCATTGTAAATATACTTTCCCTCTCTCCATCCGACACCGAATGTTGGCGATCGAGACCATTCGCAAAGATTTCCCAACATCCACGCGATTCGCGAATACCCCTCCTCTCCAACGTTCACATCGAGAAGAACGCTACTTGGTGTTGAGAGCGCACGAAGAAAGAGCGTCGCGGGTGCTGCGAAAAATTGTGCATTATCGGCAGAAAGAAGCGGCGGTGGCGAACCCTCCGACTCCGAATCCTCCGACTCCGAATCCCAATCGGGGGAGAACCCAGGGGCGAACCCAAGAACATCGAGATTGCCGAGTAACTTTTGAAAGACCAGAGGGCAAGAGAAAACTTGTACGGCGAACGATTCGCCCCAATTCTTCACCTCTGATGACACTCCAACATCCATTGCATCTCCTTCTTCTTTGCACCTTCCTGCATCTTGTAACGCGACGCGACCAATATCGGTTATTAGTGTGAACAAACCTCGCGGAGCTGTGAAGATACCAGCGGCATTGATATCAGCCGCATTCCTCAATATATTTTTGACGATGTCGTCGTTGAATGAAACCGCCCCTTTGACGTTCCTCGCTTCGTCTCTCGCGACTTCCCTAATTAGCGCGTGCGACCCCCCCTCCCTGTCATCTCCCCCGTATCCAGTAAGGTATGTGAACGTCAGTGATGCTAATCCACGTTTGATCGCAATACTTTGTGCCGTTCCGTGCACATTGTCACCATTACTATGCGCCTTTCGTTCACCACCTACCGCCCCGCTGCCCAGTCGGAGCAAGCACCATCGCAGCGACCTCGCTAGTATTCTTCTGCGTACCCTCAATTGAGCGTCGTCAATGTTGGGTGACTCGCCGCCTTCTCCATACAACCAAGCTGGAAGCACCGCCTTCAGAACTTTACGCATCGTCTCCATATCCTGCAAGTAACAATTACTTCTGATGCCATCTCGAAGCTCATCTATCGTCCCATCTTCATCCATCCTCTCCTCGTCGTCGCCAGAATTGCTCGAAGGCGTCGACGAAGAAGCGTAAAAGGTCAATCGCCGCAAATACCCAAACGCGGCGCGCGAATACTTTTCATCCGCTTCCAAATACGAAAAATGCTCTTTGCACTCTTCGCAACCATACAGATGATCCGTCGACGCCGACGACGATAAACACTTCGCGCACATTTCACCGTACACTTTCCCACCTTCACCACCACCATTTTCTCTCTCTCTTTCCTCTTCCACTCTCATCCGTTGCTTCGCCACTCTCAGCGCCGTGACGCTCCTCCAGTGTTTCTGTACCACCAAAGCTGCTTTCATCTCCACTCGCGCGCGATGTCGCTGTTCTCGTTCCCGTTTCGCCCGCGTCAGCGTTTCTTCTTTCGTCAACGAATTCCTACTCCCAGAACTCGTCGTGGGACCACCACGATTTCCCCCGACCTTGCTCAAACCCATCGTCGTCTCCGACGGCGCATTTCTCGCGCTCCTCCTCGAGGGTGTTCCTCCGACGCCGCTTTCACCAAAACCACCACTTTTTTTCCCGGACAAATCAATCTTCTTCTGCCTCGTCGAGTTGCCATCGAACGAGTGCAACCCAGGGATAAACGACATAATGAGTATATATTATTCGCGCGTTTGCTCTCTCTCTCTTTCTCTCTCTCGTTCGTTCTCTCTCTCTCTCGTCGTCCGTAAAGCGTGTAAAGTGCGCAGAAAGAAGTTTCGAAATTCAGATGCGTTTTTTTTTGCAAGCGGCATATTTAGGGTTTCGTATTCTCCGTATACAGTTAGGGTTGAGGTAAAGCGCTCAACGACAAAGTCACACCTGACTCTTACGCGTCGTGGGAACAACGCTTCGAGACGAGGATGACGACGAGTGAGAAGACAACCAAGAAGGGAGAAAACGAGCACACGGACGACGACGACGATTCTAAAGAAGACAAAGATGAAAATCCGATGCCTCCGTTCCCGATCAAATCCCCTACCTTTGGGACGAACGACTTACCATCGATGAGGAAGGAACTGCGAATGCAATTACAGTTGGCGATAAAAGCGACGCGAGAGAAAGGAACAACGAGAGAAGAAGAAGAAGATAAAGAAGAGAATAAAAAAGGAGAAAAAGAGAAAGAAGAGCGTAAAAATGAGGATGAAATCGGAACGCTGGCGAACGCTTTGGAAGGTTTAGTCGCCGTCGCGGATGGGAATTTATCCTTACTGATTACGGGAGATGCGAAATTCGCATCCACGCGATTCGCGTTCGAGTGCATCGAAAAGATGGACCCGCAAAGGGTGAGCGTGACAATCGCGCCGGGGTTTACAAATACGCGAGAGTTTGACGTGATTATAATTTTCGTGGACAGCGAGAGAGTGCTAGAAGTTGTGGAGGAGACGAAGCTGGTCGTCAAGAGGGTCGGGTCCGAGAACGTGTTCATAGCGGCGTTCGTGAAGGAGGATGCGGAGGAGGAGGGAGAAGGAGGCGAGGAGGAGGAAGGAGAGGCGGAAGGAGAGATGCGAGCAGCTTTGGAAAGCGTGCGGAGTAGCGATTTGGGTGTGATGCCGTCGTCGTCTATGCCGACGGCAGAGGAGGACGAAGAGTATAGCGACGCACAGATTGAGATTTTACGAAACGCGCGAGGGACGAAGAGGGACGTGGAGAAGAACGCGGCGTCGATACCGGAATTGAGCTCGAGAGACGTAATTACGGAGTTTGAAAGGCAAACTTTAGCGATAGAACCGATAGAAATGAGGGAGACGACGACATCGACGACGAAAATGATGAACTCGCCGAAAAAGTCTCCAAAGGGTGGCGGACAATCGCCGATGAAAATATCTTTCCCGAGCGACGAAGGCAACGAAGACGCTAAGCAAGAGCTATTCTTGCGCGCGGAAGCGTTGTTATGGAACATAGCGCTGAGTAGCGGCATCGATCCATCCAACGCGTGCGCGTTTGAACACGGAGGGAAGAACAATACTACTAAGAATATAATGACGTTCCATCGACGAGAGCAAATAGAGTGGGTGAAGGAAATCGAACGCGCGTTGGAGAAGATTGAAGAGGCGAGGTTGAGGCAAGTAAAGAGTCAGTTAGCGAATGTGTACGTGGAAGCGAGCGGCTTGGACGCGGTAGAGGTTGGGTTGATCTCGCCGGAAAAGAGAGGGAAGAGAGAAAATCTCGAGTAAACAACACAAAACGTTCTTTGACGAAAGGTCATCTATTATTACTATTATCACTATTGCTACTCCTATCGCTGCGCTTGTGCTATTATAAAGACGCTATATTGCTAATTTTTGTTCTTCGCGCAAAGTACTGAACGCGACGCGTCTCGCGCCGCCGACGCCTTTATCGCCGTACATTGCGAATATGTACGAAAATTCCAAATCAGAGCACGCTTCAAAGAGCTTGAAAATGCCCGGTTTCAACCGCTCGCGAATGGAGGAGAAGATTTCGTTGTTCTTTTCGTCGCCGGTGGTACTCTCAATTTTTCGGTTCTCGGAAGTGGCGGTGACGCTCGCGATGACTTCAGCTAAGATGTGCGCGCAGTAAAATTGTTTCAATCCGCTCGCTTTACACGCGACGAGGCTTTTCGAGAGACTCGAGGCGCACCGAATGAAAGCGTCGTGATGTTCAATTTTAGTTGAAGACATTGAGGCCCATTGGCGCAACACGTCCACTAAATGCGCAATCGTCGCGGTGATGATATTTGTCGATCGTTTCAATTGTTCTTTGCGATGATACAAAGTTGCGGTGACGATGTCGCAACACAACACGAAGGAATCGAAATCGGTTTCTTGCGTTTCAAGAAGCGCGCCGCTGAATGCCCGGGCGGAAACGTGAGCGATTCTACCGACAACTCTGGCGCTGAGTGCACACTCGTAATCGCCTTTTGCTACGATGTTGCATAAAATAGCCAGCGATCGCCGTCGGTTTAAACATCGACTATCCTTGTTGAGATGGGGTTCGCACGCGTGGAGCAAACTATCGACGAGTGCTTCATTCTTTTCGTCGTCGAAGGTTTTCCGCCAAGCGAATTTTGAGCAACTGGTAAAAACTTCGAGCATCCAAAATGTAGGATGCAAGCGTTGGTTTTGCGCCGAGAGGAGAGCGTTGTCGTCGACGCCTCTGATGAACGCGTTCCTCGCGAGCGAATCTTCCCTGTGCAATCTGTCCACAGCAAACTGCACTGCGAACCGCCGCGCTTCTTTACTCGATGATTCAAACATCATTCGTAAACATTTTGTTCTTTCACGATGTAACTCGTTCAAAACCATCTCCGCGCCTTTAACTGTGTGACTGCTGCTGAAATGTTGAAAATTCTTCAGCAACGCGTTGAAAACAATCGTAAACGCTTCCGTCTCGAACGCAATTCCAGGCGATGCGAGCAGAGAAAGGCACCCACACAGATATGTCATTGCTTTTGTGTTTGTATTCAAATCACCTTTGAGTTCCTCCTTCACGAAGCACAATGCGCGGTCCAAGTGCGAGGCGACCGAATCGCTCGAGGTGCGCGTGAGATCTTTCATCACCGCGGAAGAAGGAGATAAAGACGAGAATATTTTAGCTCGCGCGTGTAGACTGTGCCCCAATCCTGCCAAGATGAAACCAAAACATACCGACATCGCGTGCGTGCTGGCATCACCTTCTTTTAACTTCACCACGAGAGACTCGAACAATTCTTCCCTCTTTTTGAATTTTTGCACCCACGCCGCCATAGCTTCATCATCGTTTCCGTCGCACGTATCGTCGCGCGTCTGTTTACACGCGACCGCTAAAGTCATGGCATCTTCAAAACACATATTTTTAGCGTTAGTTCTCGATAGCTGAAACAAATTTTCGTCTTCGTCATTTACAGAATATGAAGCACTCGCGTATTCTTCGAGGTACGAAAGCCACGCACTCTCGGGAATCGAATCTTCAATTTTACCCAGAGCCTCTCTCGTGCTTTCGCGATGAGGCCACTCGGAAGGTGATAAATCTTCCTCTATTTTCCTCGCATCTACTGCAGAGCGCACTCGTAATATTGTCTTCAACGATGATGGCGCTTTTCTTTTGTTTGCAAGCTTCGAGACAATCTCCTCAGCCGCTATCGCGACTGCTTCCATAGACGCAAAGAAACGACCCACGATTTCCTTCTCGTCCGTCACTTTGCGACGAGAGAATAAAGAGTTCATCTGCAATTCCAACGCCTCCATAGCGTCGACCAATGTTCTCTCCATATTCGTAGTAGATTCGTTCAACCATTCGCGAAGCGCATCAATCCAAAGCGTCGCCGAAACTAAATCATCGACGAGAGCGTCAAATTTTCTGTGTTTTATCCTCGACCCGAAATACCTCTTTGCTTGATCTGTAGATGCACGCGGGATCCATGTGCTTGAATACTGGTGTAACAAGTCATATCTCATATCAGTTCCGGCGTCCTTTTTGTTCTCGTCGGTCAAAATGCATTCGATAATTTCCCAAGCCTTATCGTTCGAGACGTTGTCGTTCGAGAGCGCTTGCATCGCGCACGGGAAGATCGAAATGAAATCGTCCGTCGTTCTCAACTCTCGCACGTGTTCAATAAATTGATCAAAGAGCGCGCGGTTGTTCATCAGTACATCTCCAACGACAGGAGAAATCGCCATGGCATCGTATATGGCCCAATCTTGAGGTACATTTCGTCCAAGTTTATCGCATTGCTCCAGCGTGAACGAGTCCAACATCCCCTTGTGGATGCTTTTCACGACCATTCCAAACGTAGTTAAAAGCCTCGTCGATTTCTGCATTCCCAAAATCTTCACGCATACCTCAAAAAGCTCTTCGCGCTGACCTTCGAGCATACTCGAAGTGTGAGATTCTAATGCTTTCAAAACCAGTTCCGAGCGGAAGAGCGCGTTCATGCCGCACAGTTCATCTTCGCTCTCATTGGGAACACGCTCGAATGCGTGTCCAACGCAATCGACAAATTCTGCGAGTTTACGCCGCGTCGCAAACGCCGCCAAGAAGTTCAGCAGAAACGTAGACGCCGTCGTGCCATTCATACCTACGCGCGAGATGCAACCAGTTGCTCTTTTTTCGAGTAAACGAAAATCGACGGAGAGAATGGCATCCAAGACATTGGCGTAATTCATCGTCTTCTCATACTTTCGCCCGTCGAAACATTCCACGAGAAAGGACTCGATGGCCACCTTTGGAGGATTACTATCGTCGTAGGCTTCGTAAACGTCCTCTTTTGTTTTTAACGCGCGCAAGAGATGCACGATGTGCGTTCCTTTTTCTTTCGACGACGAACTCGTAACACCACCGAACAGTTTCGAAAACACCTCTCTCATATCTCTCAGCGCTTTCTCTGTAATCTTCTTCGTTATCGCCGCGTCTCTCTTTCGCTCTTTCGACGCGCAGAATTCTTGAAAGAACCACGGCGCGAACCGTATCGCGTGCGAATCCTTTGCGGTCGTGATGCGTTTGGCAAAGTGCAGAATGAACGCCGGTATTTGCTGATTCGTTTTTGTTTTATCTTCCTCCGGTACACTGGTGTCGTCGTCGCCTCCCTTCTTTCGCTTCTCGCCTCGTTTTCGTTTCTTACCGGCGTCCTCTTTTATTTTTTCAAACGCGTCTGGGTAATATCGCAAAACAGATTCTCTCGCCACCGTCAAACGCATCGCGCTTTCAATCAGTCTCCCCAACTCTGCGTTGTCGTTCGTACCCGCCGAAAGCAACACGTCAACAAACTCTTTCGTCACGTTCTGCTGCTTCTCCGCACTCGAACTCACCGCCAACGTTGTCGACGCACCATTACTCCCATCGTCTCTATTCCTAATGTTCAAATCCTTTCTCCTCAACTGTCTCGCGCACAACCTCAAACTCGCTTCGCGCATCTCCGGAAACCGCTCAAAAGCCACCACGCACATCTCCGTGCACGCGCCCAATGAAGGCGCGTACTTGGACGCCGATAACACGTTCGAAAGCGCATCCGAACATTTCGAGAGCACCGATGCATTCCTGCCACAGCCGTCACCATCCGCCGCGAAGAGCTTCATGCTTTCGCTAAAACATTTCACCATCCGATTCGCGTTTGCCGGATTAAAAGATACCGCCTTTTCTTCCGCGGTTCTCTTTTCCCCGACGAACGAAAAGCTCTCCTCGTCTGAATCGTCGTCGTCGTTCTCGCCACCGTCGCGGCGGTTGTCAGTCGTCGTCGTCTCTTCTCCTCGGCGCAGGCAAATCGTCAGCGCGTTCAATAATATCTGCCACAGTTTCTCCGCGCTCTTCGCTTTCGCCTCTGCCTCTCCTCCTGTTAGGGAACCAAAAGCCTTCCCAAAACTCTTCTTCTTCGTCGTCTTCGTCGTCCCATCGTCGTCGTCCAAATCTAAGACGATCGTCGGTAATACGTTCAGCGTCCACTCGGCGCATAATCGCGCGTTCTCTTCTTCTTCTTCTTCTCTCAATTTCGTCGTCGGCTTTCGCAGAGTCCTCGTACTTTCCATTTCGCCGCCGAAATGTTCGACGCAAAACTCGAGTTTTTTCTCGAACGATTCTTTCGGGTTGAACAAAAAGAAGCGATAACGCTTTTGGTGCGAACAACAACAACCGTCGTCGTCGTCGTTTACGTTGTCGTTGCCGCGAGGGAGAGGAGGAGGAGGAAAAGGAGGAGGCATTGTGTTTCGCGTGCGAGAAAGCGCTCGTATCTAATGAGGCAAAAACTCTCTTCTGAATTGGAAAAAGTTCCCTCAGAACGAATACCTGCGCGCGGTATACGAAGAGATGTCGTGGCGTCGTTCGTTTCTCTCGTACAAAGAAAAGTACGAAGACACGTACTCTCCCCCTCCTTTTGACGACGTAAACGAGGAGGAAAAGGAGAAGGAGACGAAGAAAAGCGGGGGCATCCACGCGCGGATTTCCCAGTGTTCGAGCTCGAGTGAACTCAAGAAACGGTTGAAGATGAAAGAAGAAGAAGAAGGAGTAGGGGAAGAGGAAGAGGAAGAGAAGACGCGAAGAAAGGACGATCGAGATCCAGTTCCAGAGACTGGGTTTACCATATGGGACGCCTCGTTACTTCTCGCCGCGTATTTGAAGCGAGAGGAGAAGATGGAGCAGTTTTTGGGTGCTTCTGCTGCTTCTGCTGCTGCTGGTAAAACAACGCGCGTGGTAGAACTCGGCGCGGGGACCGGGGCGGGGACGCTACTTCTCGTCGAAAGCGTTGTCGAGAAGATGAGAGAGAGAAACGGTGACGTTCGGTTTGTGGTGACAGATTTAGATGTCGTTTTACATCTTTTGAGGCATAACGTGCGCGAGAGTGGCGCTTCGGAGTTCGTTTCCGTGCAGCGTTTGGAGTGGGGCGAAACGAGAAGAAAGGAGGATGTTGAGAGCGTGAAGACGCTTCTGTCGCCTTCGCGAATAGATCTGGTCATTGGCGCGGATTTGTGCTACACGTCGAACGAGGAAGTCATCAAAAATTTAGCAGATACGGTGAAATTGTGCGGAAGTCGCGCGTGCGTGATGGCGTTTTGCAGAGAGCACAACCCGAGCGCAGTGGATTTGTTCGAGAGTTTGTGCGAGGATACGTTTCGCATAAAAAAGGTAACGAACACTGATCCTTTGTGGCCGGAACACGTGCGCGAGGATTCGGACGATTTTGTCATTTTCGAAATGACGAGGTGCGTCGCTTTGGATGAATGATATCAAATGTATAAATAGTATTAACTTTAGGTGGTACCACACCACGGAGTTTTAGAAGTCTAGATAGAATAGTTTAATTGTACACTCTTGCACCGCTTTAAATCTAATAATAAGTTATTAAAATCATACTTGCGACGATAAACTCGCGGACGAGGAAAAACTGTTCCCGGACGACGATAGGTTGCTCACCGCTCTCGCCGAGTACAACGAAAACAAACCAATCGCCACGAAAACAATCGCGAGCATTTTCTTAAACACGCCCGTAACAGTCGCAAACGACGAGCGAATGTCGCACGTTTGCTCAAACTCAGCCGCGTCGCCGCCAGGTCCGCTCGCTTGCGCTTTAGCTGCAGGATGGATCTCGCTAATCGCCGCACCTAACGTCCACTCCACCTCGGATCCGTTGACATCTTCGGCGTATTCAATCATTCGCAAACCGTTGCTGGAATCGTCGCTACTCACTCCCGCGCTGTATTTCGGAAACCCAAAACCAACCGTGTTGGAATTCTCGTCTATGCTCAACAACGCGTCTAAAAGCGCGACGTCGAAACATCTTCCGTTCAACCTATCCGACGGCGTGTTCGGATCCTTCCCGTCGAAATCAGACGAGACAACGCTCCAAGTCGTCGCGCACAACGATTTCCCCGCGTCCGCTATTTCCAATAGCGTCGGTTTCGGGAACGTCACCAACGACGACGGCATCACGACAGAGATGAAGTGCGTCACGTGATAGAGTAAACTCATGCCCAAAAATTTCTTCGTCTGGCCGACGTCTTCGCTCAACGAGGCTTTCGGCAATCTCATGTCGCCGTTCCCATCTTCCGCCAGCATCTTTTGGATCTGTTTCTTCAGGCCTAACGCGCACTTTTCATACTCCCCGGACCCGATCAAAATTGCATTCGAGGACGTTTTCGCCTCGTACCCGATAAACCCGCACGGATCTCTCTTCTCGCCTCTCTCTGCCAACGCTTCCCGCCATCTCTTTTCCATGTGATTCGCCCCGTAGCCTAAATACGATTTCACGCGCACCGCTTTCCTCAACTGCTCCATGCTCGTAATCTTCTTCGTCTTTCTCATAAACCCACTCGCACTTAGCGTGACAACTTGCGCGGACCCGCCACCGACGTCAATCGCCCCGACCGATTCCTCCAACGGCTTCCTCGCGTTGTTCATCTCTCTAAACAATCGATTCCTCTCCTCCTCCGTCAACCCTCCGAAACCATCGACGTCCGCTCCGATACTCGTCACGTCTACCCCAACTAAATAATTCGCCGCTAACCACGCGTAAAAACCTTCGTCTTCCCCATCGATAGTTTTAAAATGCTCCTCTTCCCGCCCGATGGCGAATCTCGGCGTCGCTTTTCGCGCGACCGAAGCGACGGAACGCCACAACTCTTTCTGCTCCTTCTCCGTCAAAATCCGCATCCCGGCCGTCGCCCAGACGTACAAAGGCACTCGGCTTTTCCCTTCACTCTGCTCTCCTTTCCCAAAACTCGTCGTTATTGGTGACCTCCTCCTTTTCCTTTTCCTCTTCCCGTTCGTCTTCTCTTCCTCTTCAATGGCTTCGATTTTCCGCATCGCGCCTTCCAACATCGGCAGAAGTGCGGTTTCGATGTCCTTTTCGCTCTTCCCGCGCAGAGACGCCAACGGGTGCAAACTTTTCACTTTCTTCCCTACAGTCGTCAGCGAGAACAACCTCGTTTTATCGTCGCTTCCCGACGAACGCATTCCTTCGTCTCCTTCGTCTTCATCATTTGCGGAGTAGTTGACGCGAAACGTGTGCGCGCGACATCCCGTCGACCCGGCGTCGACGAAGACGAGAAACTCCGGAACCCCGACGTCGCACAAGATGTTTCTCTCGTCGCTGTATCCTCCTCGAGTATTCGTCGCGCGCGCAACCGAATTCGCGTTGTTAAACGTGGGGAACTCCTCCGCGAGGAGGAGTAAGTACGCGAGCGCGAGCAACGGCAGGAGCGTCTTCAGACAAAACGACGACGGAGACGTCGACGCCGCGAACGATCCTCCTCCGTTTGTGCTTTTACTCATCGTCGTTCGATTCTGTTTACGTTTCGACGGCGACTCTGGCACGCGATGAGGACGAGGACTGTGATTTAAAGATGATTGCGAAGCAGAAGAAGTAGTAAATGCCGCGCTGCTCGAGGACGCTCGGAGCATGTATCCTTTCGCGTACGCTGCGCGCGCCGGTGTCTTTAAGAGAGAGTAAAGCGATTGGAAAGTGAAGCCACGTTTCCCTTAACACAAAATCCCCTCATTACACGCGCGCGGAAAGACACGCGATGAAGCTTCCAATAATCGACGTGAACGCGTTAACTTCGTCCGAGATCACCGCTCGAGTGCGTTTGGCGTGCGAAACGAATGGTTTTTTTATAGTGCGAAACCATTCGGTGAAGCAATCCACGGTGCGCGAGATGCACGAAGCGTCGAAACTGTTCTACGCGCTGCCGGTAAAGTTCAAAATGCGTGCGAAACAAAACGCGAACAACCGCGGGTATTCGCCGATAATGGAAGAGAAACT
>JACLAB010001787.1_pt1 | contig 18627 bp, 9 predicted proteins | sample 8027921 | NCBI WGS metagenome assembly JACLAB01 (sample SAMN15725117, study PRJNA655200) | protist metagenome | isolation source: fluorescence activated cell sorting (FACS) single amplified genomes of... | place: USA: West Boothbay Harbor, Gulf of Maine | collected 2000-07-19 | reverse complement strand
GTGCACGCGCGCGCTGAGCACCGGGAACGAGGCGTTCCCGTTGGATCTCGTCGAGACGCTCGCGCAGGACGACGACAGCGAAGTGAGGCAGATCGTCGCGGAGCAGCTCGGGGTCTTCATCGAGGCGCTGAAGACGGCGCGACGGGAGCAAGAGACCGACGTCGCGACCGGGCTGCTGTACGTAGCGTTTCTTCTCGTGGAAGACGACGCGGACGGCGTCGTGGAGGCCGCGGAGGTCGCGGTGTCGACCGTCGCGACCGTTTTAGATCGCGAGGAAGACGTAGAGCTTCTGTTAACGCTGCTCGCGAACTTAGCCAAGGGGCAGGAGGAAGAAATACGCGTGTCCGCGGCGAAGATTTGCGGCGGGCTCGCGCGCGTCGTCGGCGGCGGCGTCTCGGAACAGACGCTCGCGCCGATTCTGCGAACTATCGCGTCGGACGAAGCGCTGCAGGCTCGGGAAGCGGCTGCGAGGGCGATCGTGAAGGTCGCCGAGGTGATGGACGACGCGATCGCGGAGGACGCGTTGCTGCCGTCGTTCAAGAAGCTCGCGAAAGACGCGATTTGGTCAGTGCGAAGGGCGTGCGCGGAAAACCTCGTGGAGCTGTCCAAGTGCTTCTCGAGAGAGACGTTCGTGAAAGTCGCTCACGACCTTTTCGAACCGTTAGCGAACGACGTGAGCTTTCAAGTGCGGACCGCCGCGCTGGAGAAGCTTGGCCCGCTCGTCGCCGAGCTCGGCGGCGAGCACACGTCTGCGGCGCTCGTCGATCACTTTGTGAGCATGTCGGAGAGCACGGGAGGTAACAACGGGCTGCAGTTATCGTGCGCGTTCAACATTCCAGGCGTGGCGTACACGATCGGGCACGCGCGATGGCACGAGATAAGACCCGCGTATAACGTCCTCGCGCACAGCGTGCAATGGCGCGTGCGACGCTCGTTAGCGTGCTCGTTGCACGAGATGGCGAAAATATTAGGGAAAGAAACGACGCAACGCGATTTATTACCCATCTTCGAAGCGATGCTGAGCGACACGGACGAGGTCGTCGTCGGGGTTATCGATCATCTCGCGGAGTTCATGAGTCAAGTTGCCCCTCACGCGCGGACCGGGCCGTTGTACTTGCTTCAGGACGTCGGAAAGGCGGAGGGAAAGAATGTGATTGGGAATTGGCGCCTACGCGCGGCGTTGTCCGAGCAACTCGGTGCGTTATCGAAAGTTCTGCCCGAAGACGCGAACGAAGACGCTCTGCTTCCTTTACTTCTACGGCTTCTCAAAGACCCCGCGTCCGCGGTCAGGGCGAAGAGCATCGACGCTGTCGGCGGAGTCCTGCACAACACCGCGAAGGCGTCCTCGCTGCGGTGGAGATCCGGAAAAGTTGGCGACGTCGTCGCGGAGATAAAGCTCATGGCGACAAACCCACGGTGGTTGGACCGTCAGGCGTACGTCCAAATGTGCGGTGCTTTCGTCGGCGTCGTGGACGCGAACATCATCAAAGAAGAGTTCCTCCCGTTGATGCTCATGTGCGTGGACGACGCCGTTCCGAATGTGAAGCGAGAGCTCGCAAGGTCGCTCGCTCGTCTCGACGGAGACCGATCGTTCGCCGGGATCCCCGACGTATTGGACACGATCCGCACTCTACGAAACGACCCGGACGTAGAGTCTGTCTCGATCGCGAAGAACTACGTCGCCGAAGAACGTTCGAATGGGGAATACACCACCGGGCTTGGTGGCGAGTTTCATGCGACTGGCTTGCGATGAGCAACAGCGTTGAAAGTTCACTCGAGCGAGTTTTAGCTTTCGTGCTCGAATGAATCATAGAAACCTAACGAACACACTCACGGACTCTGGTACACGCCAACCTCCGCGGGTCGTATAACCCGGTCGTGCAGTTTGTACCCCGCCTTTGTCACCGACGCGATCGTCCCCGCGGTTTTCTCCGCGTCCGGTACGTTGAACAACGCCATGTGCGCGTTCGGGTCGAAATCCTCTCCCGTGGGGTCGTACTTCTCGACGCCGTGCTTCCCGAACGTCGATCCTAACTGCTTCTCGACCATGAGCACGCCTTCGTGCAGGGACGTGAGCATCTTCTTCAGCTTCTCCCCGTCCGACTCCGCGGCGATGGCGTCCGCGTCCACGGTCGCCGCCGCCCTGCCGAGGTTGTCCGCGACGTCTAGAAGGTCCTTGCAGAAACCCTGGATCGCGAACTTCTCCGCGTTCTCCGCCTGCCGACGCGTCCTCTCGCGCAGGTTCTCCATGTCCGCGAGCGTTCGCAGGAGCTTATCGTTCAGGTCTTTCACCTGAGCGGTCTTCTCCGTCACCTCCGCTTTCAGGTTCTCCACCTCCTCGTTCGCTCCCTCGCCCTCCGCCCCCTCGCCGGTCGCCTCCTCCGCCGCCTCCTCGCCCGTGGCCTCGGCCTCGACGGGCTCTTCTTCGCCTTTTCCTTCCTTCGCCTCCTTCTCTCCACCCTTCGCTCCGGCGCTGAAGAAATCGCGCACCGAGCTCGCGAACGTCGTCCTCGCTCGCTCCGATCGCCGCCCCGCGAGATCTGATCCCGATCGCACTGCGACCGAGCGCGCGAACGCGCCGCGACGGAGCAGCGCGCTCGAGACGATCGGGAGCGATCTGTTATACGACGCGCATGCTACCGCGCCGTTCGAAGACAGCGCCTTTCTCGCGACTCTGAGCGAGGAGCGGAGCATCTTTCGTGCGCCGTTGGTGACTGGCGAAGACTGGTGACGATGACGGCGCGCAAAGAACGCAACAGAATTCGCCGAACAACGAAAATCACGCCGACTTCGCTTCGCGTCAGCAGACGAGAGGATTTCGACGGTCTACGAACCGAGGATCTCCATGGACTTTGGATATGACGAAAAAGAAAGGGCGGCCGTGTCACACGGCGGCCGGCACTTTCTGCGCGCGAGTCCGCAACGGCGCGTCGCCGGAGTGACTTCGTATCCGCGTAGCGCATCCTTCGCATCGTTTGTCGTCGACAGAACCGCTCGATCCTTCGTGCGCGCGCTCGGTAGTACCGCCAGCGTCATGGCTGCCATCATCAACTCCGCCGTGCCCCTGGCTGCTCGTTCTTTGAGCTCCCGGGCCACGACCGAACGCGTGCCGGGATGCACCGGCGTGCGCGCTGCGCCGCGCAGCCGCGCTACCCTTCGCGTTCGCGCCGAAGCGGCGGCTGGAGGCGTCGGAAACATCCGCGAGCAGGCTGCCCGTCGCGGTACGCCCCCGCCCCCACGACAGTCGACGCGCGAAAACCCTTCAATCATGGCATTCATTAAACACCGTCGCTCACCACCCCCTCCCACCCTTCCTCTTGCAGTCCCCCTCGAGAAGAACTCGCTCTTTAACGCGAAATACACCCCGTTCAACAAAGGCGATTCCGGGGAAGAGTATTCCCTCGATGAGGTCATCTACCGCAGCAAGAACGGCGGCCTCCTCGACGTCGAGCACGACATGGAGGCTCTCGCGATCTACCCCCCGGAGTACTGGAAGGCCCTCTTCGACGAGCGCGTCGGCAAGACGGTCTGGCCTTACGGATCCGGTGTCTGGAGCAAGAAAGAGTGGGTTTTGCCGGGTATCTCCGACGACGACATCGTCTCCATGTTCGAAGGTAACTCCAACCTCTTCTGGGCGGAGCGGTACGGCCGCGAGAACCTCAAGATGAGCGATCTCTGGGTGAAGCAGTGCGGGAACTCCCACACCGGCTCGTTCAAGGATCTCGGAATGACCGCGCTCGTCTCTCAGGTGAACCGGATGAGGAAGATGGGCAAGCCCCTCGCCGCGGTCGGCTGCGCGTCCACGGGCGACACCTCCGCGGCGCTCAGCGCGTACGCGGCGTCCGCGGACATTCCGTCGATCGTGTTCCTCCCCGCGGACAAGATCTCCCTCGCGCAGCTCGTGCAACCGATCGCGAACGGCTCCCTCGTGTTGTCGATCGACACCGATTTCGACGGATGCATGCGTCTCATTCGCGAGGTCACCGCGGAGCTCCCGATTTACCTCGCGAACTCGCTCAACTCTCTTCGCCTGGAAGGGCAGAAGACCGCGGCGATCGAGATTCTTCAGCAGTTCAACTGGGAAGTTCCTGACTACGTCATCATCCCGGGCGGTAACCTCGGGAACGTGTACGCGTTTTTCAAGGGTTTCAAGATGTGCAAGGATCTCGGTCTCGTGGATTCCATGCCTCGGATGGTCGTCGCGCAGGCGCACAACGCGAACCCCCTCTACCGCGCGTACAAGAACGGGTTCGAAAACTTCGAAGCCGTCAAGGCTGAGCCTACATTTGCGTCGGCTATCCAGATCGGCGACCCGGTCTCCATCGACCGTGCGATTTACGCGCTGAAGGAGACTAACGGCATCGTGGAGGAGGCGACTGAGGAGGAACTCATGGACGCCGCCGCGGAAGCGGATTTGACGGGCATGTTCAACTGCCCCCACACCGGTGTTGCGCTCGCGGCTCTCAAGAAGCTGAGGGAAGCGCAAACGATCGGCCCCGACGATCGCGTCGTCGTCGTCAGCACCGCGCACGGTCTTAAGTTTGCGCAGAGCAAGGTGGCATACCACGCCGGTGAGATTGAAGGAATCGTTGGTAAGTACGCGAACCCTCCGGTCAGTGTGCCCGAGGACTTTGGCAAGGTGATGGACATCCTCTCGCAGCGCCTCAAGCAGTAGACAGAAAAAAAATAGTTTTTTTGTAGGCCTGGACGAGGTCCTCGTGTTTTAATACAGTAATTCCAAGACAATTCAACCTCGCGGAACGAACGAACGATGGTCCTTCGCAGTTCAGTATGCTATTTACGTATTCCTACTACTAAATGCTTCGCTACTTCACGCAAACGACACGGAGGGCAAGCCGTAGACGACGAAGTTGAACTTCGAAAACGGCGGACCCGACGCTTCGTCCGCCACCTCTCCCTCCTCTCCAGCCTCGCCTTCAGCGGCTGCTTCTGCTTCTTCTTCAGGATCAGGGTCAGACGACTTCCATACCGCTGTAGATATATCCACGACATCCTCCGTCCCTCTCGCGCTCAACACCGAAGCCAACGTCTTCGCGTTACCGGCGGCGGTGCACGAATACGTCGGGACGACGACTGTGTTCACGCCGCGTAGGGACAGCAATGCAGCAGTCTTATACGGATTCTCGAGAGCCAGCTCTTCTCGTGTTTTCCTGCCGTCGAGACGATCCTGCTTCTTATGCGAGGCCTCGTTCACAGAATTACCCGCCAAGATCGCGAGCCGACAAGCGGACAAATCGACACACGCAATCGCCGAAGGCGGGACGTACGACAAGAAGCGTCCATGGCCGTAATACAATAGCGATTTCGCACCGATCATCGCTCTCTGGCACTCCCCTTCCCCTGGAATCCCGTCCAAACTTCCCATGACTCCAGACCAATTCGATCCGAACTGACTCTTCAGCTCTTCGAAACGGGTCGTTAACGAAGGTGACGTCGCTTCGGCGTCTTCTTCCGCGCCGGCTTCCAGTGCAGCACCAGGAGCCTCTTCGTAACGAAGATCGACCATATACGTCATCTCCGTCGCGGGAATCGCGGATTGTCCTTTCGTTTCCGCTATCCGCTGAAGCAAAACATGCAAGGAGAAGTCACGTGACACGCTGTCGGCGCCGTTCAAGACTTCCAAAGCTTCGACGGGAAGCGCAGCTAGCACTTCGTCGAGAAGAATGACAATCTTCCTCCCAACCGCGCCATCTGCGCCAAGGAAAGACTTCCACGCGTTCAAGATGGGCGCGAGTAGCCATTCCGTCGCCTTGCACACTTCACCCCACCCAGCCTGTACGGATAAAGTAGCGAATACCGCGTCGTGCTCTTTCGGGTGAACGACTTCAGAGAGTTCTTTCTCGAGCGCGGCGCGATAGTTCGTCACCAATTCGGTCGCAGCTAAAAGTTGCGTCAGGTCTGCGCGTGCGACGTACGCGCCAGACTCACCGTCCTTATCACTGTGACACGTGATCGCCAGCGAATTTTCACCTCCACGTCCCACGAGCCACTGAACTGAAAAGACGATTAAGCCTTCCGGTAGTGCGGGAGGCGTCGTCAAGCATTGTTCTGGTTTAATCGAAAGCCTTCTCCATGCTTTGCAAGAAGACTGCAATCGTTCCATCAGGGATTTGCTGTACTTACTGGAGGAAGAATCACTAAGGGTTTCGTCCATCGTCTTCTGGTTTTGGATGATAAGCGATTCCACGTCTTGTTCCCCAGCGGCAGATTTGAACAAGGATAGGTGCGCCTCGACGACACGGCAGGACTGCGCGAGCGCAAGAGATGCCGCAGCGTTCACGTGATCGGTGCTCCCGTACGCGCATGCAAGGTGAGTTGCAGCCTTTGAAACGATGCTGTACTTCCCGGACTTCAGCCCGAGTTCAATCGCTTGCTCGAGGACACGAATCGCACGAGGTTTCATCAAGTCCGGTCCGAGTTCTGGCTGCGCAATTTTATCTTCCTCTGGCGCGACCGACTGAGCTTCGAAATCTTTCTCACTTCCGACTTCGCTCTGATCGACGATTTTTCCTTCACCACTTTCAGCATCCTTCGCACCAGCTCCGTCGGGTTCACCTTCGGCCTGATCCCCCTGTCCGCTCTCCGCATTCTCCTCTGCCTTCTCATCCTCTTCGCCCTCCACTGGAGGAACCGGAGGAGCAGGAGGCTCGATCCAAACTTTCCCGCGCGTCTGAATGTTGTACGAAGCGATTAGCGCCTCGCCAAGAACGTGCAGTGAATCAATACTGCTGGAGTTTTTGTGGAGGTTCGAGGCTTCGGAAGCAGCCACGACGGCTTCTTCGATAGGGCCAAGAGCGCTGCTGAAGGTTTCAGGGGTAATCTCGTCGAGGAATGCTCGCACCGCAGAAGCATCCGTTCCCTGAAAGGATGGAAACGCGGGTCTGTTCTTCTCTTTATCCTGAGCTTCATGTGCCTTCGCCGCATGCGCGATCTCCAGTAAGCAGTCAGCTCTGGCATTTTTCACAGCAGCTAGTACCCTTGCCGCGGGAAGCGAAGTTGAGAGTGGGTTCAAAGAGCCCGTGCATGCAGCGGTAAAGAGTCGCTCTGCTTCCACCTCAGCCTCGCGAATGACGGTTTTGATGTTCTCCAATCTTGGACGTGGATCACCACTGACAGACGGCTCCTTATACATCAGCGTAACTTTGGTCATCAAGGCCTTCACGAGATCACCCCCGCCGCCGCATTCGTGAAGGATGGAAATCGCTTCCGTTATCGCTTTCATCGCATGGCTGTATTGCTCCGTCGCGTTTCCTTCTGTCGCGTTCGCGTCGACGACATCAGCCTCCATGACGTGACACAATTCAATGAGGAGATTTGCCATCACTTGATTCGAGTCAAGAGTGCTGCCCCGGCTGGAGATACGAAGTCGACCGCGGAGAATTTTCAGCGCTGTCGTGAGGGACTCCTTCGCGGAGAGCTTCCCGTTGCGCGTGGACAACTTGTACTTCGTGTAATCCGCTAGATTTTCGCCCCAGAAAACGACGTCTCCACCGCACACTTGTCCGCGATGTTGTAATTTGATCGCATCAACGGGCTTGTTACCGTAGGCAGCGCACTTTGCAAGATGGAAATACGCCTTAGCCTCCACCTCTGGATCGTCGTGCGCGTGGGCGTGACCAATTGCCTCTTGGAGAAGAACTGTCGCCGCAGCTAAAGCCCCTCGTTTGACTAAATACGCACCACGCGCTAGCCAGTAGTCACGGAGCGCGAACGGTCGAAGGAGCTTGGATGAATCCGCGGTAGACTGCAATTCAGGTGTTCCACGGCGGGATGTGATTCGAGGTGCTCTTGAAGTCAAAGTCGAAGGTTGTTGAAGCCGTTCACGTTGCTTCACCTCCTCGCGACCCTGAGCGAGTTCCTCGGCTGTAATTTCTAGGTTTCCAGCGAGATCTTCGTGCATGACCGCGGCAGAAGAGAGAAGTAACACGTCTGAAACCGACGCGAGTCGGAGATGAGAAACTGTGACAAGCGAATCGTTCTTCGCGACTACCTTCGCAACCAAGACGCCAAGCTGCCAAACCGATAAGCAGTGCAAGTGCCTGCTCGACGACTCGAGGCCCGCGCAAAGATATTCAAGATGTGCGAGGAATAGCTCTGGACGGCCGATCGAGTCCATGGACATTTCAAGTGCGCCCGTGTTCTTCTGAATTTGCGCCAACAGCCCTTCGGATAATTGAAACGTCGCCCACTCTTCGAGCGTTTCCGGGATGGAAACTTCAACGCTTTCGGACGGTGACTCTGCGACGCTGACCGCTTCGACAATACTCTCCTTCAGCATCCGAAGTGCGTAATGCTGCGCCATGAGCAGGTGGTCGGACCTTTCAAAATTATTGCCTGAGAGTTTACCGAGCATGAGGAAAACACGAATTATTTGTCTCATCTGCTTCGTTCCCAGTCTCGCGGGTGGCTGTGGTCCCTCCTTCTCATCACTCGCGCGTAATGTCGTTCGCAGCTGCGTTCCCGAAGAGACGAATTTTGTACTAGATCCTAACGACTTCATAGAAGCCTCCGGGGTCGCGGGAATGGATCGACCAGTATTCGAGCTAAACGACCTTGAAGTCTCGAACAAACCATCCCCATCCTCTGTTCCCCCGTTGTCGATCTCGAGCAAAATATCCATCGCCGAAAGAAGGACATCTTCAGCATCAGATGCGGACTGACCGCTTGCATCAATCCATTCCGCAAAGTCAATCATGAAATCGACTTTGATCCAGGGTTGATTATCCAACACGTGAATCGCCTTTTTATGCGCCTTGAGCGCGTCCACGGGATCTTTCGCTTGAGCAGCGACGGTTGCCCATACCTTTGCCTGCATCTCCTCATCGTATTTCGTGATCTTGCTCAGCTCATCGATAACACTCTCACCCATGACCGTCATGAACAGCACCTTATACTCCCACAGCGGCTGGTGCTCGGTATCGGGAAGGAAACTGAAAGCGGCCTCAATCTGTCTTGCACCCTCAGCCCACGAGGATTTGTCTTCGAGACAGTCGAAGAGTAATAGGAACATGGACTGCATGAATCTAAAATCGTTCACTTTCGTCGCCCGGCACGCATCCAGAATAGTCTCGAGGGGCTCTGCGATGGTGCTTCTTGTTGCTGCGGTAGTCATGAAACCCGTGGCGGTGTTCCAAAAGCACCTTGCAGCGTAGTATACGATGTCACTTCGGAGCGCGTGTCTGCCGTGCTTAGAGGCTTCAACGAAGTGCTCCACGGCTTTCTGTTTCAGAGCATCCTGTGCTGTTTGATCTTGAACTTCAGGACGAATCAACGCGACGATACCATTTCCATACGCACATTCGGCTACACCTGCCCAATACCACATTTGAGATGGCGCATCCGGATCTAATTTTGCCGCGAGTTCAACTGCCTGCTTGCAACTCTCAATCGCAGGTCCATAAGCCTTCGCATTGTATGCCGCGTCGCCCAGTCGAGCCCATACTTCGAGATCACCAGCGACTTCGCTATCTTCAGGACGCAGGAGTGACATCGCTTGGCTTACGATTTCACCAGCCGCCGCCGGCTCTTTTCCAGGTTGCGCGACTTGTTCGATCATCGCCCAAACTTGCGCTACTGGGTCATCCTCAACCTTGACGTCCAAAGCCGCACCCAAGCGCACTTGAAGCCTAGCTTGCATCGCGGAAAGCCTGTGCTTATTCTTGTCATCCACTCGAGCTAACACGGATTTGCAAGTTTCGATACCCTTATTGATCTCGTCGGATACCTCGAACGTGTGAGACGCGTGCATTTCCAAAAGGGTTTTATAATCTGTCACGCGCTCTTCCTCCGCGGTGTCCACGTCCCCCACAGTGAGTAGCGCGGCGTGCTCGTAACCAGAAGACACGAGGTGAGCAAAATTTCCTAGCAGAGATGGATCGCAATCCTCCAGTTTAAAGAGCTCCGCAAACAAAGGATCTGTCGCGGGAAGGAGCTCGGCGTATCGGTGACTCTTCGTGAGCGCGATGTAGTTGTTCCAGACGTGCGACGCGGCGTTCATGACAGCCCAACTCTCCGAGACGGTCGCTCCTAAGCGAGCGGCCTTAATGAAAGCAGAGGTGGCAGTATTTTGGAGCTCGTCGATCGTATCGCCAATGAATTCTCCTTCTGTCTCAATCGTCTTCGGTGGAACGGATTGCAGCCCTTTGGACGCTAAGATATCCGTGCATGCAAGCCCATCAATAAAGTTGACCTCGACTTGAAGAAGAATCATGTCCTTATCGCGGACTGGATCCCAGCCCGTGATTTCGAGAACATGAACTGCGACCTGATGTACGAGTGATGTCATCTTCGCCTCCATCGCCACCTTGGCGATGGTTCCCCAGACCGTCGCCCTCGCCTTCGCAGCTCGTCTCAAAAGTTTCTTCTCGCCCGCGTCGCCTTCAAATTCTTCAGTCGGTGGTGGCAAAGGATCCAACATCACGAGTTTAGCTACAGCACGTTGGAGAAGATCAGACTTAACTTTTAACGTCTTCGCGTCGCGTGCTTGTTCGGCTAGCTGCAGTGCTTGGTCTTCTACCCCTTCCGGGTCCTCATAGAGGCTGCCTTTCAGTGCCAAGACACGCGCCAGCGGAACTAAAAAGCGGTCCAGGGGACGTTCATACTCAGTGAGTTCAACCTCTTCAGCCGGGGATACGTAATCAAGTGCAAGAGCCTTGGAAACTTGAACGTTCGCTTCTACCACCATATGCTCTGCGAGGTAGCAGTACGCGAGCTCGAGATGGAGCGCGGTCCGTAACCTGTTCATGGAGGAGCTCACTGCCTCGAGTGCCTTCACCGCAGCCGCAAAGATTCTCGTCAAGCGGTGACGTTGTTCGGGCTGTTGCAGCGGTAAACTCGCCATCCACATCAACTGACACGCGTCCTGGATCCCAGCTACGTCTTGAAGTCGCACGAAAGCAGCGAGCACTTGAGCCGCGCTGTTCGCCACATCCTTGTGAACTTGGAGTGCGACAGGTGCGAGCGTTCCTCTTTTATCTTCGAGGCCGTTCAAGGCGTTAAGATTCGAAGTCAGCTCGCTTCGTGTTCCAGGCGCGCGCTGTGAGCACCAAGTCGCGAGCTCCACTAACCCATTCTGCGCTGCTACCCAGCCAATTTCAGCCACGACTTCGAAGTCGGCACCGTTTGAAGACTCATCCTTAGCTTCGCCGAGAAGTTCTGCCGCAGGGTCGACTTTCTTCCACGCCTCCATCAACGCCTCTTTCAGCGCCTCCGGATCGCTGAACATCCCAGAGCGCGCAAGCTGAAGCGTCGTTATCGCCCCTTCAACTCCATCACCTTCCGCTTCCTTTTTACCACTCAAGCTTCCCACGTGTGTTCTCAGTTTGACTGCGAGTGGCGCGAGCGAGGGTGCGCTCGCTTTGCAAAGTTCGTGCGCGTCAGAAGCTGCCTTCAGGGCGTCGTCGTGATTTTCACCGTCACTGAGACATAACGCGTGAAGCCGAAGATTGTGAATCTTCCACTCTTCGTGACCCGAGACGCTCTCCAGAGCCTTCGTGATCGCCGAGGAGGTTTCTATGAGGTGTTTCCGTGTCCCGGGCTTCTGCAACGGGCGGGAGATTTTCCAATAATGCACGCTCGCGTCGTACACGAGAAACAAGTACCTCGGATCACCTAATGCGACCTCGAGACCCTCGCTCAGGCATTTCAACGCCGCATGGACGCTCTCGACAAGCGGTTCTCCCTTCAGTCCCACGGTAGCTTCTGATAACAGCAGCGCTTTCGCATACCACGCCCTGCACACGAACTGATCCTTCAGCTCGAGTTGACCAAGGCTCTCGGGATCGTCGCTCCAGAGCTTGTTCGCTTCGAGGAAGTAAATCTCGAGGACGTCTGCTGCGATATCTGATGCTCCAACCTGTGCGAGCGGGATAGGGGACGAGGGGTGGACGACAGGCTGGTGAGGATGGAGGCCTGGTAGGGGAGAATGACAAGGTCGCGTTCGGTTTGGCTTTTTTGAAAGGCGTCGCCGCGGTCGATCCCGCCCGCGTGCGCGCGGGTTCGCGTCGTGATATCGTCTCGCTCACCTTCAACGCGGTCTCAGCACACAGCACGAGGATATCCCGACCCACTCGCTCCTCCGAAGGCCCCTCTAAGGATATCAACACGTCCTGGTACGTTCGCCTGAGAAGCTCGGCATCGGAACGCGAAGTGGCCTCGTTTAGGGACAGCCTAATCGCCTCCGGTAAGGGCAACATCTGTTACGCGTGAGTGTGCCACCCTACGAAATCAACACATCTGCGCGATACCCGGGCCACTAGCTAAAATCCGGCGCGTGCGCCGCGGTCGCGTCTCCGTCGGCACCTCGACCGCGCCACCTTCTGCGCGCGGGGAGTCAAACTTCTCTTTTTGGTCGGCGCGCGCGCGACCTGACTCAAATATTTTTCGCGTGATGTCATTTTCCCCGGGGCGATCGCCCGTCACTCCCTCCAGCGCTTGATGATGGCATCTCGCGCGCTCTCGCTAAGTTCACGAGGTCTCATTAGCGTCGGCCACGTCGCACGAAAACACCATCGAAGAGCGACGATCAGGGCGAGCAGACGTGGCGGTGGCGAAACGTTCGCGAGCGCGATGGGCGGAAACGACGTGCAGACGTATCAGAAAGACTCAGAGGTCGCGGACGCCCTGGCGAGCTTGACGATCAAGGCGGCGGAGAAAGCGATAAGCGAACGTGGCTCCTTCACCGTTGCCCTCGCGGGCGGATCCTTGGTGAAGCTCCTTGGAGGTCTGAAGGGGAAGACGGACGTGGACTGGAAGAACTGGCACGTGTTTTGGGTGGACGAGCGCTGCGTCCCGCACGACGACGCCGAGAGTAACTACGGGGGCGCGATGAAAGCGCTTCTCGGCGAGGTACCAATTCCTTCATCGCAACTTTACGCGATCGATGAAACCTTGTGTCAATCGAACGAAGGCGCCGCGAAGCCGTGCGCGGAGGAATACGACGCTCGACTGAAAGCGTTGCCGAGCGACGTCCTGCCGAGGAACTCGGACGGGCTACCCGTGTTCGATCTTCTGTTGCTCGGGTTCGGACCGGACGGGCACATTTGCTCGCTGTTCCCGGAACACCCTCTGTTGAAAATCGCGTCGCCTTGGATCCTGCCCATCGCGGACTCGCCGAAACCGCCGCCTGAGCGCATCACGTTTTCCTTGCCCGTCGTCAACGCGGCGAAGACAAAGTGCTTCACTGCAGTTGGCGAGGGGAAGGCGGAAATGGCGGCGAAGATCATCAAGAGCGATGGGGATGATTATTTCATCCCCGCTTCGCTCGTCAAGGGTGATATCGTATGGTTGCTGGACGCCCCAGGGGCTTCGCGTCTGTGATGGGCGGGAGAGTTCTTACACTTAACTCTGAGTCTTTTTCAAATGTACCTCTAAGATTTCCCCCGAATCTACGTCCCCCAAGCTACGTTTTCACCTCCTCATCTCTCGACTGTGTTAAATCTCGCTCCTTGAGCGGATTGCGTGCTGTAATATTTTATACATCGTGAAGTTAGCCTCCTTGCCCGACATCTGACCGGTGAATGAAGTCCTCTTCGGATCCCGTGGAGTTGAAACTCTTTCCGCCCGGGAAGTTTGCTGAGTGCCTGAGCGCGCCTCTCAACAAGACGTCGTCTTCAAGCGAGCCGGCTCCATTCGGTCCAAACAAATTATCCCTGTCCATCATGCCGCCCGCTTCCGCTCCCGTGCTGGAAGGTCCGAGACCGAGAGCCACGTTCGCCTCGTTCGTGAGCAGACCGGGAATACCCATCTCGGATGGGTTCTCGAACACCTCATTCGCCGATCGCATTGTGGACATCATGGCATCCTCAGCTTCCGTGTTCTTCGCGGATTTTGCGACAGCGGCGGCAGGGGTGTCTTTCGCATCCTTTTTCGACGCTTTACTGGCGGGAGATTCGGATTGATCCTTCTTCGTCGCCGCCGCGCGTGTCGCGGCTTCGTCGACGTCCTTCAGAAGCGACGCAGGGAGCTCGATCGGCGGGGGGAGCTTCATCGGGACGACGCGCTCAGGAGACGGGGGAAGCGACCCACCCGATTTCATAACCTGCTCCCGCAATTCCATGTTCTCCGCGTACAGCTTATCCGCCTGTTTTTGCACCTTCTCCAGTTTCGCCCTGAGCGACACGCTCTCCTTCACAAGCTCCTGAGCTTTGCTCGAGAGGAGCTCGCTCTCTTCCTTCTTCCGCTGCTTCGACCGCCTCGCGGACTCCCGGTTCGCTTCCTTTCTGCGCTGAGTCTTCACGTCACGGTCACGTAACGCAATGCTCACTTCGTTCGAGGTACCGCCGTTGACGCCCGCGCCGTTTGCCCCTTCCGGGTAAGCGCCGTGGGTGTACCAGTACGGCTGCGACCCTGAAACGTTGTTGTACGCGCCCATTTGCTGTTGCTGCGCGTACGCGCTCTGTCCGAAGCCCGCGTCCGCGAACTGTCCATGATTCGCGTCCTGGTAGTAATATCCTTGTCCGTTCCCGCCGTTGCCGGCGTACGTGTTCCCGGAGGTTCCGACGCCGGCGTTAAAGCGCTCGTCCATTCCGGACGCGGCGCTTTGTTGCTGGTCGCTCGTCCCGGGAATCATTTTTTGTTTCCTCGCTCCGTTCCGCGCGGACACACCACGCGAAACGTTGCCGTGAAGACGCGACGGGATCGAGGCGCGGTTCTTAAGGCGCTCTTACTCGTCTCGTGTCTTCGCGCGCGCGCCTCGGGCTCCTGAGCGCGTGAGGTTGTGTTCGAGATCTCAACGCGTCGGTTGGATAGAATTTACGGTCGAAGATATGAAAAAATCTGTTCGAACGTGCGTTCGTGAGCGTCCCTCGCTCGGCCGGATTTCCTTTCGCGCCAATGAAAAGACGCCGAAATGCTCATACGACGACCGGCCGCGGGGTCGTACTACGGAGAGGCGTACTCGCACGTATTGGACGCACCCACACAGCGCGCGAGCCGCGGGCGCCTCGCGCGCGGTCCCTCGCGACGCTCGGTCGCGACGTCGCCCGGACGGACCGCAGGGCGCGGTCGGGGTGACCAGTTTCCGGGGAGATGAAAGCGCAAAGCCTGCGTGCGCAGACGAAGGGCTCCTCCGGGGCGGAGCACACGAGCGCCGGGTCGAGGAAATGCGCGTACTTGCAAGAGGCGGCGACGAAGGTCTCGGACGAGCTCCCGCACCTCGCGGCTGAGCTGATGTCCGCGGCTCATGTTGTCGCGCGGGATAACAACCTCCCCAGGGCGGTGTTCAAGGTGCGACTGGGTCACGGATGGCGACGCGAGCGAGATGAAGTTGTTAGGGATTCGGATTTGTTACTTTTTTCTCGGTGACGTTCTTCCGGAGACGAGCTCACGCCGTTCCTCCTCCTTATCTTCGCAGGGTATTTCAGGGTGTGTCTCCTGCGGGTACCCAGTGGAGAGAGCTACGCAAGCGTCGACGCCGTGCAAGTTGTGCGATTACAAACCCTGCAAGGTGCGGTCTATTTCTTCCCCACGGCGACGAGACCGTCTGACGTTATTCCTGACCACTTGCAGAAGCGAAAACGGAGTCGTCGCGCTTCCCGCTCGAAATCAATAGCCAAAGAAGACACATAGCGCGATTAGCTTTTTAGTCAACTCGTGAATACTATAACAACTATACGCTCGAATACCGCGGCATCAAGCGCTCGCGGTCGCCCTCCCCTGCGATATACCCTTCTTCTTCTTCGCCCGCGTCTCCCGCCCACATCCTGTCAAAGTCTCCACGCGCACGTGCGTAAAGAACAGTCCCTCCAACAACCGTGGGTGTGAGATAACATAGCGCGGGCTGGCCACCTTGTCCTCCAACCTCAAAATGCAACGCCGCAAATGTGACAAGCAAACCGAAGACGTACATCACGAGCGAAGGGAACAGCCACGCGTTCCTCGCGCGAATCGTCTGGTTCGCCGAATTATCGAACAGATGGTTGTGCACGATCAAAAGACCGGGGAGGATGACGTCTCCGTATCCAAGCATTGAGAATTCCTTACCACCACTGTCAGCGTCGTAGTCAAGCCGCGGGAACAGGAATAACATCGGCAAAGACTCGTGGTTTTCCCCACCCGTCGCGACCTTCACCATGACGCTCTCGCCGCTGAACAAGTGTGGCTGGAGGTACACCCAGAAGATATCGTACGCCATCGCCGCGCAGAGGAGCATCGTCCCTACCCTCAGACTCGGAAGGCGAACGAGTCTCAAGACGTTCACTAAGAACGACACCCCTAAGACGTCCTGAAGGATCCACGCCCACGATGCGTTTTGATTGAAAAACCAAACCGCGACAATCACGACCGCGAACACGTACGACGCTTTCGGATTGGCCCTGTCCCCTTTCGCGAGCGTCTCAAGCACGGCAAAGAAGAACGCCTGAAGCCCTTGCACCGCGGCGAAGCAGAACACGCACCTGATGATCGTGAACACCCAGTGGTGCATCGTGAAGAAAATCAAAAGCAGAACCGCGGAGGAAAACACGACGAAGTACAGTGCGCTCATCCCAGTGATTTGAAGTCCTTCTTCCTCGCCGGGACCGCCACCGCTTCCGTTCTCGAACTTCGGGTACAGAGTGATGAGTTGATCCGCCCGCGCCCACATCGAACCGAATAAGATCGTTATCGTCGCGATCGTCAGCAACGCAAGCGACGCGACGAGGTCGACGTTTCCCGTGGTTGGCAGAACAGCGAGCGCGACGGTACCCCCCGCGGCCGCGCGCGTCGCGAGCGCGTCTCCGTCAGCGCTTGAAACCATCATCGCCGGTATCTTGATGCTGGCGTCGCCTTCGCACGTCATAGGGCTCAGTTCGTTCCCGTCCGTCACGACGACCACCGCTGACGCGCCTGCAGCTTGCGCGTTCGAGGCTTTTTCGAGGAACGAGCACGTCCCTCTCCACACGAGCACGATCTCTCCGGATACTTCTGTGATCGACCCGCACGCGAGCTTATCCCCACTCGCGACGGCGAGTGGGAGGGATGCGCCCGCAGTCACGCCGACTTCAGAGCCAAAGTGCGCGAGCACGCCCAGGTACCGGGCGTCGCTCGTGGAAGAATTCGTCGTCGTGATCGAGACCCCGATCGTCTCCTGTCGCGTCAAGCACGACGACGCCGTCGTCGTCTCGCCGTTCACGGACGCGAAGAACGCGATTACGAGCATCGCGATCAAAGTGAGAGCCGCAGTTCGCTTCGCCATCTTCCTTATCCACCGTCTTTTCCCTTCAGGCGTCGACCTCGCCCCGACGCGTGTCGAGGACGACGACGCGAGATGATGATGATGTGTTGATGCGCGAGATCCGAAGAAGACCGCTCGTCGAGCGTATCGACAGACTGTTTCGGATGCCGTCTTGCTGACACTCGCATGCAAGAGCGGCAACACCCAGGCGTACGCGTCCCCCTCCTCCTCCTCGCGGGATGGACGCGTTGTTTGCGCGGTGCGCGTCGTCGTGCACCCGCGCAGGTCGAATTCGTTCGGGCCGCGGGCTGCGACTGGTAACACCTCGGTCGTCCCGAGTCTGATGATCGCTCGCCTGAAAGTGCAATCCCACGTTCTCGCGGTTCAACAAAAAGGCAAAAAAATCGAAGAGAAATCAAACGCGCCACAAAAAATTCGTTCGCCCATTATTTCACGGGGAGCCGTCGAGATGGGGACCTCCCGAGGTCCAGGGTTCGTCGTCGGGCTGTGTTACTTGCTTCGTACGTCATCGCTCGCATCACCCGACGTCGTCCATCCGTCCCCGGCTTTTCGCCTCCCGCGTCGCGCGAGAGTCAGCCTACACCTCCGTCCGCGCCGTGGAAGTGAAAGTCGGCACACGCGCGTTGTGCCCCGTCCTCCCCACTGACGTTCCTTCCCACACCGTGATCCGCCCTCTTTCGCAGTCACGCAAGCGGTGTCGAGACTGTTACCGTTCGTCGTGAACGTGCTCGTCGCGCGGCGGCTCACTCCAGAGGAATTCGGGGTCCCCACGGTGTGTTGGGCGGTCCACATATCTCCTCCACTCTAACCGTTCCCGAGAACCCAACGTGCACACTCTGATCTTCTTCATTCCTCGACCTTGCCATCAGGTACACTTCCAGCTGTTTTCCACGATCATACTCACATGTCGCGAGGTGGGAACAGTACCTGTTTTACGAGCATCTCCGAGCGGCCCTCGCGGTGCGAAGGGCAGCACGCGACTCAATCAAACTTTTTTCTCTCAGGGTTTCCGTCGAGCGTTGATGCGGGACGCGGACACGCGGGATGAGTCAGGGCGAAGCCAAGGTGTGTGTGTCCTCATCGCTTCAGACGATGACTCACTAAGTTGTCTCGAAAATACCTCGCAGAAGCTGCTGCTTGGCTCGTAGTGCCGCTCGGGGCGATGCTGTCCGCCGGGGTGCCGAGCGCCGTATACTTTTTCGGTAGCTCATCGACGGTGCGCACGCTCGCACGCAATCGCGGAGGTATCCTCACCTGAGACGGCGGACTGACGAACACCACTTTCGTCCTTGGGTTTATTTGCCCGGAGTAGATACCCAGACGAAGAGCTGATCACCTTTACTCGTCTGAATCACAGGATACGTTGTACGCGCATGCTGTCGCCTTGTATGGACTCGCAGCTTTCTTGGTGAGAAATTTCACACTGAAAATCT
>JACLAB010011821.1_pt1 | contig 18645 bp, 15 predicted proteins | sample 8027921 | NCBI WGS metagenome assembly JACLAB01 (sample SAMN15725117, study PRJNA655200) | protist metagenome | isolation source: fluorescence activated cell sorting (FACS) single amplified genomes of... | place: USA: West Boothbay Harbor, Gulf of Maine | collected 2000-07-19 | reverse complement strand
TCACAACGGGACGTCGGATGCCATGAGCTCACACGCGGGGTGTCCGGTGGTAAAGGGGGTCAAGTTTAGCGCCACGAAATGGATGCACGTCGCTCCGATTGAAGACTCGGCGACCGCCTCGGTGCGATTTGAGCCCGGCGTTTGTAAAGACGTCAACGCGGCGTGCGAGGGCTGGGCGTCGTCGGGTGAGTGCACGAAAAATCCATCGTTCATGGTTGGGCGAGGTCGTGCGAACGGCAACTGCATGCGCTCGTGCGGCGCCTGCCCGCCCGGCACTCGCGACGAGTAGAATAGAAGACGCGTAGTCGATTGATTCGCTAGCACTAGATTCGCGTGTGATTAAAACGCATCGTAGGAAATACTATGTCCTATTTTGGCGCTGCCCAGTGACTTCCGCGGGCAAAGGTCTATTGAAGCCGCCGACGCGATTCATGTATTGCCTGGCTTGCCGCTTCGTCTTCTTTTGCACCGCCGACGCGTTGGCGAACTCATCCTCCACGTGCTTGCCTTGCGTCGTGCCGAATCCTCCGAATCCCATCATGCGCATCATCGCGGACTCCTCGTCTTCGTCCTCACCCGCCGGCGGCGGCGGCGGCGGCGGCACGTCGACCGCTTTCCCGCCGCCCGCCGCGGGCGGCGGCGGCGGCACGTCTCTCCGTCGCTTACGGTCGTCGCGCGCCGGCGATCGCGATCGCGACCGCGACCTCGACCTCGACCGCGAATCACGTCGTCGCTTCCTTCGATCGTCATCGCGCGAATCCTCGCGCGCGCCGCGTCCGCGACCGTACCCCCCGTACCGCCGCGGCGGCGACCTCGACCTCGACCTCGACCTCGACCTCGACCTCGACCTCGCTCGCCGCGCGCCGTACCCTCCGTACCGCCGTCCCGGCGACCTCGACCTCGACCTCGCCCGCGCGCCCCCCCTCCATCGCCCGTCGCGTCCATCGTCGCGTCCGTACCCTCGCCCGTCTCGTCCGTCGTCTCGTCCGAACCGCCCCATCGTCTACGCGTCCCGCGTCCCCGCCCCCTTATCCAGCACCGCGCGCAGTTTCGCCTCCTCCGCGCGCGCGCTCTCGAAGTGCGTCACCCACGACCTCGGACACGCCCGCTCGTACGCCTCGCGCGCGCGTCGACACGTCGCCGTCGCCGTCGCCGTCGCCGCCGAATCCGAATCCGAATCCGTCGTCGCCGCGGCGTCCGCGCACCGGTGATACGCGTCGCGCGCGTCGCGGCACGCGACCCGCGCCGCGCGTATGGATCCCGTCGTCGTCGTCGTCGTCGTCGTCGCGCGCCGCGCCGCGCCGTCGTCTGTCGAATCGTCGAAAATCGCGTCGAATCGCGTCGACCGCGCGTCGCGCCCGACTGTTTGCGCACACGGCGAGGATCGAGAGGGACGCGTCCCCGAGTCGCCATCGGTCGATGGCTCCGAGAGGGACACGTTCCCGAGTCGCCATCGGTCGATCGGTCGGAGAGGGACACATTCCTGAGTCGCGATCGGTCGATCGGTCGTTCAGCAGATTCTCGGGACGCTTTTTCGTCGGCACGTTTCGCTCCGACGCCGCGCGTCGACGGCGCGACTCCGCCGCGTGCGCGAGCGACGCGGCGCGACGCGACGCGAGCGCATCGGGACGACCGCGAGGGACGACCGCGCGGCGCGCGCGACGCTCTCAGACGCGACGGCGAGCGCGCGCGCGTCGACGCGAACGCGCGAAAAAGCGCAAAAGTCCGACGCGCGCGAAAGGCGACGCGACGCGCGCGATGGCGACGCATCACGGCGCGCACTCGCGGAAATCGACGCCGGATCCCGACGAGGACGACGCGCTGGACGATGATCTCGATGATCTCGAGGTGCGAGCGCGAACGCGCGAGAGACGAGGACGAGAGGGAGGAGACGGGGGGGAATTGTGGGAACGCGGGACAACGCGGGACGACGCGCGGGACGAGGACGCGAGGCGAACGAGACGCGAGCGAACGGCAGAGGACGACGAGGCGAGGACGCGCGATCGGGACGGTAGTGATCGCGAGGTCGAGCGCGCGAGAGAGAGAGAGGGCGTCGAACGCGGGCGTGGAGGTGACTGACGAGGCGCGACGACGCACGCAGGGCGGCAAGGGCGACAAGCAGTCGAAAAAGGCGACGACGTCGCAGTATCGCGGGGTGAGACAGCGCCCGTGGGGGAGCTGGGCGGCGGAGATACGCGATCCAAATCGAGGCGCGAGATTGTGGCTCGGCACGTTCGATACCGCCGAAGAGGCGGCGAGAGCGTACGACGCGGCGGCGAGACACATTCGCGGGCCAAACGCGAAGACGAATTTTCAGCTCGCGCCGGGGGAGGAACCGCCGCCGTTCGTTTTGCCCGAGCCCCCGTCGGGGGGGCGCGGTGGTGGCGGTGGCGGTGGTGGACGCGGCCGGGGCGGACACGACGCGGGTTTGCCGTCAATCGGAGGTTTCGGCGCCGGAGCGTCGCGCCAGCCCAACGCGCTCAAGAAGCAAAAACCCGTGGGGAAGGACGCGAAGGGGGGTCCGAGCACTATTTACGGCTTCGGTCCGAGTTCGAGCGACAAGAACTCCACTCCTAAGCGTGGTTCGATAGGTTTCGGCAGTGGCACCGACTTATCCGCCCTCGTCAACGCCAATCTCGCCTTGGCCAACCAAAACCTCGCCTCGGCCGGGTCGGCGAGAAAGGATCACGAAAACAGTTTCATGAAACTCTTCGCCAACGGTAGCGTGGGTGGGACGCCGTCGAGCACGGGTGGATCGCCGCTCATTATGCCCGAGTCAGTGGAACTGCGCGACGGCATGAGCGGCATGAGCGGTGAGATTCCGGTGATTCACGGCAAACGCGACCGCGGTCCGAGCAGCGCGTTTTTTGGCACGTCGTTCGGCGTCGCGGGTTCGTTCGGTTCGATGTTTCCCCCGGACATGGGGCTGTCCTCAACCCCGGACGGTGTCGACAATTTCTACGGCGAGTTCTCCATGTCCCCCAACGATCGGTCGGCGCACGGTGCAGATCATTTCCCCGTCGGAAGCTTGGGGACGATGGTCGACTTGAACGACGCGCTGCCGGCGGTGGGATCGCTCGATCTCGGAAGTCCGGTAGACTTAGACTCGATGATGAATTCGTTGCCGAGAAATAGTGGCGGGAAGGTTCAAACCGTCGCATCTATTCTCGGCAAACCCAAGAAAAAAGAGCACGATTCACCGCTTGGAAGAGCGTCGACGCGCAACACGCGCGAATCCTCGCGCTCGAAGAGCGCGTTGGACGCCATGTCAGCGCTCAAATGAAGTTTTCTTCTTGTATACGGTAGAACAGTAAAAGAAAGAGCGCAAGCTCACTCGCGAAGCATTTCCGCCCATTTACCCTCTTTCATCTGTAATTTTCAAGTCAATTTTGTTTCCTCGGGCTCGCCGCGCGTCGAGTCGAAATCGCGCGCGTCGCGCGTCGCGCGTCGTATACTTTGTTCGTTCGTGTTCGCATTGACAACAAAATTGATAATAGAATCCCGGGGTCCCCCGGTGTCATCGCCACATCGTGCACACGCGTTCAAAGGCTAAGGCAAAGCTGGCGCGCGTTTAAATCTTAAACGAGCCGCCCTCCGAGATGTTCAAGCCGCCCTTCGGCTTGTACTGCCCGCTCTTCAGGTCGTCTTCGTACCCGGCGCCGATGACGCCGGAATCGCGCACGGACTTTTCGAGCAACCAATCGAAGAATCCCTTCTTTTGGCCCGGCTGTGTCGCGTGCGTCGCGCGGTCGCGTCATCCGTCAGTCGCGCGGTCGCGTTCGCCTTCGTCTCCCCCTCGGTCTCTTCCCTCGCCCCAATCTCGCGATCGACCGTTCGCGACCCAGCATCGACCCCCCCCCCGAGGTCGCGCGATCGATCGATCGCCGCGTCGCCGTCCTTTCACCGATCGCCGCGTCGCGCGCGCGTCCTCGCGGCCGATCGATCGCGCGCGCGCGCCGATCGCGCGCGTCGCGCGCGCGCGTCGATCGCGCGTCGCGCGCGCCGCCCCGCGCCCCTCGCGGCCTCGATCGCGGTCGCGGTCGCGACGGCTTCAGGATAAAACCACGCGCGCGCTGCGCACCTTGCCCGCGGCGGCCTTCTTCCCCGCGACGCGCTTCGTCCCGGACGTGTTCGCGGCGTTCACGACGACGCGCGTGGAGCTAACGGCAAACATGTGTCTCGGTGGCGGCGGCGCGCGTGTCTGACGCCGCGCGGCGCGCGCGCGATCGCGGCGCGCGCGGTCGGTCGGTCGGTCGCCGTAAAGGTCCGTGTGTGCACGATCGACGGACGCGAGACCGAGCCCCCGCGCGCGACGCGCGGCGCGATCCGTCTCTGCACGACGCGCGCGAACACGCCGACATGGGTCGCGTTCGCACGAAGACGGTGAAAAAGGTGCGCGTCGAATCGAACGCGTCGCGAGCGGCACCGGCGACGGCGCGCGCGGCGACGGCGACGGCGCGAACGCGCGACGCGATGGACGGGGCGACGATGGAAACCCTAAAAGGACGATCGCAGAGAGAACGAACGCGCGCGGGAGGGCGGCGTCGAGCGCGCGATCGGACGCGCGAACGGACGGGGAGGCGCGGGTGATTTTGAACGCGCGCGATGACTGACGACGACGACGATGCGGTGTTCGCGCGTGCGGTAGGCGTCTCGCCAAATCATCGAAAAGTATTACTCGAGGCTCACGCTCGACTTTGCGACGAACAAGCGCATCGCGGATGATATCGCGATCATTCCGTCCAAGCGTTTGCGTAACAAGATTGCGGGTTTCACGACGGTACGTTTTAAGGCGAGCGAAGCGCGGGAACGCGGTCGGTGCGCGAGAGGGCGCGACGGTGCGACCGAGGCTCGATCGGTGGGGTTTGAGACGCGCGAACGCGCGACTGACGTCGGGTTGATGAATCGTTCGGAAACAGCACTTGATGAAGCGTATCCAACGCGGACCGGTGCGCGGTATCTCGCTCAAGCTTCAAGAGGAGGAGCGTGAGCGCCGCATGGATTTCGTGCCGGAGAAGTCCGCGCTCGAGACGGACTCCATCGAAGTCGACCGGGACACGATGGATATGTTGAAGTCGATGAACATGGGTAACTTGCAAGGCGTTTCTGTGTCTAGCCGTGCGCACTACAACAAGGGTCCGCGACGTGATCGCGCGTAATTTCGCACACGTATGCCCGCGAGAACATTAGGTCATCGCGAGTAGAAATGTGAGAGACTAATAGACTTGGTTTAAATTGTCGCGCGTCGCCCTACCTGCGCATCGATTCCCTGAGAGATCCTCGCGCGCGCATGTTGAGTAGAATCGCTCGAGTGTCCATATCGCCGACCTCGAGGACGTTCGTCGTTTCTTTCAGCGCGCTCTCGCTCGACTTTTCTGGACTTGCCGCGGGCGTCTCGACGACGACGGAGTCGTCGCCTTCGTTGGGCGATTTTCCATCAAAGTCGAGCTTTACCACCGTTTCGCGTCTCGCCTTGAACGATCCTTTCCTGCCAGAGAACGAAGAAGACGATCTCGTCCGTTCAAGCGGAAGCGTGGGTAACCCAGTGTTGTTTGCCGGCATGTTGTCGACGCCTCGTTTCGCTCTCTGCTCGCGCGCGACTTGCGCGTCCAGTAACGTCTGCACTTCTTGAAATATGTCTTCGAATGAAGGTCTGAGCGAGGGATCGCTCTGCCACGCGCGCTGCATCAACGCGCGATATGATTCGGCGTCGAGAAAAGCGGCGCCGTGCGTCGCATCTACCTCTGGACGATCGCCGTCCGGAACGATGGAGACGATTTGATAAACGTGCAAATCCTTGAAAGGCGCTTGCAAGCTTTGAAGCTCCCACATGACGATGGCGAAGGAGTACACATCTGATGCTGTACCATACTGTCCGTCTGTCAGAACTTCAGGGGCCATCCAACGAGGCGAGTGAAGAGTACCTGAGCGCTCTGCGCCCTCGCCCGAGGCGACGATGTCGTTGTGCACTCGAGATAGGTTGAAATCGCCGACTTTGACACGGTAGTAGCGGTCTACCATAAGATTGGCACTCTTTAAGTCTCGATGCAAAACGGACGCATCGTGCAAGTAAAGCATCCCAGCCGCGGCACCGAGTGCCATCTGAAGGCGTATACGCCACGGCAACTCGGGCGCGCCCGGCTTGATGTGTCGCTGAAGTACCGCGTACAGCGAACCTCGAACGCAAAACTCCTGCACGATGGCTGGACGCGGTGTCATCACGACCCCGAGCAAAAGCACGATATTTGGATGTCTGAGCTTCGTCATGATGCTCACCTCTTTCTCTAACTCTTCCAAAGAATGAATGAGTCCGCTCGACGTAACATCGATGTCTTGAGCGCCGATGAATTTCACGGCGACGTCTATGTGATTCCAAGTAGCTTTGAACACGCGACCGAACGATCCTTCTCCGATTTTTTGTTCAAGTTTAATATGATCGTACGCAATTCGCGCTGTTTCTGATAACGTAGCCGACTCGGGCGTCCTATTCACCGGAATAAATTTACTGTCATTCATCACCTTGGACGGCGATCCCAAGCCCAGACGTGAATGCTCCTTTCGCGCCGTCTGTCGAAGCTTTCCGAGCATGGCTTCGAGCTGCGAGAGAGGCCAATACATTATGCTTCCGAAACGACCGACGGTGATGACACCGATAGAACCACCGCCGTCTATCTTGGTTAAATGAACGAGCCCACTACCGTGCGCGACGAGCTTACTCGAGCGTAACTCGAAGGGTGAAGCGTTTTTCGAAGAAGCGAGCGTTTCGGCGTGGAGAGATGCTTCGTGCAACTCATGCGCTCCGGGGAGGGGCCAAACTGTCAGCTTTCCATTCGCGTGTCCGATGGCGATGATCGTTTCGACAGCCACGGCGCCGACGATGCTTTTACCAAAGTACTTGGAAAGCGACCACGCATCAACCGCCTTGAATCCCATTGTGATGTTCATCACGCGCTCGCCGGTTTCTACCGCGCACTTATCTCCGCCCCATATTTGCACCGCACCCGTGTCGTGCACGCTGACGATCAAATCTCGCACCGTGGGGTGCTGCATCAACGCAACCGCGGAGCCGAGATCTTCCAAACTCACCATGCGCACGCACTTTGCCTCAGCCACATCCCAAACCTCCAACACTAAATCATTCTCGCATGCGATGAATACCACCCCTTCTGAGCCGTCGCTCGCGTTGTGTAGCATACACGACACGCTTTTGGACTTTTTACGAATCGAGTCGGGATCTGGGAAACTCGGACGATGGGTGGCGGATGCGGCGACGACGTCGCGCGCGACTTTGAACTCTCCAGCAGAATCATTCGTACTCGCGACGACTCGCAATTCAACTACGGTACCATCCGTACAGCCAATCCACGCGCGCGTGCCGTCGATCGGTGCGATCGCCGTCACGGACTCGTTGCGCGCCACGACGACGATTTGCGAGTTCATCAATCGCCCCATATCGCAATCCCACGCCATGACCCCTCCGTTTTTCAAACCGGCCCATAACAACGGCGATCGGTTCGGTGCGTTCACCATCGTGACTATGGATGACTTCAAGAACGCAGAGCTCGTGCCCCCGCTAGGCCGAGCCATGCACGACGTGCCGCCCGTGGCGTCTACGCGCGGACTTTCGATTCGGCGCCGACCACGTATGAACATGTCGTACGCATCGAGCCTGGGAAACGCCCCGCCCGTGGACCACCAAAGCTCAGCCCCATCCGACCCCGCGGCGCACATCGTGAGCACACCCGAGCCAAAGATACTATCGATCGTCTGCGCGACGCCGCCTCGAAGCAGCCGGCGTCGCCCGTCGCTCGACACGCCCGCGACGCCCAATCTTCCCGACGCCCCGGCCATGTTCCACAGTTGTAGCTCCAGAGCCTCTAAATCTCGCGTCACTTCCTCGAATTTCCCATCGGTTTTCCCCCCTATCGCGTACCGCACCAGTTTTTGCGCCGTCGTGAACGACCCGTAAACCTCCGCCAGCGTCTTCCCGTGGTGCAACCGTCCCAGCACGCTCACGCATTGCCGCTTCACCTGCACCCGTCCACCATCATCATACATCGCGTACACGTTCTCCACCTCTCGCAGCGCCAACATCGTCGCCTCCGCTTGCCCCCACAGCGCCGAGCACTTCTCCCGGTGCGACACCGCGCCGTGCGCCGCGCGCTCGAGCGCGCGCGCCGCGCCGCGACACCGCTCAAACAGCCCTTCGTTCGCGCCACCGACATCATCGCGCATCCACGACGCGTCTTTCACCGTCGATCTGGACGTCGACGCGTCCTCGCGCGTCGTCACCGCGTCCTCGCGCGTCCCAACCGTCGTCATGCGCGCGCGTTCCGAAGCGCTTTCCGCGCGCTTCGAGCCGCTTCGAGCCGCGACGCGCGCGACGCGCGGCGCGACGCGCGAGCGAGCGCGTCTCGACGACGCGCGCGGGTCCGCGGCGCGCGCGCGGGTCTGCGGCCGCGCGCGCGGCGTCGAGACGCGCGCGGGTCTGCATCACGGGCGTTTTCAACGTTGAATACGAGCCTGATCGACCGGTCGTGAACCGTCGGTGCGAGGACTCGGATGCGCGCGCCAACATCCGACGATCGCCACACGTCGACGCGACGAACGCGGGACGAGCGCGCGCGCGATGTCTCCGAAGCCGCGCGTGATGAAGCGCGCGCGCGCGAAGGGCGCGAAACTACTCGCGGGATGCGCGCTGGCGTCGCTCGCGGTGCGCGGTGCGCGCGGGGACGCGACGCAAACGGGAACGACGCGGTTGGGTGTTGACGACGCGCGAGGGTTAGACGAGGCGCCGCGCGAGAGCGGGCGAGCGCGGCGCGCGCGCGCGGGGATCGCGTCGCTCGGGTACGGTCTGAGTGACGTGCAGCCGAACTTGAACGACGACACGCTGCCGCACGGAAAGCCGGGATGGCCTTGGAGGTTTGGCTCGAGGGAAGGGCTGAGCTTCGTGTGCCCGGACTCGAACGCCCACCCGAACGCCCACCCGAACGCCAATCTCGGCGAGGGTGACGAAGACTCGTACTTAGACGAGACCGATAATGCGTTGCCCGATCCTCCTCCGACGCGATACGTCGTTCGTTATGGGACGTACGGGTATTTCGCCGATACGGGCGTGGACAAGTACAACGACGCGTGGTTTGAAAGCGTCGAACACCAAGCGGACGTCAAGTGGACGTACGGCGTGTGCAGACCGGGTCAAACCATCAAATGCGAGTCTTCGACGTTCGGATACGTCAACCCATTTCCTAGCATCGCTGATGGCATGCCCGGGAAGAAGTGTCAGTACTTGAACGTGAGAGACATTCCCAGCCACGACGTCAACGCGAGCATCTCCTTCGTTCCTGGCGAACAGCGCATGGACGTGGACTCGCTCGGCGCGGAGGTGGATTTGAAAGTCATCAATACCGACAATCGCTGGGGTGTGAGATCGTTTTATGTTTTCAGCGCGGGTAAGGTGAAGGCGATGTTGAAAGAGATGTTCCCAGACACGGTGATGCACCAAGACTTTGTGTGGCACTGGTGCGCGAACGAGGGCTCCGACTACCCGTCCACGGGCTGCGAGTGCAACACGATCATGCGCTACGGTTGGACGGGTAACCAGACTTTACAAGCACCGAACCCGGCGGAAGACCCTGACTTTTCTAAGTGGACTATCGTCGACGCGAGATTCGAAGACACCCCCGTCATTCCGTGCAACCGTCACAAGCTCGGCGGCGTGCTTCCGTTTCCGCTCGCGAACGAGCGCATTTGCCAGTGCTTGGACAACACCACGCTGGCGTTGTTCAACGCCGGTTTGCAAGCCACCATAGGTGGTCCGGACGTCCCGGGGCAAACGTTGTTCAACATGACCAACCACACGCATTACTACAACAAGACGCACGTCGATTACGTCAGAGAGCAGCACCGAGCGGCGGCGGCGGCGGCGAACGCGTCGGACCATCCAGCGGACGATGACGCCGAAAAACCCGACGAATCCGACCTCGGACGTCGACCCACCCCCGTAGAAAGACATCGGGCGAAGATCGCAGAGCTCAGCGCGTCGCGCACCGATGTCGACTCTATTCTCACCGCGAGCGGGGCGACGCTCGTCGTCGCCTCTGTCGCCGTCTTCGCCGTCGTGGTCTTCGCTCGGTACAGGCGTTTGCGCAAGTACGAGCGCGTGCCGGAGACGATCGAGACGGACATAGATTTTTAACGCTCTCGCGAGTGGAGGGTAATAATTGCAATCAATCGTAACACTAATCACAATCGTCGACGCGCCGCGCGCGCGGCGTCGCTTCAAACGCGCGTCTCGCGCGCGCGTCCTCAGATTCCAGCGCGCCGCGCTCGGCGACGACCGACGACCATGCCGAGCGTGGTGCAGAAGGGCATCGATAAAGTGCGCCTGATGGCTGGCCTCGAGCCGTCCGCGCCCGCGCCCGGCGAGCAGACCGCCGAACTCCTCGACGAGTACACGTCGTGCGCATCCTTGACGTACGAGCAGCGCATGTACGGCTTTGCGTTCTGCGCTCTGTTCGGTGTCATGTGCAGCGCGCTGTCGAGCGTGTTCTGGACGCGACCGACCAAGTTCGCGACGCTGTACAGCATGGGAAACCTGCTCTCGCTCGCGAGCACGGGGTTCCTGACCGGGTTCGCGAGGCAGCTGAAGAATATGTTTCACGGGACGCGCTTCGCGGCGACGTGCGTGTACCTGGGAGCGCTCATCATGACGCTGGTGTGCGCGGTGGAGCTGAAATCGTTCCCACTCACGATGGTGTTCTTAGTCGTGCAGTGGTGCGCGCTGATTTGGTACTGCATGAGCTACATACCGGGAGGCCGCGCGGCGCTCAAGGCAATCGCCAAGGCGTGCTGCGGCGCGGGTGGAGAATCGGGTGATTTCTTTTAGAATTTGTAAGTTTACACAAGACAGTGCTAGCTAGCGCGCGGCGCCTCCGTGGAACGAGCGACATCGATCGCGCGCGATTCTTCGTCGATCCTTCGTCGATCATCGACTCCGAATCGCGCGGTCTTTCTTCTCGCCGACGCTCGGTTCGCGCTACGCCAACGATCCCAACGTCCCGCGCTCGCCTAAATCCCCCGCCGCGGTCTGCCCTCCCGCGGCCTCTCCCGCCATCTTCGCTCGAGCCTCCGCGAACAATTTATTCTGCAGCGCCATCGCGTCCTCCGCGCTCATGTCGATCCGCTTCCTCTTCTTCTTCGCCTCGCGCTTTTCGTTTTCCTCCTCCTTCGCCTCGTCGCGCGCGATTTCGCACTCAGCCTCGTACGACTCGAACCCCAGCGCTCGCAGCGCTCGCAGCACGTGCTCCGCCGTTATCGTCGACTTTCCCTCTCGCGTCGACGCCTCGTTCGCCTCCGCGCTCACCGCGTTCACGAATTCATCCCCGCACTCGCACACCATCTCGCGACACTCGTTTGAGATTTTCTGATTCGCGTCGATCGCGCGCAGCGCGTCGTTGATCATCTTGTGCAGCGTCGCGCGCGGGAGCTGCAGCTCATCGTCGCTCACGCCGTCGCGGTCGAAGCCGTCCATCGCGCGTCCCGTCGCGCGCGCGAATGATGGCTGCGAATGCGCGCATCGACGGGACGCGAACGCGCGCGGCACGTCGCGACGCGGCGCGGCGCGCATGCCGCGGTGCGCGAGCGACGACCGACGATGGTCGTCCGCGGACGTCCCGGGCGAGGCGTCGACGCGCGCGCGACGCGAGCGACGCGAGCGACGCGTCTCGAACGCGACGACGACGGCGACGACGGCGTCGGACGCGGACGAACGCGACGGACGCGGACGACCGCCGCGCGCGACGACGACGACGGGGACGCGCGCGAACGAGACGAACGACGCGACGACGACGGCGCGCGACGACGCGGCGCCGAGCGTGCTGCAAAAATTGCAAAAGTGGGGGGATTACGAGTCGTGCGGGGACGTCGTGCGCGGGACGCGGTTGATTCCGATGAAGACGCCGCTGTCGCCGCGGTACGTGGAGGAGAATTGCGTGAACGCGCTGACGATGGAGTCGCTGATGCGAGGACAGCGCGCGCGAGGACGGGAGATCGGGCTGATCATCGATCTCACGAATCACGATTGTTTGTACGAGGACGACATACCGAGCGACGTGGCGCGAGTGCACGTGCGAAACGTGGCCAAGGCGGTGCCGAGCGCGAGCGACGTGCGAAAGGCGACGGAGGCGGCGAATAAGTTCTTGGCGACGGCGGGGAATGAGAATAAGTACATCGCCGTGCACTGCGCGTACGGATTCAATCGCACGGGGTTCGTGATTTGTTGTTATCTAGTGCAAATGTTCGGGGCGACGCCCGCGGAGGCGATGGAGCTCTTCGCCGAGGCGCGGCCTCCGGGATTGAAACACTTGCACTTCAGGCACGAGCTCGTCGAACGATACGCGCCGAGCGAGACGAGAGGCGATTCAGATACCCCGATCGACGCCTTGTCGCGGTTGCGAATCCGTCGCTCGTTCGACAGCGAGCCGGATTTCCGCAACGCAATCGACGACGAGGACGAAAACGACACGCTCGACATCGAGATGAATCGCAAGCACTGGCGCGCGGCGCCGTGACCGGCGCGAGTCTCCGACGGCGTTCTTCGATATTTCTCCGCACTCGCATTTCTCGCACTCGCGTGCTCTGGTGTAATATGTACTTCAGTTTTCTAGCGCAGCCGAGCGCTCGCGCGGCCCGCTCGACGCGATTCGCACATCGCGACTCCCGCACCGACGCAATGGTGCGTCCACCGCCCGCTCGCCTCGAACGCGTCGAGATCGCGCGCGCATCGCGTCCGCGCGCGTTGCGCGCGCATCGCGCGCGCGCGCGCTCGTTCTCGCGCGCCGACGTTCCACGCGCGGGTTTACCCCAACCCGACATCGACGACTGACGCTCGCGCACGTCGCGATCGCGCGCGCTCGACAGCCCGTGGAGTCCATTCCACCGTTCGCCATCATCGTCGGCGCCATCACCGCCATGGGCGGGCTGCAGTACCTCACCCACGGCGCGGCGTACGGGAAGCCGCGCGCGATCGGGCAGGACGCGTTCGATCGTCTCGTCGCGGCGCGAGACGAGCGCGTCAAGACGGCCGCCGCGAGCGGACGCGGGGCGCAAAAGTAGCGCGTTTGAACCGCGACCGGGCGCTCGAGCGCCGTTGTAATTGATCCCTAGAGTAGCGCGGACGCGGCGAATCGAGACGCGACCCGGCGCCGGGCGAAGCGACACAATGTCGCGCGCGTCGTCGGCGGCGCGCTCGATCGCGCGCGCGGGCGCGCGAACGCGCGTGGGCGCTCGCGCGCGCTCGATTCGCCGCGCGCGACGCGCGCGCGTCGCGGCGTTGACGAACGAAGAAGTCGAGTTTATGGTTGAAAACTTCAAGCCTTGGGTGACGGATGAGGAAAGCGCGCGTAAGTGCGACGCGTACATGCGCGAAAAGCACGCGTCGCCGAGAGCGTTTAATTTAGAGAAGGCGCGGGCGGTCCTGGATTCGCTGAAAGCGGACCACGCCAAGTTACCCGAGGCCGCGGGGCCGTTTTCGCTGCCGAAGACGTGGCCCGGGATGTCCCTGGTGCTGGAGCGGTGCGGCGATTCGTTGGAATAGCGAAGACCGCGGCGCTAGTAGTGCTAGTATTAGTATTGCATGTCGCGATATATCGCGTCACGCGCTAGGAATGAATTCGCGCGCGGAAAGGTCGAGCTTGGGGACGGCACCTCGCTTGGCGTACAGCGCTCGACCGTCGGCGGCCAGCGTCAGCGCGCGTTTGAATTCTTCGTCCGCGCCGTTGTAATCCAGCACGCTGACGATAGAGACGGCTTGGATACCCAGCGCTTTTCCTATGCGTCTTTTGGTGAGCGCAAAGATGACTGGAACGTCTTTTTCTCGAGCGTCCGCGATTATTTGTCGGACACGGTCGTCGAGGCCGCCTTCGCTTTCAATCTTCTCGATGTTCGGCGCGATGACGACAACCTTGCTCGTCCGCGCGTCCACGCTTTTCGCGACTTCGCGTAATCCGAAGAGCAACCGCCGGCGCATCTTCGCCTTAATCTTATCGGTGTGGTACAGACGGTCCTGAAAGCGTTTGAGCGTCGAAAGGAGCGTCTTGGTCGCCTCGTTGAGCTCGTCGGTGATTATTTGCTCGGCGTATCGTATGTTTAACGCGCCTTCTTCGCCGACGTACGTCTTCGCCGCTTTATTCTGCGACGCCGCTTTCTCTGCCACTTCAGGGTCGTCCCGAATCGCGAGCTTTTTCGCATGCAGTTTACCGCCGACGTGCGCGTTCCATGCTTGCTCGCCGAAGCACTTCACGTCGCACACGTCACACGTTCGAGTCTCCTGCTTCACCTTGGCCGACTTTGGCTCTGGTTCGCCTTTCAGAACGTCCAGCAAACTTCGCACGCCCCACACCCCGGCCGGTGCACGCGCTTCGATGATGTCGAGCTTCTGTTGTACGCTGTGCTCGTCGGCGTTCTCGCCCTCTGCTGCGGCGGATTCGTCCGACACATCTTCATCCGAATCATCGTCCGAGTCTGCATCCATGCACATGAAATTCACACCAACAGAGTGATTCGTCTCGTCGTACGTCAGAAGCACATACACCCAGTCGACGCGAACCTCGATCTCGACTTCCACTTCCTCTTCGACGATCTTCTTTGATTCTTCCTCTCGCCGCGTTGTGCGCTCTCGAAGAATTATCTTTTTCAGCGTCGATTGCTTCTTTTGCTTCCCTTCTCGTCGCGCTTTGCCGCGTTTGGGCACCATGCCCGTCGACGTCGCCATGTTTGTGCTTCTAATCATCTGCTGCTCTTTACCCTCTGCCCTCGCGTTCTTCGCCGGCTTGTCCGTCTTGAAGTACGTCGCGAGAGAGTTCACCATGCTATTCGAAGTCTTCGTCTTAGAAGACACCAAGTCGCCTAAGTTCAGCGACACACGATTGACTTGCATATTGGCCGTCGGTATAATTCCAGCAGCGATCTGCGCCGCCTCTAAAACCTTCGCCTCGGGATTATTCAAACCGTAATGCGAAGCGCCGATGTGCTGCTCCAACGCGTCGTACGCCTTGAACGCGCGTCCACACACCTGACACCGAACTTTGCCGAACTTATCCATCACCGACCGCCTCGACTCGCGATGAAGTAACTCTGCGGTGATGATGGGAAGTTTCGGCGCTAAGGCTTTCGTCGTCGAGACTTCTCGCTTCCCCGTGGGCGCCGCGCGCCGCGATTCAGACGCCATGATATCCCGTAAACTCGTCCCACCCTCGCGCGTCAATGCCCCGGCGCGCGCTATCGGCGCCGGTTCCGATGTCATCACCTTGACCGGCTTCACGTTCCACGCCGGCACGCTCGGCGCCGGCGCGGGCGGCAACAACGCAGGCTTCGCCTTTGTCTCGTCCGCCGTCGCGTCGACGCTCTTCGTCTTCGTCTTCGTCTTCGCCTTCGTCTTCGCCGCGTCCGTCCCGTCTCGCCCATCCCCTTTCCCGCGCTGCTTCACTCTAACGACATCATCGACGTCGCATCGCATGCGCCCCTCGTCCATTCTCTCGCGCCGCCACGACGCGCACTTCGCGACGTCGTCCTCGCTCGCGCCTCGAGCAAACTTGCTGCACCGCGTCCCCTTCCCCTCGACGACGTGCGCCGTCGCCGCGAACGCCGCGAACACGCGCTGATTCGCCTCGACGTAGTCGTAGATGAGAGCCGCGCTCGCGTCGTCGTACGTCCGACCGTCGCGCGCGTCGTCGTCGTCGTCGTCGTCGTCGTCGTCGTCGCGTCGCACGTTGAGCCCGACGAGGACGTTCATCGGCATCGCGCGCGCTTTGCGCGAGCATACGGCCTCGATCGCCGCCGCGGTGACGTCCACGGACGCGCGCGAGTGTCCATCGACGCACAGCGCGCTCGCGATGTCGCGCGCGCGCGTCATCGCGAGCGCGCGTCGACGTGTGCCGTCACTCGTCGTCGCGTCATCGCGATGATGGACGCGTTCGGCGCGCTCGTCCGCGCGTCCTGGGCGCCGATCGCGCGCGGTGCGCTCGACGGCGTCGAGCTCAACGACGTCGACGTCCTGGTCGTCGCCGAGTGCGCGGCGTTCGCGGCGTGGTGCCTGCTCGGGTCTTGGGTTTGGAAGACGTACAGCTTCGTCGACCAACTTTGGAGCGTGACGCCGGTCGTGTACGTCGCGACGTACGCGTATCACGGCGTCGGCACGGCGGCGCGGGCGCGGTTGACGCTCATGCTGGGATTGGCGCTGCTGTGGGGGGCGAGGCTGACGTATAACTTTGCCAGGAAGGGTGGTTACGCCGGAGAGGAGGATTACCGCTGGGGCGAGTTGCGAAAGAATAAACTGTTGCGTAATCCGATCGTCTGGCAGCTGTTCAACGTGTCGTTCATCGCGGTGTATCAAAACGTGTTGTTGCTGTTGATCGCCCTGCCCGCAGCGGTGGCGTATCGATCGAAAGAGGCGCTGGCGTGGCGCGGCGCCGACGGCGTCGCGCTGTGCGCGTGGACGGCGGCGTTTCTCGTCGAAGTCGCCGCGGATGAGCAGCAGTGGCGGTTTCAACGCTCCAAGCGCGGGTTGGCGCGCAAGGTGAAGGGGTGGAAAGAGGATTACGAGCGAGGGTTCTTGACGCACGCGCTGTTCGCGTGGTCGCGACACCCGAATTTTTGGGCCGAGCAGACGATGTGGGTGAGCTTTAGCGGCTTCGCCGCGGCGAGCTTAAAGTCCAAGGCGTTCTTCACGCCCGCGCTCATCGGACCGATTCTGTTGATACTGCTGTTCCAAGGCTCGACGTCGTTCACCGAAGCCATCACGGGGAAAAAGTACCCGGATTACAAGGCGTACCAAGACGCGACGAGTCGGTTGCTCCCGCTGCCTCGTCGCCGCGCTTTGCCGCCGCCGACGAAGAAGGATTAAAGTCCGCGACGCGGTGCGTTCGCTCGTTTTACCCGCTAAAATCAATATTCTCAACTCCTACCGCCATGTTTCCTAGTGCGTTTCCGCGAGCTCTTCCTCCCGCTGTCTCGACAGGTGCAACAGCGCGTCCACCCTTCGCTCGCGCGCCGCGCGCCTCGCGTCCACCTCCGCGCTCACCTCCTCGTACCGCATCCCTCGCCCCGGCTCCCCTCCCTCTTCGATGACATCGTATTGATCGTAATTCGCGTACCCTCTCGCGATCGCCTCCCCTCGCGCGTCTCCCTCGCCCCGCGTTCGCGCCTTCGCGACGTCCTCCGTCTCCCCCATCACCGCCCGTCGCTTCGCCTCGCGCGCGCGTCGCCGCCCCGGATCGTTCCCACGCCTCCCGCGCACCACGCGCGCCATCTGTCGCCCGAGCGCGCACGCGACGCCCACCCCCAGCGCGAGATACGTCAGCGCGAACATCGCCCGCATCAAATTCGCGTCCCGTTCGACGCGCATCGCCGGCGGCGGCGGCGGCGGCATCGACGCCATGTCGGCGTCGAGGACCGGCGCGACGACGTCGAGGATCGTCGCGCGGCGCGCCTCGGTCGCCGCGCGTCGACGAGTCGCGACCGTCGGCGCGCGCCGTCGACGCGTTTGGCCGCGGCTTTGGTCCGTGTTACAGTGTCCCCGTCGTGAGACTGTGGTCCGTGTTACAGTGTCCCCGTCGTGAGACTGTGGTCCGTGTTACAGTGTCCCCGTCGTGAGACGACCTCGCGACGGTCGCGGTCGCGGACGCGATTCGTCGTCGCCGCGCCGCGACGCGCGACGCGAGCGACGCCGCGCGACGCGAGCGACGCGCGCGATCGCGCGGTCGACGCGTCGGACGCGGACGCGCGAACGACGCGCGACGCGGAAGCGGGACGAACGACGGCGGAGGATTCGATGGCGCCAGGTGGCGACGAAGCGCCGACGTCGCGCGCGTGCGACGCGCGGCGCGCGCGAGGAGCGACGCGAAGGCGAGGAGGAGGCGCGCGGCGCGCGTTCGTCGCGATGGCGGTCGCGGTGGCGGTCGCGGCGGCGCGCGTGGGGGCGTCGTACGACGACGACGACGACGACGACGACAGACGAGGCGCGACGCCGCTCGCCGTCGGGGACGTCCTGCCGCGGCAGGACGAGGTCCTGCCGCGACGCGATAAGTGGTATCGGTTCGACGTGAGCGGGACGTCGTCGGACGTCGTCGTGGAGTTGGAACGGGAGAGCGGGATACCGCTCGTGTACTTGAAGAAGGACTCGTCGTCGCCGGGGGGGTGGCAAAGAATCGTGGGAGCGTACGCGGCGATCGGGAAGTCGAACGAGTGGTGGGATTTTCCGTTGAACAGACACACGGTGGGGAATTACGGCGCGTATGGATACGTGGATGACTACAGAACGATTAAACTCGTCGGCGCGTCGGCGGGGAGGTATTATTTGCGAGTGACAAACTTGCAGGAGACGTCGGTGACGACGGGACGGGTGACGTATTCCGACGTCGCGAGGTACAAGCTCAGGGTGCGTTCGACGAGCGATGGCGTGACTCAGGCGCCGTTGTGCGCGTGGGACTGCTCGAGCCGCGGGACGTGCGTGAATAGCGGCTCGGCGACCGGCGATAACACCAAATGTGAGTGCGACGCGTCGCCGACGATAACGGGCGACGGCTTCACGTTCGCGAGCGGAAGCGCGTGCAGAGATCGTTACGGGACGTACGAGAACTTGAGATC
>JACLAB010006340.1_pt1 | contig 18649 bp, 12 predicted proteins | sample 8027921 | NCBI WGS metagenome assembly JACLAB01 (sample SAMN15725117, study PRJNA655200) | protist metagenome | isolation source: fluorescence activated cell sorting (FACS) single amplified genomes of... | place: USA: West Boothbay Harbor, Gulf of Maine | collected 2000-07-19 | reverse complement strand
CGTTCGTAGAACCAACCCGAGTCGACGTTGAGCGCCTCTTTGTCCACTTCGGTGGGGTTCAGTCGAGTTGTCAAGACCAGTGGAGCATCCATCAAACCGCCTCGGTTTGCAGGAAGGATTTCTCTGCTGAAGTTGAGTAAACCATCCATGAGGAGCATGATCGCATCTTCATCACCATCGCAGTTCCTTCGCTTTGCTGCGTGGAACAATGGATGAGCATAGCCGCCTGAACAGTCCGCCCAACCAATGATTCGACTCAACACTCCGCCGGAGGTGTGCGGGGCAAGGGCGCAAATGAGGTGGCCGACTAAATCATCAGGCGTGTTGACATTGTAATACGGCTCCATGCCATAGTAGCGAACAAGCAAATCGTCAATGAACTTCGCAGTCCGAACAAAGAATTCACCAGCATTCTTGGCCACAATGAAATCTTGGGGAAAAATTTCCAACATCTGTTCATCGCTTTCAAGAGGGTTCCCTTCGACGTCATGGGTGTAGCCAAGTGATTCGATTGTTTGCCATGTGACGCCTATTTCGCGGGGTGTGAAATGGGTTACAGGCACATCACTCATATCGAAACGAACGGTTCCGTCACGGAACACTGGGAGTTGGAACTTCGCCCTCAGCAATCCCTTTTCAATGGCTTCGGGAGTTTGGTCCCTTGAGGCTATTTTTTTCATGCATTTGACCGTTCGAGGAATTCGGTCCATGCCTAAACGGATTCTTGCATCTTCGAGAATGGTGTCTAAACGAACTGATTGAATTTCCCCGCGCCTGCGTCGGTTGCTTTTTTCCGATTCACGCATGGCGGTTCGGCCCCTGCAATTTACGCCGACGCGCCCTTCGCCGTGCTCGTCCAACAATCGATGATGGCAGACGACAAACGGTGATTCTTTGCCGCACTTTTTGCACACTCGGCGGCCCATTTGCACCCGAATGGTTTGCTTTTCAGCTGCGATGGCCATCAGCCGCTGGTTGCCGCCTGTAAGGTCAATCGGGAACAGAGCGTGGGTCATTGGGCTCATGATTCGCGGTGCGGCTTTTTCCGGCCGACCCATTCGACATCCAACCCGTACAGGGGCAGCATGTTCCCACCGCAGTTCTGATATTTTTCGGACTTGAATCAAAATTCCATCGACGGCGTGATCGTCTTCATTTACTTGAGCGGCAAGGTACTGCTCTGGATTGTCAGGGCCCGGGTCGGGGACCTGCTCTGCAGCGTTGCGCCCAACTTCATCGGTTTCAGCAATGCCAAGCCCGCGCTGCCGAGCGTCGGTTTCAGCAGCAATTCGAACGGTTGCTCGCGCTTCTTTCAACTCTTTCAAACGCTTCCGCTCCTCTACGAGAATAACGTGGGCCTTCTTGAGTTCCTCAATGCGAGCCTCGAACCTCGAACGAGCATCGACAATCCTCAACGGCGTCTCACCTTCAAAGCTGAACCCAAACCCATCCAGAACGGCTGGCCAACCCGATGTGATGACAAGATCGTCACCGTCATGGTGGTGGGCAAGACCAAGGATCATCGCAATACTTTTCGCCATGCCATGTTGAATGAGGGTCCACGCTTCGGGGGTTTCCCCGCCGAATATAGTGGGGAGTGGTCGCATTTCGTGGCCGGGAATCATATGTGCGTCCAAGTCATCGATGCGTTCTGGCCGTAAGACTTCCATTGCCTCTGACCTCCACCCTCTGACACCGCCACTGATTCGCAATTGCCTTGCCTCGGGCTTTGGAAGGGCATTGAGACCTTCCTCAGATTCGGTCATTCCGTGCTTGGACGTACCAGCGTCTTCGATGGTTGCTTGCTCGAGCAAGGTGAGTGTGCTCGGAACCCATTCCAAAGGAAGGTCGAGGAACCAAGGGTTGTGAGGAGGTGGGAGTGATGTTTTGTACCGAACGGCAATCGCTTTGGCTTCCTCCCAGGTCGGTCGTTGATGGCGAAGAAATTCATGCCAGCGCCTGCGGACATGGAATTGCGCATGGGGATCTTCAGCGTCTTCTGGGTGAACACCTGGTGAGCCTTTGGGTGCTTCACCGCGCGTCACGTTCATGAGTGCGAGCAGTCGTTTGACTTCGTCTTCATCAGGGAGTTCCTCAAGCAAATCACTTGCCCACCAATCATCACAGTATCCCGCAGGCACGAGGTTCTTGTTGTTCTCCATGAATTCCCCATACCCAAGAACCAATTCCCCGTTATCCCACACCGCTCCGACCTTTGACCGAATCAAAGCAAAGCTCGGCGCATCATCCAATCTTAGGAACCGGCCATCGTTAAGCACAACCCATGGCCCTTCGGTGTGGTCTGAAGGAGTGATGGCACACGCCTTTCCGGGCCGTTCAATTTTCATCTGTGTGCCAATGGTGATGAAATCATCCATAGCAAGCATGGAAGCTGTGTTTGTCGAGGCAGCGGCAAGGCCAGAAGGGCGTGCTCGGCCGTAGCGCAACCGGAAACCACCCGCTTCAAGCGGTGCACCAAAAACAGGCCTCCCTGCGATGATGTCTTTCATGAATTTGGTAATGCTCGGAACCTTTCTCGACTTGAAGACGGGTCCTTTTCCATCGTGTTCTTTCTCTTTACCGCGGGAGGCGAATTTGGAAATAAAATCCCAACCCGGGACACTGAGCCGCTCGGTGTGTTTCTGGATTTTCGGTGCTTTGAGGCACATTCCTTCACCAATTACCAACAGGACACCGCCCCGAATTCTTGGTTCATCGATGTTACGAACGCGCCCATATCCAGCGCACTCAATTTTCTCTGTGGACTCACCGTTGATCATGATCGGGCATGCGCGAACAATTTCGTCGATTTCCGCTGGCGACGGCCGATATTGCAAGTTACCTCGGTACAGACCAAACTCTTCCTTGACCCGTTCAACCTCGGGGTCAGTTGGCTGGTAATGGCCGATGTTCAATTCACGACGGATCATGTCGGCAATGAGAACAGCGAGTGCTTGGGCCGTTCCACCAGCCGCCCGAATTGGTCCAGCAAAATGCACTGAGACGAATTGTGAGCCATCAACGTTGTTCAGCAAACGAACCTCGCTGATTCCTTCGAGCGGAGCGACGAGAACTGCTTCTGTAAGCACCGCAAGTCCGACGCGAAGCCCGACATCGATGGCTGTGACAAGATCGTACCCCTTTTCTCGAAAGCCCCGCGCCACAGATTGAGCCATCATAATTGAGGTCGTTTCACGATCGTGCTCGGCCAGAAGCGTTCGAATGTCATCAGCGACTTCGTAACCGTCGAGGTACTCGATGAGAAGTTTTTCAGTTCTGCCAGCCAAATCAGCGGCTCGAGGAATCTCCACGTACTCTTTGTGGTCGTAGCCTTTTTTTCTTGCCTCTTCCGCAATGATGTATGCCTCATCCGCCCGTTCATCCAACCACTGGTGGTAAGCCACCATCTCGGCTTCCAACCGCTCCACGTCGACACCAATCAGGGGGTTATGGCCCCGGATTTGTCCCTTCGTTTCATCGGATGACATGGTACTCTTCTGGCCCTTGGCGGCGACCGTTTATGAGGGGCGCGCCCGAAAAACTATGAGAAAGTACACACGAAGGAGGAAAGGAAAGTTCATCTCTATCACTGCCGACCCCCGAAGCATGACCGTCCATGACTCCCTCCGAGCCCATGCAAAGTGGCCCCGACTTGTGCAACTCGTACGAGACCTTGCGTTCATCGATGGCGGAAATGATGAAGCGTTCACGCTCGCAAGTGGGCGGACCTCGCGGTGGTTTTTTGATACGAAACCGGTCATGATGCACCCTGAATCAACGCACCTTCTCGGCGAATTGTTCAACATGCGTATGGATGACCTCAATGCAGATTTCGTTGGTGGACTTGAGCTTGGGGCAGTGCCACTCACGGCAATCGCCGTGACCGCTTCGCCCGCCGACCACCCACGCCTTGGTTTCATGGTTCGCAAGGAACCCAAAGGCCGTGGCGGAAGGAAGACAAATAATCCTCCAGGGATTGAAGGTTCGCCGCTTACCGATGGTGGGCGTATTGTGATTGTCGAAGACGTCACAACAACCGGTGGCTCGGCAATTAAGGCGGTAGATCGGATTCATGCTGCAACTACATGCAAGGTGATTGGCGTCATTAGCATCGTGGACAGACAGGAAGGCGCAGCACAGGCGTTTGCCGATGCAGGCATCCATTTTGAAAGCATCATGACTCGTTCTGATGTCGCCGGACAGTGAGGATTTTCAATGACGGAAGTCCTTATTCCAGCCACCACTTCATCGGAAGGCCTCAGTGAATCTGCACCAGATTCTACTGCACCAGCAGGCCTTGTGTTCTTCCATGCCAGTGAAGGGAAGCCGCTTGCTACACCCTGGCAGGTGGCGCTCATCCGTTCACAGTTGCTTGCTCGCGCCGCCCTTCCAGAAGGAATCGTGCTCGACTGCGCTTGCGGAAGCGGCATTCAACTTGCAGCCCACGCGTCCGTTCTCCAACGACCAGCACTCGGTGTTGAACTCAACCCAAATCGGGCGAAGGCGAGCGCTGTTAACCTCAATACGATTGCATTGCAACGTCAAGAGACCGACTCAGAATGGATGCTTTCCACCCGCGTTGTGATCGGCGACGGCAGGGATGGCGAAGGAATCATGAACGCAGTGACGGCCTCCCTCGAAGATACCCATCGTCCTAAAATCGCCATCCTCCACCTTGATCCTGCCCGGCCCAGAAACAGTCGCACCCACGGTCTCGAAGAAATGGCGCCCCGCCTCGATGAAGTGTTCACTGGATGGGCTCCGTACCTCGAAGAAGGCAGAAACGGCCCCTCGCTTCTTCTCGACCTCTCGCCCCGCCTCACTCACCAGCAACGCCTCGAAGTCGAGGCGCTTGTGGACTTGAACTGGCCAGGTATTTTGCGAACCTGGGTTTGGACCTCACGTGGCCGCGGCCGTGTGGACCGATTGGCATTATGGGTTGGCAGTGCAGCGGAAGAAGGCGTCGCTCGCCGGTTCGTACGGGTTCCTCCAAAGCTTGGCGTTGAACCAACCATTGTATCAGGCGGTCGTCGGCTGATGCACGGGGCCGACCACCCAGTTGCAATCCGGCGCCCCCCTCGGCGCGGTGAGCGAATCAGCATTCTTGATGCCGCTTTGGTAGAGAGCGGTCTTGCCATGGATTGGCTCAAAACAGTGTCGAAGGAAGAAAAAATCGCATGGGGCGTCGTCGAAGGGCGCCGACCACAAATCCATCACAGTCACCCGCTTAGAATTGAAAATCCAGCCGATCGCTTGCTCGTTCAAGCCACGGGTCGCGTGGTTGCACTTGCTCGGATGGCATTGGAAGTGTCAAGCGTTGACAGCTTGGTAGAAGTGCTCCTCGAACACGACATCGGCCGCCTCACAGTGCGCGCCACCCTCCCTCCGGAAGTGCAGCCCAAAGTTCAGGGCGCAATCGACCGACAATTGAGCCGCCGCCACGGTCGGCGTGATGCCTTTTTGGTTCAGCAGCCGGGCGATGAGATGTTGTTGATTTGTGTTGCCGAGTGATGCGTCGTTGCGGAGGGCCGTGTTTTCATGAGCGAAACGACGTAAATCTCGCTTTCAGCATCGCGATGAGCGCGTCGCGGTCTTGATATAGGGGAGGTTGGTCGGAAACCTGCTTGACACTAGGTGTCGAGGTAGAAGGTGAAACAACATGGCACGACCTAAAGACGAGGATTTGGGAGAAGATTTCTCATACATTCTGCGAATGGCAGATACTGACATGGATGGTCTCAAGACCCTCTCTACTGCACTGACTTCAGTTAAGGGCGTTGGTCCACGAACTGCAGTCCAAATCTGCAAGAACACCGGCTTCTCACCTTCCTCACTCGCCGGCCACCTTTCTGTCGAAGAGCAAGAAACCCTCCGCCTCGCCATTGAAGGCTACGCAGAAACCGTCCCTCTCTGGATGCTTAACCGCCAACGAGATCTCGAAACAGGGGACGAACTCCACCTCACCGGTCAACAAGTTACGTTGACCCTCAAAGACGACATCGACCGACTTCGTACCATGAAGTGCTACCGTGGTGTTCGCCACGCTAGCGGCAACAAAGTGCGTGGACAACGTGGCCGCTCAAATGGCCGTGGCGGTCTCACACTTGGTGTGAAGCGAAGCAAGTGATATGGAGGGATGATGAATGGGAGAACCAAAGTTTGCACGACCTAAGTTTGACACACCTTCCCACCCGTGGAAGGCAGAACGAATCGAAGAAGAGCACCAGATTCAGAAGAATCACGGTCTCAAGAACATGCGAGAGATTTGGAAGGCCAAGTCTCAGCTCCGACGGCATCGACGCCAAGCCATGCGCTTGATCGGTATGTCTGACGGCACCGCTGCCCACGTGAAGCGTGAAGTCGACGACCTCACTCGTTCACTCCACAACAAGGGACTCATTACATCCGATGCATCCCTTGACGACATTCTTTCCCTCGGCACTGAGGACATCCTCAACCGCCGACTTCAAGCACAAGTCTACTACAAGGGGCTTGCAGCAACCATGAAGCAAGCACGCCAACTTGTGACCCACGGTCACATCTGTGTCGGCGACCAGAAAGTCACCATCCCATCCTACCCAGTGAGCCGAGATGAAGAAGAACTCATCAAGTACCACATGTCTTCGGATTTGAACGACGCAGACCACCACGTCAGACAAATCATCGACGGACGTGCTTCCTCTGCCGAATACGCAGTTGAAGAAGAAGAAGTGGACCCAGAGGCAACCGCAGAATTCGCTACTGAAGTGAAGGAAGCAGCCGCAGCGGCCCCATCCGCAGAAGACGCTGGAGGTGACGAGTGATGACACGACGTGCAATTATCAACATCTTCAGTTCATACAACAACATCTTGATGACAGCAACCGATCTTACCGGTGCTGAAACCATTACGACCTGCTCTGGCGGCCAAGTCGTCAAGTCCTCAAAGGACAGCGGTGGACAATTCGCAGCAACCCGTGCTGCAGAAAAGATGGCTGACTCCCTAAAGGAAAAGGAATTCACCCAACTGATCATCAAATACCGAGCACCTGGAGGCAACCTCTCCAACAACACCGGACCTGGCGCACAAGCCGCAATCCGTGCATTGACCCGTGCTGGAATGACCATTACTCGAATCGAAGACGTGACGCCAATCGCTCACGACGGTACCAAAAAGAAGGGTGGCCGCCGTGGCCGCCGTGTCTGATATTTGAGGTGGAAAACATGGAAGCAAAGACTGTTGAAGGCTGGCCACGAGGGAACGCTACCCGCGTTCTTCTTACCGATACTGACGCTGCGCAAGTGAACGCAATCCGTCGAGCTTTGATTGCGGACGTTCCAAAACTCGCTATCAACCGAGTGGATTTCTCACAAGGTGTGAATCAAGACAACAAGGGCGAAGTCCTTGAATCCGTCAACGTTCTTCCTGACGAAATTCTCGCCCACCGATTGGCAATGATTCCAATCCCTACCTTCCCAGAAGAAGGCATCCACTTCTCCGATGCATGCCCAAATTGTATTGACCTCGCTGAAGAATCAAAGGGATGCCCATCCTGCCAAGTTCTCTACTCGCTCTCTGCTCGAGGCCCAACATCCGACGCAGAAGAAGACTACAAAACAGTCTATGCAGGCGATCTTACAACCATTTCAGATCAGATGTTCGACATCCGTGACGAGCACAAGCGAATCCCCCTGACCATTCTTTCAAAGGGCCAATTCCTCGAATTCTATGCTTTCGCAACCCTTGGCCGCGGCCGTGACCACGCAAAGTGGGCACCTGCAGCAGCTATTGGATTCCGCCCACAACGCATCGCTAAACTCAACAAGCCAAAGAAGGCGGAAGCACTCTTCGGCCTCGGTTTGAAAACATCCGATGGCAAGAACATCGACGCAAAACTGTTCGGCAAAGACAAGACCCTCACTGATATCAACCACGTGATCGACATGGAAGCAGCGCTTCATCAAGTCGGACCGGGAACCGGACGAGAAGGCGATTTCGATGACGCCATCACACTCGAAGAAGTTGAGCACGCCTATGTGTTCTCTTTCGAAACCGACGGAAGCCTCACTCCTGAGCAAGCTTTCAATGGTGCAATGGACGAACTTCAAAGCCGCTTTGAGAACCTCACTGGCGACATTGAACGAGCCTTCGCTTGATGCTTACAGCACTCCGATTAAGGGCGCCTCATCCGAGGTTTCATAACGGAGCGTGACTGAGAATTTTCCATGCAGAACGCGCGCCGCACCGCTCTTTGCCTGACCTTACTGTTCCTCATCGCCCCGATGATGCCACTCGCAACCGCAGCATCTCCTAATCACGACTTGGATTTCGATGTCAAGGAACCAACCATATCTTACGCAGAACCATTGCTAAAGTCAATCGATGCACATCCTCTGAAATCCCTCGAACTGTTGGTACCTAAAGTCGGAACAAGCAGCGGACGTGCTGCTTGCCCGAGCCCATCAACCCTTCAATCCGACGGCGGCTCAAGCGGTGATGCTGGCGCGGATGCAACCACTTCTCGTTCTCTGGGCACAAACCCAAACTCAGGCACAACAGGTGCCCAAGGGTGTGTCGACGCCACCGACACGGATGACTGGTACACTGTGACCACGACAGCTGGCAAAGATGTTGACGTCGAACTCGTCGTACCAGCCGGTGCCGATTTCGACCTCTACCTGGTCGATTCAACCGGGAGTGAATACGACCATGACTGGTCAGAGTACGATGACCCTCTCGAAAAAGTCAGCACAGGCAGCACAAGTTTCTCTGGTGTCGCCTCAACCTTTTACATCAATGTTCGAGCTTTTTCTGGCGACGGACAATACACGCTTCGAACATGGACGAACAATACACCGCCACGACCAGATCTTGTCATCACTTCGGTGATTGAGCCTGCAAATGCGCAAGCAGGTGACACGGTGAGTGTGGAATACGTCGTTGAAAACATCTACAACACGACATCAGATGCATTTGAGGTCCAATTTATTCTCTCAAGCGACCGGACATATGACCAATTCGATACCTTACTCGACGTATCCGAACCCGAAGCAGCCCTTACAGAGAATACATCGCGAACAACAGTTGCGTCAGTGACCCTTCCAAGCAGCCTCTCTGACGGTTCCTATTACTGGATTGTATGGGCCGATGGTTACAACAACCTCACAGAATACAACGATACCAATAACAATCTCGCCTCCGATAAGGCCATGCTTGTGGGCGACTCGTGCCAAGATTACAATCCAAACGGGGAAGACGATGCAGGACTCGGTGCAGATGCGCCTAACAATGAATCTGCAGCTTCGACACCCCTTGGCACCAATGTAACTGATTCTTACACCGGCTGCATCGATGGTCGAGAAGGCAATGACGTGCTCGCCTTTGATGTTCCAGCAAACCACAACATCGAAGCACAATTGACGATGGATCAAACGGTTTTCTTCACATTCCGTCTCACAAATTCAAACGACGAAACAATCGATTATGTCGGCACGCAAGGGTTCGTCAGCACCAAAGCCGGGGATTATGACGGAGTTGGTGACACATACTTCCTCAACATCACCCGATCGGGTACCGCTGTGAACTGGACATTGGATGTTTGGACAAATTACTCGACACCAGAACCAAATCTCATCATAACAAACTTGACAGCGCCAACAACTGGAATCGCAGGCACGAGCGTGTCGATTGATGTTCAAGTGAACAACACCGGCTCTTTGCTGGCTCCTGCAAGCACCCTCAGCGTTTGGCTTTCGGTTGACGCAGCACTCTCCCCAGATTGGGATTTACTCCTCGGCAACTACAGCGTTCCTTCAATCGATGTGAATCAATCAGAGATTGTGCCATTTTCGGCAACCATTCCAGCGGGCGCACCAGGTGGCAATTACAGTGTCATCGTCATGGCAGATTCTGAAGAACTCATCAGCGAAAAGAGCGAATTGGACAACGTAGAGATTGCAGATGACGAACTTTTGGTCAATACGAAAGCCACTGCCTGTCCATCACAAGACGATGCTGGCTCTGGTGCAGATGCCGGGGAAGATGAAAACACCGCCCTTCTTCTTGGCGAGGATGTATCCATGACCATCACCGGATGCGTTCACGAAGACGTTGACGCTGCAGATTGGTTCGAAATCGTGGTTTCACCAGGCCTCAACCTCACAGTGACCATGGTAAACGCCCCGGATCAAGACGCAGATGTTTATCTTCGAGACAGCGCAGGTGAATGGTTCGAACGTGGATACTTGTCAGGTTCGAATGACGAAACGATCTCAACAGCAGATGATGCAACCTATGCGGGAACAGGTGGAACATTCTACATCAGCGTTGATGCATACCTCTCCCTTGGCGTTTACACCCTTATCATTGAGACAGAAGGCGTCGACCCTAATTCATTCAATTGTGGCCAACAAAATGACTTGGGTATTGGCCAAGATGCCCCCGCCGGTAACGGAATTGACCTCGGCACCAACCCCTCTATGAGCGGTGAAGGTTGCTTCTCTGGTGCAGACGACCTCGACATTTACGCATTCAGCATCAGCGACAGTGAAAACTTCGACCTTGTCTTTGAAGCAGACACAAGCCTTCCATTCTCTGTCACAATTCAAGATGCTGGTGGCAACCTCATTGCTTCAGCAGACAACACAAGTTACGGAATGGTCTTCCAAACACTCGATACTGAGTTTGAAGGCCAGACCAAGGATTACACCGTCGTGGTTGATGCAGCAGGCGCCTTTGGCCTTTACAACCTCTCCATCAACACGGTGGGTGCAGCACCAGCTGACGTCGCAATCTCTGCGCTCGTATGCCCCCTCGACCACACATCAGGGGAAGAAGTGCAAATTTCATGGGAACTTGTCAGCCTACGAGGCCCAGGCAACGATGCATCAATCGTTCTTCATATCGATTTGCTCGATGACATGGGGGCCGTAGTTTCCCGAATGGTGACCACGACTTCGACGGTGTCGACTCAAGGCAACCTCACGTTCGGTGCTGATTCCGAATTCTACACCACGCCCGATGAAACCACATCAGGCAATTACACATGCCGCCTCACCATTGATGTAAACGACGACCTCGTTGAAAGTGACGAGGAAAACAACGTTCACATTGGTGATTCTTTCTTCATTCAGAATGAAGAAGAGTTTTGGGCAAACGATGTGGATCGGGACGGTTTCAACACAACAGATTCCGGTGACGGAATTGTCGACGACTGCCCGACAACATTTGGAGAGTCAACCATCGACCGATTTGGTTGCGCTGATATCGACGAAGATGGCGTATCGAACCTGAATGACTTCTGGCCACTCGATGCATCCCAAGCCCTCGATTCCGACCTTGATTCGTTCGGCGACAACCCACTGGGAACCGAAGGCGATCAATGCCCAGATGTGCCTGGAGTAGCAGGTGGAGAAGGCGGCGATGGTTGTCCTGCAGCCATTGTTGACGCAGACGGCGACGGCGTTCTTGACGCCGATGACGATTGTCCAAACACGCCAACGGGAGCCACAGTTGGAACTGACGGTTGTGAAGTCGACCCTACCGGTGGGACCACCGACAATGGCACAGATGGCGGAAACACGACAACGGATGGCAACACAACGACACCTGGCGACAACACCGGCGATGGAAACACCGATGGGACAACGGATGGAACCGAGGACAACACTGATGTTACCGATGTTCAATCCGATTCGACCATCTTTGGAATGTCACCTATGATTGTGTACGCTCTTGTTGGACTCATCGTGGTTGGGCTCGTTTCCGCACTCCTCCTCCGTGGCCGTAACAGTGGTGGCCAATCGAGTGTATTTGCAGAACAGCAGAAGGCCTACGACGCCTCAGCGTTGCCGGCAGCAAACGACTCAACCATCACGGCTGAACAACTCGCTTACGAGCAGCAACTGATTGCCGCTGGCTATCCTGCTGACGCGGCCCGAACCTATGCGGATCAACACTTCCGTCCGTATTTGAACAACTGATGCTGACAAAGCCCTTGTGAAAGCGAATGCTCTTGACCCCCCTCCGTGTGGGCGAAGCATGCACGCCCTCATGGAGACCAGCGCCGGAAACATCACGATCGAACTTTACCACGGAAGTGCCCCCGACACAGTGGCGAACTTCGTCAAATTAGTCGAAATGGGCCACTACGACGGCCTCCACTTCCACCGTGTGATTGAAGACTTCATGATTCAAGGCGGCTGCCCTCATTCCAAGGATCCAATGTCTCGCCGAGCTGGTACAGGCGGCCCTGGCTGGAACATCCCTTGCGAGCCATCTGCCCTCCGCTTGAAGCACGACAAGCCAGGTATTTTCTCCATGGCCAATGCAGGAAAGAACACGGGCGGCTCCCAATTCTTCCTCACTACAGTTGCTACACCCTGGCTCAATGGAAACCACGCTGTCTTTGGCGAGGTTGTTGAAGGCATGGACGTCGTGAAGACAATCGAAGGTTGCCCAAAACTCTCCGGCGACACCCCAGCAGTACCACAGCAAATCATCCGCGTCTCCATCATGGAGTGAACGAGCCACTGACATAGGCACACCCTGCACTGAACGGACTCGCCCGTTCCGAGGCAATCAAGGGGAATTCCGTACGAACGGTGAAGAAGTACCGCTTCCACGGGGGAACATGGCAAATGTACGCATTGAGGCGGACACCATGGGCGAACTCGAAGTTCCAGCCGACAAATACTACGGGTGTCAAACCGCTCGGTCACTCATCAATTTCGACATTGGTTCAGACACCATGCCACTCGGAGTGATCCGTGCTTTTGGAATTCTAAAGCAGGCTGCAGCAAAAACGAACGTGGCGCTCGAGCAGCTTGACCCAGAGGTTGGAGCGTTGATTATCGCTGCTGCACAAGAAGTGCTCGATGGTGCACTGAACGATCATTTCCCACTGCGCATCTGGCAAACTGGGAGCGGGACTCAATCCAACATGAACACCAATGAAGTCATCGCGAATCGAGCCATTGAGATGGCAGGTGGCGTTCTCGGATCGAAAACGCCGGTTCACCCAAACGATCACGTCAACCGCGCTCAATCCTCCAATGACACCTTCCCAACCGCTATGCACATTGCTGCAGCAGAAGCACTCACACACGAGCTTCTTCCAAGCGTCCGAGCGCTTCGCAACGCACTCGATGAAAAATCAAAGGCATGGTCTGGTATCGTCAAAATCGGTCGAACGCATCTTATGGACGCTGTACCACTCACCCTCGGCCAAGAAGCGTCAGGCTGGGTCGCACAATTGGACGCTGACCTTCGCCGGATTGATTTCGCCCTCGATGACTTGTTTGAACTTGCTTTGGGTGGGACCGCGGTCGGTACAGGCCTCAACACCCACCCTCTGTTTGCTCAAATGGTCGCTGATGAAATCGCCAACATCACAGGCCTCACATTCTGCACCGCAGAAAATAAATTTGCTCAACTTGCCGCACACGATGCAGTTGTTGCTGCCTCTGGGGCCCTCAACACCCTCGCCGTGTCGTTGATGAAAATCGCAAATGATGTGCGCTGGCTCGGCTCAGGGCCACGATGTGGTTTCGGGGAACTCGCTCTTCCCGCCAACGAACCTGGCTCCTCAATCATGCCTGGAAAGGTCAACCCAACCCAAGCTGAAGCCCTCACGATGGTGTGCGCTCAAGTCATGGGCAACAACACCGCCATCACTGTTGGCGGTAGCCAAGGAAACTTCGAATTGAATGTGTACAAACCCATGATGATTCACAACCTCCTACATTCGATTGAATTGCTGAGTGACTCATGCCGAGCGTTCCGAACCAAGTGTGTCGAAGGCATGAAACCCGTTGAGGAAAACATTGCGAGCCACCTTGAAAATTCACTCATGCTGGTCACGGCACTCAACAACCACATTGGCTACGATAAGGCTGCAAAGATTGCAAAGAACGCTCATGAGAAAGGCTCTACGCTCCGAGCATCAGCCCTTGAACTCGGCTATCTGACCAACGAAGAATTCGATCAGTGGGTCCGTCCAGAAGAGATGACAGGGCCCCGTTCGAGTTGAATCACCGGACTTCGTCCATGTCTGGCGCTGATTCATTCAGCGTGCGCCCAAGCCAAAATCCACTACAGTTCACGAAGACATCAGAAATTTTGTTGCTCCATTCTTCCGATGCAAATTCATAGGGCAGGTACAATTCCAAAACCTCCCAACCGATTGAAAGGACCAAGAAAGGGACCCACCCAATCTTCAATACATAGCCAATAATTCCCCACTGAGCGAAATGCCCTAATGACCACAAATTGAGCAACGCCATGGTTATGCCAGACAAATTTAGGGTATAAGCATATGAAAATCGGGCTTTTCGGTCGCCAACAATAATATATTGTGCTTGGCAATGGCATAACCATGAACATGCGAACATCCGCACCAAGCCTGCTGCTGACTGCCCTCCTTCTTGTGGCCCTTGTGCCAGCAGGAACTGTAGCTGCGGCGCCATCAGAGGCGTCTGAATTTTATTATGGCGTCGAATACGATTGGAGCAGTTTGGATTCCGATATCACAAATATGACCGGCCTCGATATCCCAGATATGCTCAGTGAAGTGATGGGCGCTGCCGACGATGCAGGCCTCAACTTGATTGTAGGGCAACTGATCACTGGTTCCTCAAATGTGTATGTTCACCATACCGAAAACATCACGCCCCAAGTCATTCAAGATTTGGACGGCGAGGATGTCACCGTTTGGAGCCGAACAGACGATGTCACCCTCCGACACGGCATTCTCATTGATGGCATCTTCATGACCGACTGGCTCGAAGCAGCATCTTTTGGTGGAACTGACACTTCTTTTGATATCGATGCAACATCCAGTGGTACCCAAGTTCTCACTGTTGACATCGCCTACACAGAATACCTCGACGATGATTACAACCTCGTCGGAGCCGACATGGACTTTAGCATGGAAATCTCAATCTCAGACGTTGTTGAGTTTGATGCAGCATTTGTTGGTGGCGGGGAAGAGGTCAACATCGACTTCGACACTGGCGTCTCCTTCTCGTACGGAATCACTGAATCCTCTTCTGAATGGCGGTTTGGTGAGCCAAGCCCAATCTATGTGCAAATGTCAGCAAATGACGACACTGAATGGATGTGCCTAGGTGAAGAAGGCCAACCTGGCGTTTACGAAAACCAAATGGTGTACGATGACTGCGGTGAAATTTCAGGAACATACACCGGTGCTCTCGACTATGCCTTCAGCGTCACAGGAATTCCTACTGAAGAAATCGGTCTCGACGCCGGCGAACTTGACATTGAGCTTTCGGATTCAATCACAGAAACAGGTGAATTCGGACCCTTTGAAGACCTCACCGATCTAAATTTTGACTTCTCTCTTGACAATTCACTCACAGTTGACCTCGGCGACGGAGAAGGCATGACCACAGAAGTCGATACGTGTGAAAACTGCCCTCCCGGCAACCCGCTTATGTTCATGATGATGGGTGCAGTGATCGTCGGAGCCAGCCAATCCTTTGGCGAGGCTGTTATCGAAGACGTAGCTGATGAACTCAGCGATGACATTTTCGATATCTTCGGAGGTGACGATGCAGAGGGTGAAGACTATGATCCATACGAAAACCAATGGTTGTGCGATAGCGGCGACCAATGGATCTACGCATGGTACGTCAATGACGGTGATGAAGATTGCTGGGATGGCTCCGATGAGATGGACATGTCTGGCAGTTGGGACAGTTGGGGAGAATCCATTTCATTGTCCATCGCTCTTGACGAAGAGATGCTTTCCTTTGACGCAGATGGCAAGATGTTCATGTGCGATGATGGAATGGAAATCAACTGGGACCAAGTAAACGACTGGTCCAATGATTGTGAAAACAGTGAAGACGAATATGAAGGACGATCGGAGAGCGACATGTTCACCTGCGAAGATGGCACTGAGATCGACTGGGACCAAGTGAACGATTATGATGCAGATTGTGCAACGGCGGAAGACGAAGGTGCAACAGCACACTATGTGATTGAAGCAATGCTCACCACAGCTGATGGAACCCCCCTCTCCCAGCAACAAAAGACCATGTGTGATGGGAATGGATGTGACCAGAACATGGAATATTTCTATGGCTCAGTCGGCTTCCAAACAGAAACCGCATCCCCGGCCGCTTACGGCGGACACGAATACTGCACAAGCGGCTCAGTGACTGATTCATCCGACGGCACCGTTGTGATGGAATTCTCGAGCATGTGCGGCGATACGTGGGTTGGTCCGCAAATCGATTGGCATAATGTGAACACCGGAAATATGAACATAGAATTTGAGACACAAGTAGGCGATTGGGGTCAAGATGGGGATGCGAGTTACACCGTTTCCATTGTCGATACAGACGGCAATCAATTGTTCCTCGATACAATGTCCATTGATGGCACCGAAAACAGTTACATGATGTCTGGAGATGTTTCAGTGCTTGAAGAAGGCGAATACTGCATGCACATGGAGTTGACACAGACCGGTGAAACAGAGGCCTATGATTCACAAACCACTTGTGAGATGGTTGAACAAGAGCCTGAACCAAGCGATGCATTGATGGCGATTGCCGAGGCGTTTATGGATTCCGATATCGATGAAATGCTCGAACAATTTGGCATGAACCTCGACAATCGATTTGAAGATGTTGCTCCGACCGAAGAACCTCCATACAACGATGGCATGTGGGCTCCAATGTGGAGTTCGGAGCACGCCGCAATGGTTGGCGTTGGTGTGTACGCAATGGATGATGACGGTCAATATTTGATTGCTGGGCCAGCAACTGAAGGATACTTGGATGAGGCGCCAGTTTCATTGAGCATCCGATACTTGACCGGTGTTCCTGCCAGTACGGCAGCAGATGAGGCTGAAACGGCTACAGAAATTGAAGACATCGTGAACGTCGAAGACCACGATTTGGATCAAATTACAGAAGATCTCGAAGACGCTGGTGTCGATACCAGTGAGATCGAATTACCAAGCAATGACGATGAAGACACAGGTAGCGAAACACCGCCACAAACTGCAGAAGAACTCGCCGAAGATGCAGGCCTTCTCCCGGCACTTTCGCCACTTACAGTGCTCGCTGTGATTTCACTCGCAGGCATCTTTGTTGGTCGTCGCTCTGAGGCTTGAATCGAGAACTCAAGTACGATGAGGGTCAGGGGCAGCCATGTCTTTGCGACCTGCGCCGACGAAGTTCGGTGCTGGCGTACGCCTCACGGCAACGGTCCTGATTGCGGTTCATGTCTTGCTTTCAGCTTGGCTGGTGGTCCAGTTTGAAGGCAGGTACACAGAAGGCGTCCCTTCACCAAGCAACATCAAGGCAATTGTGGCTGTTGACGACGAACAGACGCTGATTGATGTGAAGATTGAGAATTCGACATCATTCGCGATTTACATGCTCGTAAGGGATTACGAGCCACCAGCAGACAATGTTACGGAATCGAATTCACCGCCATCAGACACTGATGGACAAGATGATGCGGAAAGCAAGGAGGATAAAAATCGGCTTGAGGCAGCTCGCCTCTTCACAAAAGCCTGCCTCGCCTTCCTCGTCATGAGTGAGTTGGCGATGGTGCTTGGCATGCGCTTTAGGGCCACTTTCCGAGCAGTGATATGGGTCGCTGCTCTTGCGTGCTTTTTGTTGATATTACCAGGCGCCTATCTGAGCGATCTAGCGGGGGATGAGAATGATGGGGAAGAAGAAGGCAATGGTGGCCAAAATGGGGACCTTGCAAACGAGACTTTTGTGGCACAAACTGAGGATGGTGCCATGGTTCATGGAGACAGTTCAATCGACATCTCCATTGCCCCTCTCGGTGTCCATTTTGATATGATGTTCAACGGGTATGACCTTGGTTTGGTCGATAAGGCAAACCAGTCAGATGTTCGCATTCAAGAGCCAGAACCTGGAAGCGAAGATGCGAATTCATGGGTCCAATTTGAATCCAGATTAACGGCAAAAGCCGGGAAGAATATTCAATCCCTGTTCATATTGCCAGTGTTGTGGTTTTTCTTCCCAGCACTTGCAGGCGAGAAAGAGGAGTTGTTAGAGGGCCCCTTCGATGAAGAAGGTTGAGTTCACTTACTCGCTCTTGCTTTTCGGCACACTTCGACAAAATTCTCAAACATTTCCTTTCCGAATTCAGAATCATTGACTTCAGGATGGAACTGAAGGCCAAACCGATCGCCGTTCTCGTTTTCCATGCCTTGCACTTTGCAAGAATCACTGCTGGCAGTGATGAAGAATCCATCAGGGACTTCGTGGACCTCATCGTTGTGAGACTCCCACACGGTTTGGGATTCATTTGTTCGATCAAAAATCGTGCCACCACCATCGTGAAGCTGAATTTGCATGGCCCCGAATTCAGGCTCAGGAGATTCCCGAGCATCGCCACCGTAAAATCGAGCCATGAATTGATGGCCGGCACAGATGCCTAAGATTGGTACATCTAGCTCGAGATAGGCTCCACAGTTCCCTAATTCACCGGTAAGTCCAACGCGTGCCGCTCCGCCGGATAGGATTATTCCATCCACTTCACGCAACTCGGAAACGGGCGTTGTGTTTTCGATGATTTTTGTGTCGACTTTCAGATAGCGCAGCATACGCCACTCACGGTGCGTCCACTGTCCTCCGTTGTCAACTACGTCGATGATAAGGG
>JACLAB010013721.1_pt1 | contig 18698 bp, 11 predicted proteins | sample 8027921 | NCBI WGS metagenome assembly JACLAB01 (sample SAMN15725117, study PRJNA655200) | protist metagenome | isolation source: fluorescence activated cell sorting (FACS) single amplified genomes of... | place: USA: West Boothbay Harbor, Gulf of Maine | collected 2000-07-19 | reverse complement strand
ATCTTTAGGTTTTCTCCGATTAAGTACCCTGTGCCATAGTTTGTGATAGTGACACTGTCTACGTAGAACCTTCGTGTATAAAACCCTGTCCATTTAGTTAGGTACTCGGGTGCGCCGTCAGGAGCCAAAGGAACATTCCCGCTAGAATCTACTCCTGTACTTACTCTGCTTACGAGGGTGTATTCTTTTATTGTCCCGTCTGTATAAGTTATGTTAATCTTAACGTCTTTTCCGTACAGCACTTCGTCTGGAGAGCTGTAAACCCAAGATCCATCGGTGTTTACTTGCAGGGTGTTTGTACTTGCACCTAAAACCTCAATATTACCCGCTAATATAACCTCAGTAGTACCTGCTTCTTTCCATGAGGCCACATTAAATGTACCAAAAACTGTTTCAGTTTGTTCTTTAAATGTAACTGTTGCCCGAGCGTTATCTGCTTTAGAGATGTCTCCTTCTAAGACTACGTCTTCAATTACTAAGTCGCCTGTAAAGTTTTTGGCAATAGTCTCACCCGTGGAGGTACCTTCTTTAAAATAATAGCCTTTGCCGGAATAAAGAAAGTTTAAATCGGGTAAAGACCCATTTACGGCAAAAATAGGATTTACAGCATTAGCGGCTTGAGACAACGCAAGGTCATACTTGTCAAACCAAACAGCATCGCCTTCTGAGTAAGTATCTCCTTTTGTTAAAAATTTTGTTCTTTTTATGACTGTTCCGCTTGTTTGCTTTAAAGACTCGCTTCTTAGCCCTATGATCTGAGTGTTGTCGTCAGACTCCGGCCCTGAAAATATAAAAGATTTTATTTGTGACGTCAGGGAAAACAGATCGATGTCGTCCTGAATGCCAGGGGCATAAAGTTTCTGTACTGCTTCTTTTAAATTTAGATTCTTTTCAGAAAGATTTAGCGATCTGCTTAAGCCAAGTGCCATAATTTATTACCGTTAGTGGTCAGTTAAGTAGGATGTTTATTCTAGAGTACTTATTTCCAGAGCCCATCTGATTAAACTTTGTTAAAAGAGGGTCTGCAATGGCAGAAATAGGAGGGTTACTACCACTATTTCCCGGGGTTCCTTGATCAAATATCTCTGCCAGAGTGTAGTTAGATAGGGTCCCTTCTGCAATATTTGCTTTAGTTCTCCTTAGATATATGTATAATGTATGAAAACTGTTATTGTGGTGAACGGCCATATCAAACGCATCTGATATAATATCTCTTATGCTAGTTTTAGTAAGAGGGTTATCGCTTAGATTAAGCTCTCTAAGGCGAGGTCTGCTTGTTTTGTCAATTGCTTGGCCACTTATATTTGCCAGGGTGCCAGGCATGTACCTCGCAAATAAGTTATTTTGAAGTCTTGCTCTTTCAAGCTTTCCATTATTCCCCTTAAACTCAGGGATCGTCGCTCCTAGGCTACAGTTCTGAAGGTAGAGGTAGCGCAAGTCTTTGCATCCAGAGAAAAAGCCAGTTACATTTTGACAACTACGTTGGAAGTAAAGCGGTTGATTGGTGTAGTTTTTTGGTTCTTTTAGAATGAGTCTTGCTCCGGCTCCATTTTTAACTTGAGCAACAGTTCCTACAGGACTACCTCCTGAGGCGGCGGTGTACACTTTATCTCCAACTCTAATGTATCCTAAAAGCTGAGCGTTATCAGAAGTTGGGAATAGAAACTGTGACGTTTGTTGTGTGATACCAGCCACATTTTTAGAAGTAAATGTCTCTCCTGGGACGCCGTTTCTCTCTGCAGTTATGCCGTAAGAGCCAGGAGTTCCGTCCGCTCCGAACATTGCTTTAAAACATACCTTGTTTCGCTTACTTGTATCATTATTCCAGCTCGAGCTATAGTTGCTATATAAAGAGTTATAGAATTGAACATTGTAAAGCTTAGATTGGTTATTAGCATTCTCTGCGCTATAGCTGGGCAATAATGCCCCTCCTCTACCTGTCCCTTGGTAGGGCGCCCAAATTGTTGAAAACCTTCCATTTTTGCTAGTGCTTAAGTTCTCTAGGTTGTAGAACCTATTTTTTTGCATATAAACGTTTATTGCCTCGGCATTATTTTTGTTAAAAGACGGAAACACACCAAAGAAGTAAGAATCTCTAATCTCTAGTTTAGTTAGATTAGACATTTTTTCAAACTCGTCTGATCTAAACTGAAGATTCTTGGTAGAGCCACCTAATAAAGTATGAAGGCCAAGAGTTTTAAGGTTGCCGTGATCTGCTGTTACTAGAGTATTCTCAACAAAATTACTTGGAAGCACATATTCGCTCCCATCGCTATCAGTATAGCCATCCCAGTAAGCATATCCTACCGCTAGATTGTTAAGAGCCTTAGCGTTTTTTATAGAAAATAACTTACCGCCCCAACCAGAGTTCCAGGCGCTTATGCTTGTTAATGCGTTAGCGTTTAGGATATCAGTAGCATTTGTGGTGCCAGAAGGAACGCCAGTATTATATTTTACTTTTTGTCGTGTACCATGTGACCCAGTATAATTTATATTTACCCTTTTAAGCTTTTTCCACTCAAGACTATTGCCCTGAGCGATATTAAAGGCAACGTCGTTCCTGTGCAAGGTTAGAGACTCGAGGTTATTTAACCAGCCACTCCAAGCTTCTGCATACTTTCCAGTAGCGGCTAGAGAGTATTTTTTAAGACCATCTTGGTCGACATCTGCAACTTTGCCACCTAGCATACTCGCATCAGTGCAGATACCACCACTTACGCTAGGAGCATAATATGTGTTCCAGGCCTTCATAAAGAACCGGCCAATAAACTGAGTATCTCCAGTTCCGGTGTATTCAGGTACCGAGCCTACCCATCTGATGCTCCCTGCTGGAAGTTGGTCAGAAATATTGTAAGATATGCCAGAAGCATCTCCGTTATTGTTGATCTTGGGCAAGTTCCCATCTACTCTATAGGCGTTGTTCCTGCTCCTAGAGAGGTTTATGTTTGTTAGGTTGGGAAAAATCTTAGAGAAATCTGCGTTATTAAGGTAGAAAGAAGACCTTAAAGTTAAAGACTTTAAAGCAGTAAATACTCTGAATCCAGTCGATTCGTCTATAACACAAGATGTGACGCCATCAACATCGTTATGCCTTACTTGCTTGAATAGGTTGGTAGCGCTATCCTGTACTGTATCAAGAGTTCCGTTGTAAGCAGTATATTTCCCACCATCGGCGTTTGATCTAGACCCTGAGTAACATAAAACTTGAGTTGCTGACAGAATAGGAGCAGAGCCACCGCTCGATCCAGATTTACCAATAGACTCTTGCCAATCAAAATACTTTAATGGGCCGTTGTTCCAATAGGCATTATTAGAAAGATCTAGAGAAGTTAAAGTTTTATAGTTAGCTTTTAACCAAACGGGGATGTTTTGTAGACTATTACTGCTTAGATTTACTACTTCTAATTTATCAAAACCCACGAGACCGATATCCTTACCAGCATCCTCTTTAATTCCCAACCCGCTTAAATCTAGGTTAGTAATTAAAGCGGGGGTGCAGTAGATAGATAAGATACAATCTACATTATTGCCAATTGTCCCATTTAAATTAAAAGACACGTTGTATGATGCAGGCTGAGTCGCACCGCCTTCTAAGTTAACTTTAGATGTAATAGCTGCTCCGTCTCTTTTTCTTTTAATCTCAAATCCAAAATAATACGGATCAGCCTGGACAACCCCAGTTCCTATACTAAAGGATATTGTGCCAAGTTTTTTAATAGGTATTTCAAGAGGAGAGTTTTTAGTTGCATATGCTTCTAGGACAACTGCTGCAGGTGCCGGATTAGCAGTAGTCTGCATGTACGTAGGGATCTTCATTACAGCGCCTGGTGATTCTGTAATGCCGCTTTTCTCTACAAAAAGCTTTTTACCCAGCTTAATCTCGTTAAAATGACCCCTTCTACGAACTCTTAAAAGACCGGGAAAAGAAGCTTCTGTATACTGTCCATCGTCATTTGCTTGAGAGTTGAACAAGCTTTCTCTAGACGTAGAGACAGATGTTGTTTTTACGTCTCCGTTCAGATCTACGTAATTATATTCTATGTTTTTAGCAGCAAGGCCACCATGCACAGTGATAATGTTATCAGACTGAGAGCCAATAACGTAGGAATGTTTTCCCGGCTCGCCAATAGGATCTCCAACCCGTACATACGTGCTAAGTTCAAAGCTTATTTTAGGTTTTACTTCGTCAAATAGTCCTAAAGAAAATATTACAGGTGACTCCAGCCCACCGATCAATCTAATGTCTTCTTTGAGAAGCCCTTGGTTTGAAAGCCCTGCGATTTGATCCAGGCCTTCTGGATTTAACAATAGGTTCTCTAGAGCCTCTCTTTGGTCGGACTGGTATATCTCGCTTAAGTTGTATTGATCTACGAGACCAATAGGCGATCTAGTTTGCTTTAAAAAGCTGAAAAAATTTGTAGATTCGATTGCCATAGTAGTCTATTATTGTTCTTTATAGTTCAATGTAACTGACATCCTTCCAGAAACGCCTGGATCAGGATCGCCTACGTCTGTGCTTATATCTCTTGCGATCATAAATAATGCTCTATTACTCCAGAAAGAAGGGGTCACTGACTCTCCATTAAAGTTAAAGATCTCCTCCAAGCTTATCTCTTGTGGTTTGCCTGCGGAGATGTAAAATGATCCAACCGGGTCTCCAGAGTCTTTAAACTTAAGGAAGCGTAGTGGGTAATCTCCAGTGCCTGAGAATCCCGCCCCGTCAAGGCTATTCTTAGATAAGAAGCTTGAACATTTTTTAGTCTTGTCTATTAAATCAGAGCCGGAAGTATCGATATAAGAGTAGTTTGAAATTGGATTAAGAGTGTCTGGGTGGCTAAATACTCCCATTGTTTTTATCGCTCCAAGAGAAGCATCACTAGCTCCTCCGTTGTGTGTATCTGCTCCAGATTCCCCCACACTAAGCGTGCACCCATGGGGGGTAAACGGGGAATTAACAAACCCATTCGGGGTTTTCTTTGCAATAACTACTGAGCCTATCTCGCTCCCGTCGCGCATTTTTATAAAGACTCTTAAGGGGAAGGGGTTAGCGCCTGTGATTCTCCTTTCTAGCGGTCTGGCTGTGTCGGATAAAAGACTCGGCTCGTACATTGCAATTGCCCTATACTTAACCACTATCAGCTCATCTTCTCCAAAAGCACTGCTTCCAGCACTTATAGTTACGGGTAACCAGAACTCTCTAATACTGGTTCCAGGAATCTCTTTTAGGATCTGGGCGGCTCCTGTAGCAGCGTAAGTATTAGTAACAAACGAACTATTTGTAGCAAAAAGAGTTACACCACTGCTGGTAAGGCCGGAGTCCCATATTGTGCTTTTTGATAGGTAGTACAAACCCCCAGGTCCTTCGATGAACTTAGCGTTTTCTTCAACTAGTCCTGCCTGAACAAATAACCCTCTGCAGCTTCCTCCGTCTTCTCCAGGTACTCCGGGGAGTTGCCCGTCAATATGTCCTAATCCGTTGCCAAATCCTTCTCCCACCTCTAGCGCATTACTGACCCTAACCCACCCTATATTATTTGCAATAATAACATTATCTTCTACAGAGTTATCTTCAAAGTCAATTGGTAGGCCTTCAAAGTACCTAAAGTTATCGGCGTTGGGGATTTGCCTATCTTTCACGTAAGGTCCAGTGGCAGAGTCATTAACTACCTCGACTTCCTTGCCGCTCTCCCACGTATATGTTTGAGCGTCTGAGTCTTTAGGATCAAGGATTCCAAAGTTTGTTCCTACATTGCTACGGTTAATAAGGTTTTTAGGATATTCATCATATCCTGGAGTATCGCCTTCCTCGCCATAAGGCCATACAATACCTATCTGTAAGTCCGCAGCGTGTTTGCCATCACATCTGCCGCCTCCGTTGCACGTTAACTCGAAGTTTGGACCTACGGAGGCATTCTCATATGTGTCGTATCCAGTACCGGTTTTCCTGTCAGTGAAAAGGATATAAAACTCGTCCGTCTCGATATCTATTGTCGAGAGTAGGGTGGTGTCTCTTCTATAGGGAGATAATTTTACGTCGATGGCGCTAGGATATCTAAATAGCAAAGGGCTATTAGCGTAATTGAACATTTTGGTTCTGCCCATAAACTCATCATCTCGGGTCTTTCTTCCTATAATAGTGGTGTTACCCGCGACATTTATAAAACTAGCGTTTTCAGTGGGGTTAATGTAAGCTCCGTATACCTTATCGGCAATAATTTTAGACCCTAGCAGTCCTCCATCTAGGCCATTCCACCCAATAAATGCTCCGCCACTAACCCCTCCTTGGAGGTTATAAGCGGTGTCAATGCTCGAGTCACCTGAAAAAGTAATCGTAGGGGTTGGTTGTTCGGACCTTTCTATGTCTTCTAGGGCAGTTTTATTCGTTTCTAAATAATTAATAAGCACTTGGGCTCTTAATGTTTGGCTTTCAGGAACTTCGCACCTATACCCTTCTTGGAAGGTGTAGGCATGTTCTTGGCATCCGTACTGATTTACAAACCTGATTTCGCAGTTTTTGTTTGAAAAAACTGACATACTAATTGGAAAGATCTCTTTTTTATTAAAAAACTCGTTGCCTTCAGAGTTAGTAATAATCCTTTTAGGCTTGAGTCCTAAAACACTAGAGTACTTATAGACAGGGAAATTAGCACCTTCATTGGCGTAGTCGGCAACCTCAGCATCTAATATCGGTCTGTTTACCGCTCCGCCACTTCCCAACTGAACAGTGCCTTCGTCGCCTCCATCGATATAATAAGATGCGCCGTACTTCTCGACAAACTGGGGTAGCTTAATGGCAGATGGATCTTCTACAAAGACCCTATACTTAAAGAAGAAGTAAGGATCTTGGAGGCAAGGTTGGCCAATTTGGTTCTCAATTACAAGCGTGTGTAGGGTAACCCATCTAGACGCGCCTTTATCTTGAGGAATGTAGGCATAGAACCTCGCCCCAATCGCGCCGTACCAACCAAACTCGATCTTGTACATGGTGACGGTGTCTGGGTTATAGATATAACCGCTAGGGCCCTGGTTATTAAGCCCATCGCCGTTCATTATATTTTGCTCGACAGAGGTCTCGTAGATTAGATACTTCTCTCCAGATTGCACGGCCTGCTCTGCACTATCTATCTCTGTGGCAGTCATTACATCTTTGTAGGTCGTTACTCCTGTTAGCCTATTTACAAAAGCTTCTCTTTCTTGGTAGTTTGCTTCGATAAAAAGATCTGTTTCGCCTAGAGGAACCGTTGATCTTCTCACAACAGAGAAGTCGGTGCCGTCTTTTAGCCTAAAGAAATACCCGTCCGAATAGTTTTCTACACCGAACTCTAGTACTGTGCCTGGACCCGCGCCCTCTTCAGCAACTCTTACACCGTAAGTAAATCCGCTAATACGTCCTGGTTGGTATCTAAATGCCCTTGTGGATTGCAGGGTTTGAACAGCGTAGCGGCTTCTTCTAGAACCAATAGCATTTCCTTCGGTCAGCTTTTCTGTGACCTGAGGTATGGTGTTATCTGAATAGCTTTTTGGCCATGAAGCCCCAAAAATTAAAGACTCAGAGGGGGTAGTTAAGTCTGTGATTAAATAATAGGGGAGCTTATACTTTACTTCTGGAGAGTCAACACCCGGTTCAGAAGTGAGTACTCTAAACTCCCAATTCTTAAGGTCATCAGGAAGATCGGCATAACTCATGCCAAAATACTCTGACCACACGTCTGCAACGTTATTTGTTTTTATTCTATAGTGACCTTTGTCAGGTTCCGTCCACTGATGTCTTGTGGCTCCGTAGAAAAAATTACCAAAGTAAACGTCTACGTTATTTAAATCAGGGAAGCTGGAGACACCGGCTCCAAAAAGATTTGCGTCTGTTAAATCTAAAAATTCTGTCTCATCTGAGTTAATGCTTCCAAAGTTTCTGAGCTCTCCTAAAGGTAGGATGGGGATATTTCCGTCTCCTCCCACTCTTGATTGATCGATATCTGTCCAGATCCTGTCCCAATATAGCCTGTTAAATACTCCGTTTTCTTTAGGATAGTTATTCTCAATATACTCCATCCTAAACGCCGCTTTTTGCTGAGTAGTGAAGTTATTACTCATGTACTCAATAATGTACATAGCAACTAAGCCCTGGAGGTATTTAGACCAGGTGGTTTCAGCAGATCCACTAAAACCTCCGCCGAGAATTGCTCTGCCTACAGGCTGATTGCCAGGGTTATAAAATGGTACGGGATAGCAGTCTAAAACAATAGAGGAGTTTTTAGCGTCGTCAAAATCTCTTGTAGCGTTGTGAGGCCCTGCTGGAGAATTTTTGTTCTCCCAGTTTCCACTTTGCTGGTGGTCAGGCCAGTCGGCGTATGCCACCCAGTCTTTTTTATCTAAGCCATAAGAAGAAACGTTACCAAAAAGCCCTTGCTGGGTCTCAGCTCTATCAATACCTAAAAGACTTCTGCTAACTTCGCTCCCTTTTTTAAATTGTTCCTCAATAGGAAGCGCGGCGGGTCTGCCTCTACTAAAACTGTTTTCTTTGGATAACCCGTTAAGCCTATAAGATTTAGGATCTAGAACAACTGAGGTTGCGTTGCTTGCTAAATAATCTGGCGGATAGTAAACTTGCTTCTCGGCAATCAAAGGAGAGCCGGATTCGGTGTACAGGAAACTACCCCTGTAACTGATCATTTGTAGCTCTTTTATAAAGGGCCTGGGGCCCGTTTTTTGTGCCTTTATTCTATAATCCGCCATTTATCACTGCTCCTCCCAGGTAAGCGCAGTGTTTACAAAGAAAGGAGCAGGTGTGACCGAGGGTTGGGATATATCGTAATGTCCGTAGATATTTAATATATCGACTTCGTCGGTTAGTGGGAAAGAAAGATACTCTTTATTATAAGCAAAATAATCTTGGAGGTCAAATTGGTACCCGCCCGGTCCTCCGTAGTATGCTAGGATCTCGTTGCCAGTGTTAGCAACAGGAGTTAGTTTCATGTCCTGACCGACTCTTGCTCCAGAGAGGCGGGTGATCTCTTCCCAGGTGACTATGCTGTCAGTTTGAAGCTTGTCCCATTTACCTTGATCTGAAGATCCAAGGTGACCGCCGTCAGTCACTGCTTCGTTTGCAAAAATGCCATACCCAGCAGCGTCATATTGGCCCATAGAGAGCATTTTCTCTGGGAGGAAGTATCCTGCGATATAAATAGGTTCTGGGTAGGAGAAAAGTTTGGAGAAGGTATAACCTGTGCTCTTTCTCTCTAGTTTTCCTAGCACTGGGAACATCGTACCTGTTAAGTAGTCTGAGTCGGTTGCAGGGTTAAAATTGTTAGCCTGAGATTGATCTTTAGAGCCCATAAAGTACCCGTACCTGTACGTATTATTTGCAGGAAGCATGTCTGTTGGGTTGCCGCCATCAAAAGCAACTTCTACGGGTAGGGTTGAAGTTTTTGTATTAACATACTTATTTATAGAGTTGTCTGGGCTTTCAATCCTATTAGCAGCACCGTTAAAGCCATAGAGAAGCTCAGATGTCAGAACGTTGTTTGAAAAATCAGTGTTTGTAACGATCTTAAGGGGGTTTTTAATAGTCCTTATAGTCATAAGGTCAGTAGTACCGCCGCTCGTTGCTCCTCCTCCAGTAATACCAGCACCAAGTTTAATTGGGTAGATCTGCAATCTGTTCCTAACCTCATCGCCTTTTCTATTGAGGATGAAATCCTTAGCCCTAAAGCTTAGTAGTGACTTCTGAGCCCTCGGGATTATGAGTTTTAAATCGTCATCATCTGAAGGTAAAGAGGATTCAAAGTACAACTTAATTTCATTAGTTGAACCTAAACCAACCCACTTAACTTTATTTGTCTTGTCATCTTCCACAAAAGCTCCAATCAAACCAACTGCGGTGTCATAAGAGATGGTTCCCTTTCTTGTTCCAGACCCAGTGTAAGAAGCAACGTCAATTTCTGCGATAGACGTTCCGTTCTTGACCCATCCTCCGTCCGACTTCGCATCGGCTCCGGGAAAGGTAATAAATCCAGGGGATACATTACGGCTAAAGTCAGAGGCTTTAGATAGCAATCTAACTGTTCCTTTGTCACCACCATCAATATAGTAAGAAGCACCATACTTGACCAGAGTGCTTCCCTGTACTCCTAGGCCCGCTTCTTTACCTTGGTGTGTGAGATATGTGATCGGCAGGGTGGCGTTGCCAAGCGAAGCAACAGAGTGTTGGTTTGAGGCTCTGATGTGATGTACTCTAACCCATCTTGCTTCCCCGTTAGCAACGGGAACATAGCAAAGGAACACTGCACCAACAGCACCATACCAGGAAAACTCTGTCTTCCACATGGTGACCTTATTAAAGTCAATTTTGTATGCGGACTGAGTCTTTAGCTCTTCGCCATCGGCTGTAAGGACTGGATCGCCAGGGCGGTTGATTGCGCTACCACCTGCTGTGGTGTCGTTAGCAGCCGTGTTGATGTCGCTCCAGCGAACTACGGATTCGTCTCCGTCGAGCTTATCACCAGAGAACATTGCTCTAACTGGCCTCCATTCGTAGACCATGCGATAAGGCCTAGGAACACAAGTGTTAAACCACTCCTTCAGGGTGATGTTTCCATTAGCATCAACGGTCCTGTTAGGAACATCTCCTTTACCTAAATCCGCTGTGACAAGCTTTGTTGTGGGGGCACCTTGGACGTTAACCATCAGGTGCCAGATCTTCTTGCGGTCACCTTCGACACTTTGTGAGGGGACGGGGTCCCAAGTGTCAATACCGCTATAGCTAGAAGGAGGTCCGCTTTGAGTGCCCCAGTTACCTTGGTTGGCAGGACCGTTGTAAAAGTCGTCATAGTTTTGTAACTCTGCAGAGTAGCCTCCCTTCCTGTTTAAGTTAGAAATTACCTGATAGAAGTTACAGTGAGCATCTGCTCTAATGTATCCGTCTCGAATCGAGTTGTCTTCGTCTATCCCGACGGTTGTAGATTGGTCGAATGGGAACATGAACTTTCTCTCGTTCATTTTCTCATCCCAAGTCGAACCGTCGTAAGTAGCTAAGCGAACAGCGTAATTAGAGTCAAAAGATTTGTCCTTTAGTCTTTCTCCGGCTCCAGAATAATTGCCAGCGTAGTCATTATCGCCTGTACCTACATTGTCGATATAAGCAGTATCCGCTGGGCTATAGCAAAGGCTGGGGTCGTAAATAGCAGCTGCAACATAAACCAGGCCATCTCTGATAATCACAGGATCCTTACCCGCCTCGCCAAAATTAGTAGATGTGTTATATGTCGTATCTCCGCCGTTCTTTAACCAAGAAAGATCCCCGGAGTACCCGCTAGGCTCGTCAGGGATGATTGCCTGGGTTCTTCTCACGCAGCGGAAGTCGTTTCCCTTACCACCGTTTGCAGTCTCAAAATAATATCCGTCAAACTTATCAAAAATCCCCCACTTCTTAATTGTAGGGGCGCCTTTCATGGCATTTGCTTGAGCCGTAGTAAGGGTCGAATCGTCTTTGGGATCCTTGGTCACGTTCATCTTGACACCCATTGTGGATGCAGATACTCGTCCTGGCTGGTATCTAAAGAACCTCTTAGATGTAAGCAAAGTTGTTTTGCCTGGACTTGCAACTAATCTCGCCCCTGCCTCGTCGGGAACGTGCTCTACTCCGTAAGTTACCGAGCCGTTGACATCGGCCGTATTTTCTATCGGAAACTGAGCCCATTCTGTTGGGTTAATATCGTAAGTGTTTACGTCAGCAAAAATGCCAAGCGCAACTTCTGCTCGGGGGATACCAAGAAGCGACAGGGCAACTTCAGACTGAATTTGGTTTTGTTCCTCTACGGGAATTGGTTGTTGGTCTTCTGCAAAAACAACCGGCAGCGAATTAGCCGATGGTTGTTGCCCCAAAGGCACTGGGGCAGTTTTTCCTACGGATACTTTTGAAGCCATATTCTTCTATGTAATAACGGAAAATAGTCTATTCTATAAGTATCTTTAATCTAATCAATCAGATACGTAGATGTTTCCGTCAGCAATGAAGTAATTGTTTTGAACGAGTTTGATAAATCCAGCCCTTACGGTGTACTCTTCCGAGCCTGTAAATGCGGCGGTCACGCCCGCGGGGGTGTCGATTACAAAATATGAGTTTGTGGAATCGATGCTTTGTACCGTGAAGGGAAGGCCGTCGGTCCAGCTAGAAAGAGGCGTTCCTGGTACTCTTACACCCGTGGTTGAAACAGAGCTGTTAGAGGCGTTACCTCCTGCAAAGAAGTTTATCTGGAGTAGGTCTGATGAATTTTTTAAATAGATTCGGATCTTTCCTGCCGAGTCAGAGGTAATACGAGAAATCGGGAAGCTTCCTAGGCGAACATTAGCGGTGATCTTGTATCCATACCCGTAGCTCCTGTTAGAGGCTGTGGGGTTGTCTACATCTAGTAAGGCGTAATCGTCCGTTCCTTGTATGTTGAGTCCTTGGTTAGACCCACCAGAGCCTGACGGAATAGTAGCTACTGGTGCGGTAACCGCAAATATACCGGCTTCAAGTTGCTCTTGAGATTCCACTACCTGGAGATACTTTGCACTTCCAGATGTATCATACTGATAGTTTGAGTTGAGTGGGTAGACCCTAGCTCTAAGGCTCTCTTCTGTAATCTCTACTGGGTACTGTCCGTCAGTAACTGTGAAGTAAGTTGGGGCCATAGTGATACCCTTCTTAACAGCTAGGTTCGCGCGACTAAACTCGTTTTGGTATAGGTCTGTGCTTTGGATAATACTTCCAGATGCGTTGTAAGCAAGGTTCCCTTGAGCATTCCAGTTATCAGAGGCTGTTAGCTGAATACCGGTATCTCCACAATTATTAATGACGTTACTATTAACTACTGACACGTCGATACCAGTGAGGTCTACTGGTGCTGTGCAATTCTCAAATAGGTTACCTTGAGCAACAAGCTTCTCTGTTTCTCTAATTTTAACAGGCGGGACGTTTGGTTCGTAGGGTTTAGATAGCTGGAAGATCCTGTTATTTACCAGGTTGATCTTTTCGCTCTGAAGAGAGTAGACAGCAGAGCCGCTACCATTGTAAAAAGAGCAGTTTTGTATAGATACTGAGTCTACATACTCCATTGCAATAAAGTCCTGATATTTACTTGATATACCATAAATATCGTTCTGAGGGGATCTAACAGCAATTGACTCTCTCTTGTTTCCGTCAAAGGCCATGTCTTTAATAGTAATCCCACTGACTCTATTTGAAACACCTGTGCCTAGGATTCCTATCGTTCCGTATTGACTTGTACCATTTACTACAGACGGACCCTTCTTAATAACTGAAGAGGCACCCGTGCCAAATAAAGAGATATCGCTGTATGCAGCGGCTGCAGCAGAAGAATATAACTTAATGTGAGAAACGTTATATGTCCCTGTGGGGAAGAATACGTTCTTAACAGAGTTAACTTTTGCCCACTCAATTGCGTCTTGGATGGGTTTAGTGTCATCGAACTTAAATTTGACCGATGTACCTGCTCCTGTAAAACCAGATAGCGAAACGCCTAAGTTATCAGCGTCTGCAAATTCAACAGCTCCGGTGACCTGGCTCTTAGAAATTATCTTTAATCTTTTCTTTCCGGCAATTGCTTTTCCTACAGGTCCGCCGTTTGTCCCTGACAAAGAAATCTGACTTGTTAAGAACTCTGGAAGGAACGCATTCGCGTCAGCAGCAATCGCAGCTTCGTCCCATGACGGGATCTGTGTGGTGCCCCTGTCATAGAAAGTAACAGAAGTAGATGTCTGTAAAGCATTGTTACCAATGACCCCCAGAAAGTCTACTCTGCCGTTGTATCTTCTGTATATTACCGGGACCCAACTAGAAGAGCTTCGGCTAAAAGTAATTTGAACGTAGTTTGTTTCGTCGAAGTCGGTCTTAGGGTCGGTGATTACCAAACCACTGAGCTCAGCATTTGCTAAGACATACGGAGAGAATTTTCCTGTGGAAACGTTGTAAGGGAATATGAAATACTCAATGTTCCTTGCAGTAGATAACGAGGTATCTTGGATAGCTCCTACAGGAGTTAAAGCAGCGCCCGTAAAAATACTTCCGTACTCCCCTACGTCCGGAGCAGAATTTTCTGTTAAGAAAAATGCGGTGATCTCTCTACCTACGATAAAATAATCCGCATCGTATAGAGTGTAATTTGAAATCTGATTGATGTAAATCGATTCACCATTTCCGCTAGTACCGCTAACAGATCCAGAAAAATAATTATCTAATCCAGATGCCCCAAATGATTTTACGTTTACATAAGCACTTTTATTTCCGTCGATCTGAACAACGGTCCTTGTATTAGGATCTAGGCCAATATACCTCATGCTGAGTAATGGTAATAATATAACTATAGTATCTTTAAACAGTAACCTTTTGGGTTAAAGGATAGTGGAATATCTCTTACTTTAAAATGGACAAAGAAACATTAGCGGCTCTTATTGACGCATACGCAGACGCAAAGGCTACTAAAAATAAGATTCTAATCAAGTCTATGATAGAAAATTTAGAAAGGGCACTTAATATTATGTTTCCAGAGTCTGCCGAACAAGAAGAAAATCCAGAGGAGGCCGGTGGGCTAGATATCACAGAATACTGATATGAAGACAACAAGACTACCAAGAGGTAATGCTCAGTTTCCAAAAGAAAAAGACCCAGGGGACCTAGTTGTTTTATCTAACGGTGACACATTTACTTGGAGTAAAGGTATCTGGATGCTGTTAGGTGGAAGGTATTTAAAGCCTGAAGTCAGAGAGTGGATGCTCGATTACTTAAAAAGCGGCTGGCCAACTCCCTCTGAAGCTCGTTTTGATCTAGGAGAAATGCTTTCGTTGGCTGGGGATCGGGAAGAGGACTGCCGATGGACTCAAATGGCAATTAACAATATCTCTAAGATTTCTGATATAATGCAGTCAGAACGAGTATCTTAATGGGAAAAGCAAAAGTAAAGATTATTGGCGAGATGGTCGAGGTGCCCCGCCTTGATCTCTCTAGGTTAACTACGGATTGCCACGGGGTAGAGTACGTCTCAGAAGAGAGCTCGGTGGTGTATACCGATGTTGCTAGAGGGCATACAATGGTAGATATTTTTGATCTGTACCATGACGACGGCAAGAAAGTCCGAAGGATATGGGTCTTAGGTGGAAAGCTAAGCCCTAAGCTCGGCACCCCAGAGATCGTAATTAAACAATAAAAAAGCGGGCAGGAACTCAATCCCTACCCGCTTTTCTTCTTATAAGCTGGATCAGATGGGCTTCTTGAGCCCTATCTGCTATCAGGCTGCAGGGACTTCTGCAGTCTCTTCTACAACCGCAGTTGCTGCTGCAACTGCCTCAGGCTCGGGCTCAGCACCGGGCTCTTCGCCAAGCTGGAGCTGCATAGCCTCGATGGCTCCTGTGAGTTTCACAGCGAGTTCCTGGCGTTGGGCTAGGGCCTGGCGTAGCTGCCCGATCTCCTTGTTGAGCTTTTCAAGTTGCTCAGCAAAATTAGTCTTAAGTTCAGTGGGTTCCATACGTTAACGTTAAATATGCACGTTTATATTTTAAACCAAAAAACTTAATTTGTACACCCCATACATTTGCCATATTTTACTTTAAACCTTAAGGCTGATCTAAGGCATCAATTTCTTCTTGAGTTAAGACTTTAGGAGGCTGTTCTTCGAGGAAATCATTGAGTAACTCGTAGTCGGCGCAAAGTTTATTACCTTGTAAATCAAAATAAGGTATTGGCTGTTCTACGTAGTGTCCTAAAGACCCTATCTCAACCAGCTGGTAGTTGGGCAAGTCTCTGTTTCTTTGAGGCTCTAAACATTTATTTGCTCCTGTTGCTACACAGTATACTTTTTGCCAGTGCTCCACTCCACCTACTTTTTTAGAGAAGTTTATATGCTTGTTGTAGTTTTCTTTTGTTGCGGGGATATCAACAAGGCAGATATATAAGCAAACTGTATCTCCACAAGCGCCTTCAAACCAGACATAATCGCCTCTTTCATAGAAGTTAACTTTTTTAGCCCTGGCATCTTTCCACTGATCGTTGCTTTCTCCGTAAGGATCTAGTTTTGGTTTTAAGCATTTTTCTATATCAGCCAATGTGCTATTTGTATCTCTACAGGTATCAAAACTCTGTTGATAGAAATCTTCGCTCCAGTCAGCATTATACTCGCCCCATTTATCTAGGAAGAAATCCAGCTCGAATTGGCCATAACGCTTTCTTATCTCGTCGGGGGCAGGAAGACCTGCCGGTATAGATGTAATAACATGGCAGATTTTATTCCACTTTGTAGGATCAAATGGGCCAGATAAAGCCGTGACTAACTGGTTTGCTTCATATAAGGAAATTTTATATCCGTCGTCTTCGATACGAAGGACCCTGTCCGCTGGGCGTTCTGTTAGGCACGTAGCGTCAGTAGGTGACGACAATCCGCCAGACCCGATCTCGGGGAAGTAGGCATATAGTGCCTTGTATTGAGAAACTTGCCATTTGTCATCTGTTTTTGCCGCATTTAAGTTACAAGTTACTCCAGAAGGATTCCTTGCCTCCTCAAGCTGCCAAGGGAACTCTATATCTCCCCATGACTTATAAAGACCCTTCTGAGCGTTATAGATAGGGTAGGTATCAAATAGCTCTTTAATAGAGATACCACAAGTGTTTTTATCCTTACACTTATCTACAGGGTCTATTGGGCTAGTATTTATCTCTTCTATGTATGTCCTGTTTGGTAATAAAGAATTTCCGTGGACATCAGGTGAGGGGTTCGGAGAAGTGGCGTCTGTAATAGCCAACTCTTCAACCTGCTCCTGAGTTAAGCATGCATTTATGCCGAAAAGATTTATTGCATCTTTTAAGTCTATATACACAGAATTAGAGTAGCTTATTGTGCTAGTCTGGCCAAAAAATATCTTTAGTCTTAGGCTATAATGATTAGTGTCATTAGAGCTATTTAAGTCTCTTGCTAAAGACGGAGTAATTACTAATTTTTTGTCTGTAGATCCGCTAATATCATTCCATGTGGTCCCCTCATCTAAAGACTTTTGCCATTGATAGCTCACGGTGCTTAGATGCGTTGAAACAACGGCTGGGTTTAAAACATGCTTCTGTTGAGAATTTTCGGGAAAGATAATTTTTTCTGGTAGATCTTGTACTAAATCTACAAACGCCTCAAAGTTTAATGTAAATGCAGAAGTAATAATCTCATCGCCTAACTCTGTAAATACTTTACATCTGAACTCTGTTTGGTAGTCTTTTCCTGTGGCCACAAAAGACAGAGTCTTGTTAGTTTTCTTATATAGAGATTTCCATTCTGTCTCGCCTGGATCTTTTCTCTGCCATAGGTAGTAATCGTTTAAGGTTTCATTTCTTATAACGACTCTTGGCGTAAGAGTAACGGTGTTATCTAATACGACTATGCTAGGATCAGAAATAATATCGTTCACAACAGGGCCTCAGGGTGCAGAGAAGGATCTAGTTCTACGTATTTGACCCTGGGATTGTTTTTTAGTATATCAACTTTTTTGTCGTCTAAGAGATACGTAGCCTTATTATCATAAATGGCTTTTAAATCAACGCACTCACAAGCATTACTCGGGATGTTATCATCCAAAGTCCCATCTTGTAATAATAGTCTATGTATCTCCGGCCAATCGGAGGGTGACGTTACGCGTGCTACGTAGTTCTTTTTCATTTATTTGCTCCCTCCAATACAAAATACCTATATCAGTTATAGGTAAATGTGTCCATTACGAAGGTAAGCTCTAACGTAGACACGTTTGTAGAAGATCTATCTGCCTGACCAAAGTTAATGGAAGTAATCTGGGCGTCAGGTATGGTGATTGTTCTATTTCCTACAGGAGAAGGATCTTCACCGCACTCAACGGGGGTTACTGTTAAAGTAATAAAAGAACAATCGTATGTCTTCCAAAAGTCAACGATATCTGCATGCTTTTCGGGGTCGAAAGGAGTGGAGACTGTTACTTCGGCGAGAGTACGAGGACCTTTAAGCTGGAAAATACGTCCTCTTACGCCATCAGCGTATTGAGTAGTACCAGATGTATCTCTGATTCCAGAGAAGGTCGTGAAGTAGTGCTGGAAAGGCGATGCCTGGATCCAGTATTGTGCTTGGGTAATCGGCTTATATGATAACATAGTGAGTTACGTTATATGCAATATTTCTATATAGTATTTAAACTAAGTAGATTATTGAAAGTATGGATCAAACCATCTCCAGTATCCTTTGATCTCTGGGGATAGAGTCACTGCTTCTCTATGCACTGTATATCTATTTAACCTGAACGATCTTTTATACAAGTTAATTAGATCCTCGGATTCTTCTTCTCCTAGACCCTCTTGATCTATGAGATTTTTAAATCTCTGCAAATCGGTCTCTATATCAGATTTAGCAACGTTGGACTCTGGAGGCATTTTACGAAGATTTCTTACTTCCTCTAATAGTCTTTCAATAACAAAGATAATCTCACCTGGCGAAGTAAACTCGTCTATTTGTAGCCTTGAAATCTGCATCTCATTGCCAGTTGAGTCGGTGACTATTCTTTGGAACCCTACATCGTCAAGACCTCCTTTAAACTTTGCAGAGATCTCTTGAGCAATTTGTTGCTTCTCTGATTTCTCTTCAAAGTCAAATAGCTTCATGAGTTCTGAACCAAACTCCATGTCTTCGGCCATTGGGGCCTCT
>JACLAB010002955.1_pt1 | contig 18711 bp, 11 predicted proteins | sample 8027921 | NCBI WGS metagenome assembly JACLAB01 (sample SAMN15725117, study PRJNA655200) | protist metagenome | isolation source: fluorescence activated cell sorting (FACS) single amplified genomes of... | place: USA: West Boothbay Harbor, Gulf of Maine | collected 2000-07-19 | reverse complement strand
GGTGCATCAATATGCGAGCACGGCCGTGAGCGCCATCGATGCAAGGAGTGTCGCGCCGATCGCTAAAGTAATACGTCAAACTCTCCGTTGTTATTAAGATGTCAACTACCGTCCAACCCAGCCTCCTGAATCGCCCTCGCTCTCGCCTCCCTGTACGCCGCCCGTCTCTGCGCCAACGACCGGTGCGCCGGTGACCCATCCGGCGGTTTACCGTACGCGTACGGCGACGAAGGGCCGCTCCCGTCGCGATCCCCGTCGGCCCTCGGGCTCGACATCCGAACCCGTCTGCGCTGCACGTCCACCGCGTAAGCCGCCCTCAGCCTCGCCTCGCTCACCGATTTCGGCGTAGCGTCAAGAGCGTCCCTCGCGCGAATCACGTCAGCCTCCGACGCGGGCGACATCAGCAGCGCGTCCAGGTCCCCGTCGTTCCGTCCGTGTGGAGCCCTCTTCGTTGGAACTTGGTCCCACGAGTTGTAACCACCGAGTCTCGCGAGGTCGCCGAGCACCTTCGCCGCGCCGACTCCGTTTTTGTTCGACGACTCGGCGAGCTTGCGACGAAGCGCTCTCAGGGATTCGAGGTCACTGGAAGCCTTCGGCGCGAGTCCCCGGGCGCGAAGAGCGGCGACTGGCGAACTGCTCGAGGAACCGTCGCCATCGCTCTCGATGTCTGAACCTTCATTTGGCGAATCAAACCCGTCTGAATCGGATGCCGCCTCGCGGAATTTAGCCTCGAGCCCGACGGCCCGATTGCTTCCTCGTGTCGCCAGACCCGGGAGCCGTCGTCGCGCCGCCGCCGCCGCGTTCCTCGCGCGCATCGCCGCGATCGCCGCGGGGCTCTGGCTAGCCGAGAGTCCTCCTACCGCGGAGGTTGGTCGGGAGTTTGACGTTTTCAAATCGCGACCTCGCGCGAAACGCTCGGGGCGATCGAGCCAGCCGCCCACGTCGACCTCGTCCGATCCCGAGCTCGTGTCCGACGCGTGTCCGACGGTGTTGTTCCGGGCTCTGTCGTTTCGTACATCGTCGGAGAGTTCGTCGTCCTCGTCGACGATCGCGGCCGCCTTGACCTCCGCGGCGGTCCTCCGCGTCATGGCGTCCAACCTGTTCTTAATCCCGGGTGGTAAATTCTCGCGTCCTTTCGCGGTGGACGAGATGCGCCTCCGTTCCTCGTCCGTGAACCTGTGCCGCGGCGGTGGCGTGCGCGGGCGTGTCTGTGTCCGCGTCCGTGTCTCCATCTCCTCCTCGATCTCCGCGGGTATGGGCAAGAGCGGCGCGTCGTCGATCGAGGTGTTCAAAAGCGAGGGCTCGATCGAATCGATCGACTTTTCAGGCGAGGGCGGAAAGAGCGAGAGCGCGGCGTTGACCGCGGCGTCGACGGCGGCGGACGACGACTCCATCTCAGCCTTGGCAGGGGACATGTGCCAGTGCTCGTCCATTCCTGGCGGGTCTGGAAGGACGCCGATGTCCAGGGGCGTCGGCGGGCGGACCCCGGGCCCGAGGCTCATCGACGAGCGTTGACTCTGACTCTCATTTTGCCGATTCTGACTTTGCCGATTCGCCTCGAGGTCCGGCGCCCTCGCGACTACGTACGGTTCCCGGCGTGACGCGGGCCGGTAGCTCTCTCCGACGAACCCCGTGCGAAGCTGAAGCCGCCCGAACGCCACCGCCGCGGGCTCCACGTCCTCGAGCTCCTCGATGAGCGCGGACATCCCGGCCGCGATGGCGACGGTTGACTCGTGCCGTCGTCGCATGTCCCCGATCGTCTCCCGCATCGCGTCGGCGAAGTTTTGTCGGACGCTCGCGGACTCGACCGTTTTATAAAACGCATCGCCGGTGGATGCATCCCGGACCCGCGCCGCGGCGTCGCTCGCGCCGGTGCCACGGCCCGCGAGCGCCCAGCGTTCCCTCGCACTCCGAGCGCCCGCGGAGTTATCGTCGACTTCAACGCTAATCTCATCTGCCATGGCCAGCAGCGCTTCCACGTTTGTGTTCGAGTCCGACCGTCCGTGTCCATGTCGCGCCCTCGTCTGACCGGAGGACACGATGGCGCCCTCGATGTCGCCGCCGAGTATGCGGTCCACCAGCTCGGGGTCCCACGCGCGCCCCACCATCCGCTGCGGCGAGTGTTCGGCCATCGACATCGTCCTGGAGGGCAGGTGCCGAGTCGCCGGTGGTTGCGTTGTCCTCGTTTCCGTCGGTCGTTGTTGCGTGTTTGTGGTGACCGGTTGGCCGATGATCTGCGCGAGCGCTGACTGGTACCGTGTCTCGCCGCCTGACCCGGTTCCGTTCGGTGAGTCACCGCCCATCGGGTCCATCGACGCGAGCTCCGGAAGTGTCTTGGGCGTCGCCGGAAAGTTCGCTCGAGCCTCTCGTTCCGCGCGCTCCTTCTTGGACGGTATCCCCATCGATCGCTTCATCTTCTTGTACGCCATCAGCAGCGGGGACTTCTTCTTGGAGGCGGACGCGATGGCCTCGTCCGTGACGCCGGACGCGGCGCCCGCGGTGGCCCAGAGGTCCTTAGCGCTCCGCTTAGACCCGGGCGTCGAGTGCGGATCATTCTTCGCATTGGATGCGCTCGCGCCCCCTAAACCCGGCGCGGTCCTCGGGGGCAGCACGGACGCGAACGCCGCGGCACCCCGAGGCTTCGCCGCGTCCTTCTCATTCTCCGCCTTTTCCTTCTTCGACGGGATGCCCATCGATCGCTTCACGGCTTTGTACGCGAGCATGAAGCCGCTGCGTTTCTTCGTCCCGGGCTCCTGAGCGTTGTCTGGGACGCCCGTGGCGCGCCCCGCGGCTTTCCACCTGTCGCTCGCGGCGCTTGACCTGCCTTGGAGTGACGCGGGTCGCTCGAACGAGGATCGGGTCGGTTTTGGGTTGGACGCGGATGCCGTCGTCTGTGTCTGCGATCGATGCGCCCCTCCGAGGTTGACATTATCGAGGTTGAACGACGACCCGACGGGTTGGCCCGGCGCGGCGAACATCCTCGGCGGGGAGGACCCGCCGACCTGCGACGATGGCGGCGTGGGTCCCCTAGCGCTCCCTCGCTGCGACGGGAACCCCGGCGCGGTTCGCGTGGACGTGCCGTGCACCCGAGCGTCCATGCTTACGCCGGTGGACAGCGCGTCGTGGTACCTTCGCCGCGATGCGGTCGATTCGCCGTCGTCGTCGTCGCCTTCCCTTTCCGATGGCCCGGGTTCTGTTGACGGCCCTTTCTTCGAGGGCGGCATGATCGACCGCACACACGGGCTGCCCTCTCCCCCGCACTGGGGCTGCCCTGGTCCCGGCCCGTCGCGCTCGGATTCTCTGTCGTTGCCGATTCAGGCGCTCAACGCTATTTCCAAACCCAATTAAAAGTCGCTTTCTCTGACTGATCGTCATACAGTACAGATGAATTTTGCCAGCTGTACCTCGCGAGCGGCAGAGAGCCGCTCAAGTCGAGCCTCAAGCGACGCCGAAGATCAGACGCCCGCGGTGGTTCCCGCGCGACGCCTCCGGATTTTCGCGAATCGCCATGCGGCTCTACATCGTCCGCCACGCGCAGAGCGCCAACAACGCGCTCGCGCACCCATCTCTGACCAACCCCGAGCGCGACAGCGACCCATCGCTGACGGAGACCGGGTTCAAGCAGACGGAGTGCGTCGCGCGATTCTTAAAGGAGGAGTACGGCGACGGTAACCCTCGATGCGCGGTCGAACACCGCATCAAGCGGCTGTACGCGTCGCCCATGCGCCGGTGTATGCTGACCGCCACCCCGATAGCCCGGGAGCTCGGCGTGGACATCAACGTCAGGGCGGACATACACGAGCACGGCGGGTGTTTCGAGGGGAGCGCCGAGGGCGAGGTGGTGGGCAGGCCGGGGATGGGATGCGAGCAGCTGGAGCGGGAGTTTCCGGGATGCGTCGTGCCGCGCGAGCTGGAGAAGGGGTGGTGGAAGGAGAGCGCGGGGGTTGAGACCGTCGAGGAGGTGCGCACACCGCCAAGGGCCCCAAAGCACCACCCGCCACTCGAGACACACATCTTTCCCCCTCACCATCACCCACACACCGAGTTTCACCACCAAAATAACCAAAACTAACCTAGACCCTCGACCACCACCCGACTCCTCACGCACGAATTCACAGGCGCAGACACGGATCCGCGGTGTGGTGAAGTGGCTGTGGCAACTCGCGGAAACCTCGCAGCCCAAAGACGGCGCCGTGTGCATCGTGGTCCACGGCATGTTCATCGACATACTGTGCAAGCAACTCGCGGGCGCGCCCATGCAATGCGGCAAACAAACCGCGATGTTCTGCACCAACAACGCGGGTACCCACGTCTTTGAACTCTCCGTCAACGACCAGGGTAACATCGCGGGGTTCCTCCGGTTCAACCAGGTGGAGTACATCCCGGTGGAGCTGCAGACGGGTGGTAGCGTGGACGGCCTGGACGAGTGCTACATGAACGAGGGATCCGCGTAGGGGGAGAGGGAAGGGGTGGGTTTACATTTATTTGTTGTGTTGACATGGATTGTGACGCGGCGCGACCTGCGGTGGTATCGGGCGCGACCTGTAGTAGCCGATAGCGTTCAACTGGGGTTGTTCCCAGTTGAAAGATTCGCTCTAATTTATTCGTTTAAGTGTTACAACGTACGTACGCGCCTAGTAGTAGGCCGGGACTAAGTGGGAAAGATGCTAAATAGAAACGGGAAGCCGAGGCGCTCAATCAATCACAGCCGCTTCTTCTTCGCCGACCGCATGAACGGCCTCAGCGCCCACTCCACGTCCGCGTCGTCCGCGTCGATCGTCCCTAACTTGATCTGGTACAGTTTCATCTCGAACCGCGGGCCAACCTCGGTGAGCTGCACGCTCTTAGGGCCCTTAGGCATCTCGTACGTGTGGTGCCTTAACGAGATCCAATCGGCGTTGTTGGCGAACGTGATCACTCGTTTGCTCTTCCCCTTGGGCGCCGCGAAGAGGTGCTTTAAGATCGTGGCCGTGCGTTGACCGAGCGCGGTGGTGAAGTTCTCCAGGATCAAGTGCGGGTTCGCCTCGGAGACGGTACCGATGTCCTCGTCCTTGATGTCGTGCCGCATCACGGTACTGGAGATGCCGAAATACGCTGTCGGGCCGAAGGGCATGTGGGAGATGACCATGCCGTCGGGTTCGCCGCGGTGCTCGTGCACGACGACGAGGTCGGTGAAGTCGTTGCTGCGGCAGAGCTCGACGAGGTCGGGTAGGACCTGCGCGCCTCTGTTGATTCGCTGCGCGGTTGGCATGAGCAGCTTGACTTCTTTGATGAACTGCGTGAGTCGCGAGCTAGGATCGCGCGAGGTGGTGACCAAAACCTTTGGGTCGCGCAGGTTAGCCTTGGCGTACTCGTCGTCCGCGGACGCGCCGTTCCCCGCCGTCTCCACGTCCTCTAACTGCAGCTCTTTTCGTAGTTCCGCTTCGCTGTTACGCAGCTCGGTTGGAATGGCCTTGCCCTCCTCGAGGCACTGGCGAATCTTGCGTTTCTTCTCGTACAACTCGCGCTCCTTCCCTTCCAGCGACTTGCGGTAGACGAACTCGCGCCTCAGGCGGTTGGTGCGACGGATCATCGTTTCTTTTTGTGTGTCGCGTCCGTGGGTGTCCCTTCTCTTGACCGGCGCCCTTCGCCAATGACATCACGCCCAAAGAGCACCGCCGACATTATTATTTTCCTCTCTCGCGTCGCCGCCCTCGCTCAGATCGAGACCCGCTGCTTCCTTCTACGAGCCGCGCGCCATTTTTTTAACCATTTACGACTCGACAATCCGAAAAATCTCAATCCGAAATCGAACTCTCACTTCCAATAGGACAAGAAAATCTCAGGGGTGAAATGCCGCGTCGTGATTGGTTGAAATCCGTGACGAGAGTGACGCCCAACTTTGTGAGTTCGTTCTTAGCGGTGCGATCGAGCGTGTTCGCCCTCCATCATCGCACACACCCGCCGACTTCACGTAACCACACGAAAGTTCAAGATGTCTGCCATCTCCGCCTCCATGTCCCTCTCCGCGGTCGCCAAGGCCAAGACCGTGCGCGCCCCCAAGCGGTGCGTACCCGCGCGTTTTCCGGACACCAAACCCCGTCCCGCTTTCTTTAGGGTGGCGTAATCTGCGAGTAAGACTCGCCACGCGGGTGCATCTCTCCGGCGAGATAGGGACCACGTCGCGACGCGATGTGTCGCCGCGCGAGCGTGTGTCCGCGCGTTCGTGGTGCCCGCGCGTACCGCAACACCCCCGGTGACGAGTTCGGAGTGTTCACGGACGTCCACTCGCGGGCGCGCGCGCCCGGCGACGACCGCTCCGGCAACACTCCGATCTTCGCCATTCTCATCTTCGCCGAGCGGGTTCTCCCGATTGGGTCTCCTGGGTCCCTATCCCGTCCTATCCCGCGCGACTGACGTTCCGTGCCCCTCTCGTTCCCCCTCGTCACAACAGCACCGCGGTCAAGTGCTCCGCCGCCAAGCCCGCTTTCGTCGAGAAGGTTGAGAAGGCCGGCAAGGCTGCCTTCGGCGGCCTCGCCGCGCTCACTCTCGCTGCCGGGGTACGTTATTCGATCAAATCATTCCCGCGATTGGTGCAACCGTATCCACGTTTCTCTGGGCGCGTCTGGAGTGCGAACGCGTCGAATCGGCACGGGACGACCGCGATCGGACCCGCACGCGTCTCCACGCGCGGCGCGGGCACCCCAAACGCGTCGCACCCGCCGGTTCGCGGCGTCTCCCGTCCCCGAACCTCCGGCTTTTTTTTGGTCTTGACGACACGCGTCCCACGCGCACGTGGACACGATCTCCAAAACCAACAATGACTTTCGACACATCCCCGAATATAACATATCGCTGACCATTTTCCCCTTCCTCACCCATTCTTCCCATCCAACAGTCCGCCCAGGCGGTGACCTACGACGAGTTCCAGGGCCTCACCTACCTCCAGGTCAAGGGCACCGGCCTCGCCAACACCTGCTCCGTCGTCGAAACCGGCGGCTCGGGTTCCGCCATCAAGGCCGGCGATTACAACCTCGAGAAGTTCTGCATGGAGCCCACTTCCTTCACCGTCAAGGAGGAGTCCTCCTTCAAGGCTGGCGAGTCCGAGTTTGTCAAGACCAAGCTCATGACCCGCCTCACGTACACCCTCGACGGCATGACTGGTTCCTTCAAGGTTGGATCCGACGGCTCCGTCGCCATCCAGGAGAAGGACGGCCTCGACTACGCGGCGGTCACCGTGCAGCTTCCCGGCGGCGAGCGCGTGCCTTTCCTCTTCACCATGAAGGAGTTCACCGGCAAGGGCAACACCTCCCAGTTCGGCGGTGATTTCGTCGTCCCGTCCTACCGCGGGTCGTCCTTCCTCGACCCCAAGGGCCGCGGCGGGTCCACCGGTTACGACAACGCCGTCGCCCTCCCCGCCAAGTCCGACGCGGATGAGCTCCTCAAGGAGAACAACAAGAACGTCGCCGCCCTCAAGGGTTCCGCCGTGTTCAACGTGGCCAAGTACGACGAGGTCACCGGGGAGATCGCGGGTGTGTTTGAGTCCATCCAGCCCTCCGACACCGACCTCGGCTCCAAGGCGCCCAAGGACATCAAGATCACCGGCCTCTGGTACGCCCAGCTCCAGAAGTAAGCTTGACTACCTAAGCTTACTTTAAGGCGAGGAGTGATATCATTTTGTGACTTTGGCGCGGGAGAGTTTGCGGGTTTATCGCCACAGACGCACAAGGACGTAGCCGCGTGTGTCTAGTGAGTAGGAGATGAATCGGAAATATCTGTTCACTGACAACCACCTTCAAGTTAACTCTTAGTCATCGTCTATCGCAGCAGTCGCAGTAGTATCCCACGCGCATCGGATCCAGACTCGCCAGGCGCACGAACTCATCCCCGGCCTCCAACCGCGCGTCCTCCGTCCCGGTCGCCCGTACCAGCCGAGCGCGCGTCACCACCGGCCACTTGCTCCCCGGCTCCATCTCGCTAACCTCCCGACAAAAACCAGCCTCACGTGAAAGCGTGTCCATCGTCTCCGCACGTCTCGCATCCTTAACCTCGTCATCGCCCGCTGAACCCTGTGCTCCGCCCTTGAGCGTCTGCGCGGTGAGCCAGCGGTGGTAAATCCACCCGCTCTGGTCCTCCGGTTCGGTGAAGAACGCCTGCCGGACCAGCTCGTACTCTTCGTCCAGCGTCTCTTTGCTCAGCGTCTCTCCGTGAACTCGCGGCAACGCCTTCGTCCGCGAGTGCCACGCGCTGTAGTTGCTGAAGTTGAGCTCGATCTTTCGCGTGGTGTACGTCAGCTCCGCCTCGTCGCTCGCACGGCCGCCGTCGATCAGTTTCACGACGAAGCGCCTGTGGTTCCAGCAGTGAAAGTTCCGATCGTCGACGTCGAGCATCTGTCCGATCAACGCCATCTCTTGACGTAACGTATCGTCCCGGCGCCCCGGGGTGTCGACGAGCTTCTCTATGGTCCATCGCCTGTGGTGCCAGGAGGCGTACCCCTTGGGGTTCTTGCGCAGGGTCTTCTCGGTGAGCGCGAGCTCGTCTGTGAGCGCCGGGGCGTACGTTCGCGACGACGACGGCGACGGTGACGGATCGGTTGAACTCGTTTCGCCCCCACCCACGGGCTGTGGCGATCTGCCCACAGCTGTGTCGTCGCCAGCTGTGTCGGCACCGTCCTCGGCACCCCCCGCGCTCGTACCCGCATCTTCCGCGTACCCCAAACACCGGATGCACTCCCTTCGAAAGTTCCACGCCACCGCCACGTCCGGGTTGATCTCCAGGAGCCTTCCCACGACCGCCATGCTCTCCGCGGTGTGCACGCGATCCCGCCGGCGCCGAACGACGTCAGCCTGGAGCGCGCGCAAGGCCTTGACGCGGGGTAAGGCAGCCTCGCGGCGTGACGCGGCCTCCTCCGGGGTCTGCCGTTTCCGTCCGTGCATCGTGCCCCTCGATGCGACGCGCGCGCGGGCCCCTTGTGTTGGGGTGGATCTCCACAAGTCATCGATGTCATCTCGGGGGGAAAACATAAGAGGAACTCGCCGCGCCCCCGCGTTCGGGTCGCGGGTCCTTCACGAGAAGGAGAGAGAGAGAGAACGGAGAGGCGCGTTCGCGATGTCCGCGTGGACGGCCGCGGTCGTCGCGTCCGGCGCGACCGTGCCGCGGTCGTCGTCGTCTTCCAGGCGACGACGCGACGCGTCGGGGGGCTTAGGGGGGATGAGGTTGGGGGGATCTTCCGCGAGGCGACTCGGGTGGGTTCGCGACGCGCGCGCCGCCCGCGTCGGCGTCCGCTCGGCGGCGGCGGCCTTCGAGCCCCCTACGGGCGGCGGCGTCGCGCGTGATCGCGAAGAGGACGTGACGCTCGTCGAGACGACCCGCCCGGACGGCCGAGTCGCCCGAGTCGTCTACAGCACCACCGCGCCGGTGGACGTGTACGAGCTGGAGAAGCTGTGCGACGACGTGGGATGGCCGAGGCGGCCGGTGAGTAAGGTCCAGGCGGCGCTCGAGAACTCCTTCTGCGTCGCCTCACTCTACCTGGAGATCGCCGAGGGTGCCGAGGGTGCCGACACAGCTGGCGAGGGGCGAGGGGCGAAGGAAACAAAAACAAACGGGGGGGGCATGGGAATGCCGGGGGTATCCTACGCGGACGACGCCAACCCGACGGGCATCGAACGCAGGCGGCTCGTGGGCCTCGCCAGGGCCACCAGCGACCACGCATTCAACGCAACCATCTGGGACGTCGTCGTGGACACAGAGTTCCAAGGGCAAGGCTTAGGTAAGGCGCTGGTTGAGCAGATGGTGCGGACGCTGCTCGCGAGGGATATCGGAAACATCACCCTCTTCGCCGATAACAAGGTGGTGCCGTTCTACAGGAGCCTCGGGTTCGTGTCGGATCCGGAGGGGATCAAGGGGATGTTCCTGTACCCTTAGGCGCGTTGAATATATATAGGCGCGTGTACACATCGAGTTCACATCGAGTCATCACATCGCCAAAAGCTTTTACACCCTTCTGTTTCACACCACGTCAGCTTTTGTTAGATCGCGATCGGGACCCCTAATCGTCACAACCGAGAGCAAAGGGCGTTTAGATGTCTCTGCGCTGCACTCTTCTGCGAGCCGTCAATCCCCTTCGTCGTACCCGCATCGCCCCTCGCTCCTTCGCGGATCGCCCGGTAGTATTCGCATCGAGAGCCATGGCCTCCGACGCGAACGCGCAAAAGGTGATTTTGGTGACTGGTGCCACCGGAAGAGTCGGCAAGGAGGTCGTCGCGAGGCTCGCCAAGGAGCCCAACGTCGTCGTCCGCGCCGCCACGAGGGACAAGGGCGACTACGCCAAGTCCCTCGGCGCCCACGAAGTCACAAACTTCGACCTCACCGACAAGTCCACCTGGGCCCCCGCCATGGAGGGCGTCACCCACCTCTTCAGCTCAACTCAGGACAAGTACATCAGCGAGCACATGGAGTTCGCCAAGTGGCTCGGCGAAGACAAGGCCATGAACGAGCGCATCAAGCACGTCGTTCGCATCTCGTGCTTCGGCGCCGACACCAACACCAACCAATACGACCCGGACGTCCACGTCTCACGGTGAGTGTCGAGAGTCACCCTTCCATACTCAAATACCCGATCACCACGCAATTACTGACCAAACACCCCCATGTATGTACAGCGCCGCCGCGTCCATTCCCCTCATGCTCCAGCACTACTGGTGGTCGGAAGAATGCTTCATCTCCGCCGGGTTCGGCGACAGGCTCACGTCAATTCGAGGTAACTTTTACATGAACCACCTCCTGAAAAACGAGCTCGACTCCATCCGCACAGCCGGCACGTTCGCGTCCCCGCTCGGCGAGTGTAAGAACTCATTCGTGTCGTGCAACGACATGGGCGAAGCCGCGGTGACGTGCCTAGCGCAAGGCGCGGAACGACACGGGAATAAGTTTTACGACGTATGCGGCGCGACTTCGCAGTCCATGGCGGACGTCGCCGCGACGCTGACCAAGGCGCTCGGCACGGACCTCGCGAAGGAGGTCGTCCCGGACGTCGCGGGTAAGACGGTGACGTACGTGCCGCAGGATCTGACGCAATTCGAGAAGGACTTTGGCGCCACCAGAGCCGAGTTCTTCGAGTACTTGCAAAACGGTTTTTACAGCAGGTGCTCGCCGGACTTCTACAACATAACCGGCAAGAGGCCGCTCACTTATTATGAATACCTCACCACGAAGGGCGCCGCGGGAGATACCGGCCTCGCCGAGCTGTTCTCCGCCCAGGGTGCCCTGTTCACGAAGGGCAAGGACGAGTTCAAGGACCTGGCCAACGTGAAGAAGTAAGACGAACGGCGAAAGCGCCGACCGAGGGGAAAGCGCCCTCTTAACTCTCATCATCACCCTTTATCAGTGTAGTGTACGTTCTCGAGTTGAAATGCAACGCATCATCTAAAAGTGCAGTGCACCAAAAGTGCTCACTCTCACACGCCCTTCATGACGCGGTCGTACTTGGAGCTGAACGACTCCAGCCCCGGCCGTGCATGTTCCGCGGGCCGCGTCTCGACTTCCCCCTCGACTTCCGTCTCGGTGTCGCTCGAACTGTCCTCCTCGGCGGGGACCAGACTTAAGTTATCCCGCCTAGCCCTCGCGCCGCCGCCGCTGCCGAGCAACTCCCGCGCCATCCGCACGTCCCCATCCTTGCTCATGCTGATCCTCGCCCCGCGCGCGAACAGTTTGTCCGCCGCCGCGCCGAGCGCGTCCGCCGAATCGTCCGACAGCGGCGAATCCGTCAAGTCGTCGCCCGACATGTAAGCGTCCCCGTCCCCGTCGTCGCTGAAGGGTGAATCCGCCCGCGGTAACGGTCGCACGCCGCGTATAGCGGACGGCGGGAACGCCTTGCCGTCTGGGGAGAACGCCTCGTCCATCGCGGTCTCCGTGCTGCCAAGTATGTTCGCCAGCGCGGATTGAATATCGGAATCGAAGGCGTCCCAGTACCAGCGAAGGAACCAACGCTGAGCGACCCGCTTCCGCGTGAGACACCGCTTGAGCTCCTCGACTTGCTCCTTCTTCTCCTCGACGCACTCGATCCAGCGGTGGATGTACCCGCGCAGGTTCTTGACCGTCATGCGCTCGACGTTGCGCGCGACGATGCGGTTGACAAAGCCGCCCCACTGGTGCGACGCTCGCCACTCGCGGAAAGCCTTCGCTCGCAACCGAAGCGACAGCCTGGCCGCCATCGCCGTCGCTCGGTCTGAACGCACGTGCGAACGCCTGGCGCCGTCCACGGCGTCGAGCCACGTGTGCCACGCGGTGGCGACGCCCCGGTTGGTGATCCGGGCGCAAATCGCCCGCGCGATGCGAGCGCGGGCGGTGTACTGGACCCACGACTCGAGCGCCCTCGCCAAAAGATTTTGGGACATCTTTTTGGCAACCCGCGTGAGCAAACGCCGCATGCGGTGAATCTCACCCACCGCCTCCACCCACCGGTCGAACGCGGACGCCACGCGCCTGTTCTCCCACCTGCCCATGATCCGATCCAGCTTGGTCACCAGGTTGGACCGCTGCGACGCGAAATCGGTCCACCGGCGGAAACATTTGAACAGAGTTTTGGATCGCCACGCGCTCAACACCTTCGTCACGGACGTCCTCGCCGCCGCCATCTCGTCGCACCTGTCCGCCCACGCGTGAAAGGACTGTACCAGATGCCGCGCGTTCCACCGAACGACCGCCTTTTGTAACACGAGCTGCATTCGAGCCTTGGACTCGATCGCATCGAGCCAGCCGTCCCACGCGTGTCGTAACGAAAAGAGCTGCATTCGTCGAACGACTCTCTTCAACGTCCGTCGGCTCTCAACGCTCCACGACGTCACTCGCGCCCATCGCGCGAACCCGGCCGCCATCTGCCGCTTGACGAGCCGCGCCGCCACCTGCCGGATCAGCATGCCGGACGTGGACACCGAGAAGGACGCCTCGGCGCGCCACTTGTCCCAGGCGCGGGAGAGCGCCAGTGTTCGCCATCGAAGCGCAATCTTCCCGACCACGTCAGCCGCTCGTCGCATCTCGTGACTCCAATCGAACCACCTGTCGAACGCGCGCGCGATGACCCGCCGGCTCCACCGCCCCGTGACCCGGGCGATGATGACCCGGAGACGTCGAAGCTCGGCGGCGTGGCCGTGCCACGTGGCAAACGCTGACGCGATGAACCGATCCCGCCACCGCGTGGCGACTCGAGTCAACAAAGTACGCGTTCGTTTGAGCTCCATCGTCGTGGTCGCCCACTTGCCAAACGAACGCGCAACACATATGTTCTGCCACCTGGCACTCACGCGCTCGATGACGTCCACCGCGCGGCGCATCTCGTGGGACCAGTCGAACCAACGGTCAAAGGCGCGCGCGGTGTGCCGGCGGCTCCACCGCGCCGCAACCTTGGCGACGAGATTCCGTTGCTTGGCCAGGTCCCGGGCCGCTTCCCACCAGCGATCGAACGCGGACGCGACGAGCCGACGCTTCCACCTGCCGGCGACGCGGTTGAGTAACGCGCGTTGCTTGCGAAGCACGCCGGCGTGGTCGTGCCACGCGTCGAACGATGATTGGATGAGACGATGGGTCCACCGGTTGGCGACGCGTGTCAAAAGCGCTCGTTGCCGGACGAGCTCCGCCGTTTGTTCGTTCCAGCGCCGGAACGCGGCTCGAACCTTCGCCTGCGCCGCGCGCTCCATCGTCACACCGATGATGCGCTTGCGCCGCGTAGTCTCCACGTGCGTCTCCATCCACCCTTCGAACGCGCTGACCAGGTACGATTTCCGCCACCGGTCGGCGACGCGGGAAATCAGGGCTCGCTGCCTCTTCATCGCGGACGTCCACTCGACCCATCGATCAAACGCCGGCGCCGTGACGCGCAACACGAACCGCGCGGTGACCTTCGTCATCAGGTACCGCCGCCTTCGCGCCTCGGTGGCATCGACGCACCACGCCTCGAACGCGTTTCGTGTCGAACGATTCGCGTTGAACGCTATCGCCTTCGCCTCCAGTCGCCTCATCGTCGCCGCCGCCTCCGCCTTGTTCGCCCAGCCGTAAAAGGCATCCGAGAGCGCGCGATTCGCCATGCGACGCACGACGTTCGTCGTCAACCGGAGCATGCGCACGCGCTCGTGTACGCCGTGTCGCCAGCCCTGAAACGCGCCGTCGATGAGACGCCTGGAAAGTTTCGCGACGAGCCGACCGACGACGACCCGGGACCGCTTACCGTCAACAGTGACATCGCGCCACGTGATGAACGCGCGAGCCGTGCCGCCGGCGCTCACGCGCGCGATCACCCGTCGCGCCGCGACGCGAAGCCGCCTGCGCTCGAGCACCGACGACCTCCACGCGTTGAAAGACCGGTACAGTTGGAAGTTACCCAGCCGCTTAGCCACCCGCCGCATCGCCACCCGACGCTCCTCGCCCTTGACCCGCGCGTGACCACGCCACGCCATGAACGACATCTCGGATATCTTGTACACACTCCTGGCGAACATCCGCGCCACCAAACGTCGGCTCTTACCCGCGTCCTGCGTGTACGTTCGCCATCGGTGAAACGACGCGGCGAATATTTTGCGTCCGACTCGAGCCGCGGACCGAGAGACGAGTCGTTTGACGCGTCTGTCGGCTCCAACGACGTCGGCCCACTCCGTCAGCACGCCGACGAGGAAGACGCGCTCGCGCTTGGCGATGAGCCGCGCCGCGGACCGCGCGTGTGTCCGTCGTCGGAGCCTCGCGTCCTGGCACGCGTCGAACCACTCGCGCGACGCCGCGGATAGCATCCGCCTGGCTCTGCGTTTCGTAAACTTGGTAAAGTTTCTGGACACGCCACGGTCGCGTCTAGTCGTCACCGCCCAACGCCTGAGCGCGGGACCGAGGGCCCGGAGCCTCGCCCGTGACCCCATCTCCTTCGCCGCGGCGTGCTGCATCGACTTTTGGCGCCACGCGATGCGCCACGAGCGGAACGCGGCGGCGCACGAAGCGTTCCTCCACCGGCTCGCGTATCTCGCCATCCGCGTCTTAATCGCCGCCGCCTCTTCAGTCTCCTCGCGCCACGTGTCGAACGCCCTGGCCATCGCGCGTTTCGCGATCCGCGAGCCCACGCGAAGGAACAAACGCCTGCGCCGCGTTAGCTCCACCGCGTGCGTCTTGAGCGCGGCGAATCCCCGGGTCTGTAGGCTCCGACGCCGACGCCTGGCGAACGCCCGGGTCAGCGCTCGATCCAAAGTTTTGTTACCTTCCATCTGCTCCTCCATTCGGTTCCTGTACCCGTCCGCCTCGTCCCGCCGCTTGACGCACTCACCCACGAGCTCGTCCACCTGCGTCTGCGCGTACGCCCGGAGCCGTTCCAGCTCCTTCAGCGCCCAACCTCGTAGTTCCTCGGACGCGCGGTGCAAATCCGTCACCTCGCACTCAACCGCCTGACGCGCCTGAACCTCGCGCTGCAACGCCACCGTGAACTCCTTGGCCATCACGCCGGACATGGCGTGAAGCACACTGGTGTGTTCCTTCACCGCGTTAGCGTCGCCGGTCCCGCCTTTACCTCCACGATCGCGCCCGGGTGTCTCCATCTGATACATGTCGTTGCGGAAGTGGGTCTCGCGTCGAGCGGCTCGGGGCGGAGCCGAAGAGTTGAACGATCGACCGGATGCCACGTCGTCAACCGCCCCTGGGGAGAAGAACTCGTCGCCGTCGTCCCCTCCCTCGGCTTCTTTCTCCGGTGACGCGAGCGGGTTGAGGGGCTCGATGAGCGCGCGGCTCAACCCCGTGCGTTTCAGCGTCGGCGTCGAAGAGATTGTTGGAAGAGGGGACTTTGACTCTTTGGAGGTTCCGACGCGTACCATGGTCACCCGCAGCTCGAACCTGTCCAGGCGCCTGTGCCGGAGTATGACGGCGCGATGCATCCACGGCGTCGTGAGCTTCTCCGACCGCGCGTCCATGATCCATTCCTCCCACGTGCCCATGTGCTCCGACGCGAATCGCAGCCGCCCCGCCCCGCCCTTGCGCGTGGCTTGCAGCATCCGATCTTCAGCCATCGGAGCCCTGAACCCGACGAAGTCGTCCCGGCCCACGACCACCTCGAGGTGCGCGTGCGGCCACTGTTTCTGCAGGCCGGCGACGTTGGCGTTCCGGCCGGAGTCGGCGTCGACGACGAAGCGGTAGAGCGGGCCGTGGCCGTCGTCGGCGTCCGTCTGCGTCACCACGTACGGACGCGCCGCGCCGATCTCGTGCTCGTGGCCGGCGAGTAGGACGACGATGTCGCCGGAATCGAGGCCGGCGCGCGGCGATGACTCGAACACGACCTCGGCGTTCGTGGGCGCCGACGGCGGGGCGGACCCGCGGGGCACCATCGCGCTCATCGTCGCTCGGATCGATGTTTGGACGAACGCGCGCTAACACTTAACAAGCGAGTCCAACCGAGTCCGGAATCGGCGTCTGTCCTCCTCTAACCGACGAGCCGCGCCACCCACGCGTCCCAACGCCGGGTTCGCGCCACGCGCCGCCTTCCTATGCACCCCCCCGCGTTGACCGGGGGCTCACGCGGTTCAAACCCCGCGCGATGCGTACCACGCCGGGCGCTTGCTTCACTACTTTGATTCGCCCCGTCGAGCGACCCGGCGTGTTCGCTTCGTTGGCAAGCGGGATTTGGATTGGTCGAACGCGCAAAAAAGAGTCTTAACCGTAGTTAAGAACGTCTCATCGTATGGGTAAACAGTTACGTTACAAAATTCAGACGTCACTCGGGCGATCGCGGTTGATGAGCGGCGGAATAATCTCAGTCGGGCGCTTCTCCTTCTCCAGGTCCTTCCACAGGGCGTCGTACGCATCCTTGTCGGGTCCTTCGCTCAAGACATCCTTCCCTTCAAGTATCATCCGCCTCATCTCGCTCGTCTTCTCCTCGCTCAACCCGTTCTCCGCGTGCATAGCGTACATGTGCTTCTCCATCAACTTGTACGTTTTTCTTCTCTCGTCAACCGACATGGCTTGAAGCTTGGGCACGATCTCGCCGAACAGGTTCGCCATCAACGCCTTGTCCGCGTCGCCGCCGATGGGGTTAGCCGCCGCGATCGCTTCGTACATGTCGATCCCGCCGAGCGCCTTTGAGAGCTTACGCTCTGTCTTCTCCCGCTCGAACCGCGCGTCTTCCTGCTTCTTCAACTCCTCGACCTCCCCGAAGCTCTGCCCTTGCTCTCCGTTGACCTGGCCAACCTGCACGCAGTACTTGCACAGCCCGATGTCCGTGGGGCTGCCCGGGGGTGTGTACCCCGGCGGATTGGACCGCACGTACCCGGCCGGGAGGCACGGCAGGTGGCACATGTGCTTGCACGGTAAGATCTCGTGGCGTTCAAACTTTGGATCATCCTTGCGCATGCACCCCGTCATCGGCTCCAGGCACACGCCGCACGGCAATTCGATCAAGCCTTCCCGCAACTGCGAGAGCATGATCTGGTTCTTGCTCGTCCACAGGTAGCTCTCGCACGCCTCGACCATCTTGTTCCATCCTTTCTTTGTCGACCGAGTAGCGCCCGAGACTGGATCCTTGACGTTTCCCCCGCCCTCGCCGCTGATGGTCTTGCCCATGTGCGCCCAGTAGACGTCGACGGACACGTCCTGGGCCTTGGCGATGACGAGCGCGTCGAAGCCGCGCTGGATGTACGCGTGCGCCTTCTCGAAGCGCACGTGCCGCCCGTGGCCCAGCGCTATGTTGGCGTTGAGTTCCAGTTGCATCCCGGTGGACCGCGGCCCGAGCTGCTCGTACCGCGCCACCGCCTTCTCGGCGTACTCGACGGCGAGCTCCATGTGCGCCAGGTGCTTCTGGAACTCCCCGGCGCGCTGCTCTCGATCCGCCGCGGCGTACTCGCGCGAGTACGCCGCGTACGCGTCGTCAGCCTGAAGCTTCACGGTGCAGAGACGACAGTCCTCCTTGTGGTCCTTGTAGTGCTTCTTCTGGCACTTGCGGTCGCAGTACCGCACGCAGTCGCGGTTGTCCTTGCACCCCGAGCACTTCATGAGCTTCGCAGGGGACTTACCGCAGTTGGAGCACTTCGGTTTGGGTGCCTTGTCCGCCATCGCGCGCGATCGATGCGGTGGAGGGACGCGTGCGGCGAGAGATGCGATTCTCGTCGAGGGCTTCGGGTAAAATTGGTTTATCTCGAAATGTCTCCAAAGATGACAGCTGTGTTTTTCTAAGAGTAACCAACCGCTCACGCCATGGTATCCTCGAATGGATCGTACGTGCTGTTACCGTCCTTGTCCAGCAAGTTCAACGACCGAAGCCGCCTCTCCTGGTAGTACTCCATGCTGTCCAGCCTCGCCTCGATCTGCGAAAAGTACCCCATCGCGTCGGTAAGCGCCTGCTTCTCCCCCATCGATACCCTCGCCGCGAGCCTCGCGCGACGTCCGATGGACGTATCCTCGGCAACCTTCCGATCATCCTCCACGCGCGTCGTGTACCCGCGCAGCGCCTCCTCGCACCCGTTGATCATCGTCCCGCACGCCTCCTCCTCGTTCAGCCGCGACACCGGCTCGGAGATGAGCCCCCACGCCTCGGCGCGGAAAATCGCCTCCAACAAAAACGCATCCTCCCCCTTCAAGTTGAGCAGACGCATGAAGATGCGCAACTCGGGTTCAGGGTCCTCGAACGCCCTCAGCACGAAACTCGGCGCCTCTTTCAGTCCACCAACCTCCAACACGTCCATCTTATCGAAACAGTTGAGGTCAGACTCCGGAATCGCG
>JACLAB010001309.1_pt1 | contig 18732 bp, 18 predicted proteins | sample 8027921 | NCBI WGS metagenome assembly JACLAB01 (sample SAMN15725117, study PRJNA655200) | protist metagenome | isolation source: fluorescence activated cell sorting (FACS) single amplified genomes of... | place: USA: West Boothbay Harbor, Gulf of Maine | collected 2000-07-19 | reverse complement strand
GGGCACCGTTTCATCATTGAGTGGGGTCTCGAGGGAGTGCGCACTTAGCAATCTTGTGGCTGGGGACTCCTTTACCATGCCTCTTCTCACTTTCTCTTCTCTATCTTCTCTATCTTTTGTCTCTTCTTCCGTCTGCGTGCCAGCTATTTCTCTCACTATGTTCCACCCGTTGTGTGCAGACTTAACAGTCTCTTCTCTCAATACACGAGGACAGCTCTTCTTCTGGCTACTTGATTTGTTACCGCTTTTGCTTTTACTGATCCGATTGTCAATATCCAATTCCCTTGATATGCTATTGAGAATGATATGCTCATCCATTAATTCACTCAGCTCCTCGCGCGCTTTCACTGTATTTGGTGTTGACAAAGATACGGTCTTGCTAGGAGTAGGCATGCCCACTTGATCTCCAAAGTCTGCTGAAATCCGTGCAGGGTGCACTCGTTCTTTCACCTCCTCCTCTTGCGGACTTTGCTTGCGACTACCGCCCGAACTAAAGCTCAATTTGCTCCCATGCTTATTACCTTGAGGGCCTGGCGGCTTAGTATGTCCCATGCGGGAACTGGTGCTCTTACCAAATACCATGATCTGCGCAATCTGCCATTGAAGACCGAGGGCGCTTGAAATCTGATCCATCGCACGTCTCCTCTTACGTGCAATATTTCTTTCAACTGTTTTCGAAACCTTGGCTAATCACTACATTACAGAAAAATATTTTGCTATTCGCCACTTTTGCCGGGAATAAGTGCAAATTTCTATTAATAAGTTGTGCAATGGGAAATGCAGCCAGCGTAGACCCTGCGGGCAGTGAGCTTGACAAGAAGGCAAATGTCAAGGTTTCCCGGAAGAATGGGGGAGACAGTGATACGGGTATCAACCGCATCGCAGATCAGATGGCTCGAAAAGAGAAGGCTAAGAAGAATAGGGGCAATGAGCCTAATTTTGCTGACGATATCAGTGCTATCACCAATGCCAGCAACAGCCCCGTGAAGACCCAGAACAATAGCGGAGGATCTGTAGAAGGTGGGGATGACGACGACGATTCTCCTGTTGACATCCTACTGCAGTTTATACCTTATTACGGACAGGGAGATCCTAGCAATGACAGCATTGTACGTGCAACTCTGAGCGGGCTATCTATCGATGACATTGATAGCAAAGATGAATATGGCAATACCCTCCTCTTGCTGGCCTGCCAATACAAGTGCGACGATCTTGTGAGGATAATGCTGGGCAAGGGCGCGGACCCAAATGCCATCAACTCCAGTGGCGCCTGCTGTCTACACTTCGCCTGCTACCGCGAGAGCGCTTCCTTCAACAGCGCGCGTCTTCTACTACAGAATGGCGCCAACCCAGAAGTGAGCGAGTTGACGTACGGATGCACGCCGCTGCACTACTGCGCAGGTACTGGGCAGTTGGACTTGATTAAGCTCCTGCTTTCGCATGGCGCAGAGGTGGGCACCATGGACTACTACAACTACACTTGCGCAGACTATGCTCGTGAGGCCGGTATGCACGATGTTGCCCAGTTCCTACAGAGCAGACTGGACAAGATGAATGCTCAACAATCGCATGGGCAGCATTCTCACAGCATGAACGGCAGCAGCAGCAACCTGCTGGCAGGCATGCAGGACAACTCCTGGGTGCAGCACGTGGACCCGCAGACGAACGGAAAGTACTACATGAATGCCGAGACAGGGGAGACGTTGTGGGAGAATGATTATCTGACCCGTTTACAGTCACCGGGATATGAAAGCGATCATGCATTGAGCCCATCGGTGGCTGCAGGGATCGCATTCGGCCAAGGAGGCAACAGTGGTGTTAAAAATGTACGAAAATCCATGCAGCTCGTGGACAAGAATGAAGATGAGGAAGACGAGGAGGGGGATGGTGTTGACACTTCCGCAGCAGAGGCATGGATCGTCACACAAACCACCCGAGCGAGACTCATTGGGTTCCTCGGCAAAAACGACCCGGTGCGGCTGGCAGAAGTGGAAAATCTGTTAGAAAAGTACAAGGGGCGTGAAGAGACCATGCTACGAGAGCTGTGCCAGAAATACAAGGTGCCAGAGGAGGGGGAGCTCAAGGCCTTCCAGGACAAGCTACAAGAGCTGCGCAGCCAGAATGGGTTGCCCTCGGGCAAGGAAGGCTTGAACATGGACCCCATCTCCCCGAGCAAGAAGGCCGGGGTTTCCTCCGACTTCAAGTTGGGACAGTCCACCCCGGTGGCTGCCAGAGGCACGCCTGGTGCGGCCACACCCGGCTCCATAGGCAGCGGAATGGATCCTTCTATGGTGCAAACACTGATCAACGAGGCGCGCCTGAAGTTCGAGCAACAGCTAGAGGAGCAGAAGGCCGAAAGCCGCAAAACCCTTGCGGAGAAGGAGGGATCCATTGTGAAATTGCAGGCCGAGTTGGATAGTCTCAGGAGGGGCCACGGGAGCATGGAGTCCGAGCGCACAAACCTAATAGCTAAACTGGAGCGGGCGTCAGCCCAGGGAGGAGAGGCCATGAAGCAAGTGGAGGAAGAACTCACGAAGCTGCAATCGGAGAGCGCACAGCTGAAGGACATCGCAGCTCGTACGTGTATGATGGCGAACTTTAGAGGGCTGTATATGTTTACCATCACCTATTGACGTGATGCATATTGATGGAGTTCAGAGGGCTGCAGCCCCACACCATGGCTATTTTTGTCAATGCCGAGTGGTTCATATGGAAGGACTTCTAATTCTACCACACCCTTTATTATGAGCATATAGTTCTACCATCATACTAATAACATAGGACCTAAAAACATCATTAATCACAGGTACTAAGCAAGAGCTAGACGCGGAGCAGGAGAGGTCGCGCAGTCTGGAGTCTACATTGACCAATCTCAGCGCGGGCAAGGAGGAAGCCATCGAGCGGGAGAAGCAGCAGTCGGAGGAGCGGGCGCGCATTGCAAGAGAGAAGGACGAGGCGCATCGCGCCGAATTGGCAGAAATTGAGGGGAAGTACAAGGATGACAACAAAAAAATGAAGAACAAGATGGAGCAGGATAAAATCGATTTTGTGTCGCAAGAGCGCGAGTTACGAGCTATAAATGAGGCACAGAGAAAACAACAAGAATCGGCTATTTCAAATCTAGAAACTGATATGGCGGATAAAAAAGCCAAAATGGCTCAGGAATTGAGCGAAGCCAATATGAAGGCTGCCGACTCACAGAAATTTGCAGAGGAAAGTTGTAAACGAGCCGACGCAGCAGAAGCAATTCAAGCTACAATGAGTCAAGAGATTATGGAAGCTCGACAAGTGCAGTCGTACAACGAGCGTTTACACAAGGATTTAGCACGAGAGCAGTTGGCCAGAAAGAGGCTACACAACGAGATGGAGGATATGAAGGGCCGCATCAGGGTGTACGTTCGTGTTCGTCCCTTCTCGAAAAAAGAACTCGAAAGGAATTGCAGCGAATCTTGTTTCAAGGATGGCAAGCTCAGCGTACAGGTCACAGGCATCGGAGACGCAAACGCCAAGAAAACGTACGATTTTGACCAGGTGTTTGGTGGGAAGGATGGTAACACACAGAAGGAGGTGTTCCGCGACACGAAGCACCTGATAATGTCCGTAATCGACGGCTACAACGTCTGCATCTTCGCCTACGGCCAAACCGGCGCGGGTAAGTCGTTCACCATGATCGGGGCGGCTGACATAGGAAACTGTCTGAATGAAGATGGCGAGTTCGACGATCTCGCTGGTATTACTCCAAGAGCGGTTAGTGAACTGTTCCGGTTACTAAACGAGAGACAGGCGCAGGTGGAAAGCAGAGTAGAGGTGCAAATGTTCCAGCTGTACAGAGATGGACTAGACGATCTGCTCGCCGAAAAAGTCAAGACGAAAAAAGGCCAGGAGCCCGAAAAGAAAGCAACACTGAAAATCACCCTCGCAGAGCATAGTCCCACAGGGTTAGTGCAGGTGGAGGGTGCTATTAGCATGGATGCGTTGACTCCCGGGGACGTCATGAAGATCTTCGCCAAGGGGTCCTCCCGACGAGCCACTGCAAGCACAGAGATGAATGCGGAATCTTCGCGCTCCCATCTGATCTGCTCGCTGGTAGTGCATCTGAAGAACCGGCGCACGAAGCAAATGAGTGTTGGCAAGCTGACCCTCGTTGATCTAGCGGGTAGCGAGCGAGTGGACAAATCAGGCGCCCAGGGTGAGATGCTCAAGGAAGCGCAGAGCATCAACAAGTCTCTAAGTGCACTTGGGGACGTGATTGCCGGACTCACCAGCAATAGCAAGCATATCCCTTACCGCAATCATCCGCTAACCATGCTCATGTCGGACTCCATCGGAGGTAATGCCAAGACACTCATGTTCGTGAATACATCTCCGGCTGACTACAATAATGCAGAGTCAAACAGTTCACTCGCTTTCGCCAGTAGGTGTAAAGATATCACCAACAGTGTGCAGGCGGGACCGGGAGTGCAAGCGGCACAGATGAATGCGCTCAAGAAGCAGCTGGCGCAGATGAAGAAGGGTGGAAAGAAGGGGGGAAAAGCGCTCGCACGTCCCGACGACAAGTAGATAAAAATAAGAATTTATAATAGATAAATGAATGGGAGTAATGTACGTAATGTAGCTATTATTATATATGATGGTGATTCTCAAACGTTAAGGTCGAAAATTGTCCGGATATTACGGGTAGATATCTGTGAACATAAAAGGCAAGTGTTTCGAATTCCTATTATCCTGCTTGTATAATTATTAATTTGTTGCCTGTGTTACAACTGAGTAAGGGGCTTGGCAAAGCTATTATTAATTTAGAAAAATGGACACGAAACTTCTATTCTTATTTTGCACCTACAAGGGCCTTGAAGTCATTCAAGTCGGCTACGGATCTGGCGTATGCTTCCTCACAAGCCTTCTGGTCCTTCACTTGGGTGCCTACGAAGACGTCGTTGATGTCTACAAAATAATCCTTGGCCTTGGCGTTGGCGGCCTTGGTGTCACTGGCGGTATTGGCCAGACGGAGCATGGCCTCTCTCATGTTATAGGCGTAACTGGTGAACTCAGTTCGCACGTTCTGCCATTCGGCCTTCTTGATCATCTTAGGGGCATTCTCGGTACGCAAACTATTGTTTGGTGGTATATGAAAAGGGTAAGGTAAGAACATGGTTTAGTGTTATAGATATGTAACGCTTGAACTGGACAGACGTTTCCCCCGCAATTTTATTATCCTAATGACGTGTAGCACACTTACATGCACTTGTTCAGCTGGTTGGTCCAGAATTTGATCTCGTCAGACTTTCCTTCCTTGTATACAGCGGCAGCACCGTTACCGTAGGGAGAATAGGGGGAGTACAGAGGATCCTCACGTTTCTCGTCACCCGAGAAGGGCGAAGAGTAACCCGCGTTACCAAAAAAGGACTGCTTGGGAGAAGCGCCCTCGACAGCGAATGCAGAACCACTGAACAGAGTCGAAGCAGCTAGGGCAGCACCCGCAAGCTTGCCGTAGCTCACATCCCCAGACTTCATTTGCAAGCTGCTGCTGCGAACGGACATTCTAGCAGGGGTGAAAGCCGTAGCTACGGAAATAATGGTGAATACTAGGACTAGATTGAACATGAGTACAATTTTAAGGCACAAAGACGAATAGTTCTGAAATAATGGACGTTTTGGTGAGCGCGATGTCATAGATTTGCAGCAATGTATTATTTGCACGTTCCTACAACGTGCGGAGGAAGAAGGCGAACGTGAATCGAACGTAGATCGCGATTTGAGTGAGATGCCTAATCTTTTAGTAACTCCACATACTAGTTTATAGTTTAAATATTACACTACGTTCATAGCTCATCAAGAAATCGTGCTTTTGAGTGTGGTGCGTATTTGATGGCAACGAGCTGAACTGAGTGCGATAGTAGGTTAAAGGAAGATGAATCAAAAGCCTAGCTTGATCGAATGGGGGCCAGTCCGGTTTCTTGTAATGGACAAACCCAAGGATTCGAATCTGCACCTGTATTTGAAAGAGTGCAGGAAGAATAATGTGGCTCATATCGTGAGAATTTGTGAACCCTGTTATGACACCACAGAGGTAGAAAAGGCTGGCATCCAATTGCATGAGTTATTTTATGAAGATGGCCAAAGCCCTCCTGAAGACGTAATCCAGCAATGGAATTCGTTGGTTACATCCACTTTCGACAACGTCAAAAGTGGGGAGCCAAAGCCATGCATTGCGTTGCATTGTGTAGCAGGTTTAGGCAGAGCCCCCGTGTTGGTCGCGATCGCGCTAGTTGAATACGGACAGGACCCTGGCCAAGCCGTGTCATTTATCCGTGAAAGACGACGAGGGGCAATCAATGCTCTGCAATTGCAGTATCTGCAAACATACAAGAGAACTAAAAAGAAGTCTAAGTGCGTGATCATGTAATTAATGATCTAACACAGTTTTGAAGTTGCGATTGGAATTTGATATGATTAAATATTCTTTGTATATCGCGTAAGTAATATAATGTCTATTAAATGTTAACAATTTTTACAATCTTCCACAATAATGCTGCACTCGTTAACGTATCATCATTCATTTTGATCGCCTTCATCCTCGCTATCTTCGTCATCATAGTCATCAAGCCCGTTCGACTCCTTCGCGATGCTTCCGTCGTCAAGAGATATCCTGCATTCAGGACACGTCGGATTATTCGCTGACCAGGCGACGATACAAGACTTGTGGTATTTGTGCTTGCAAGGAAGTTCGAGACAAATTTCATTCGAGCTTGCGGCTACCACCAGATTTTCGAGGCAAATAGTACACGCGACTTCCTCACCAATTTCATTTAATGGGGTATTACTCAGTTGTGTGCATCTCGACAACACATTGTGACGCTTTACAACTCTTCCAAAGCGAGAATTAAGTTCATTCACCGCATTGCTCAATCCGGGCGCTACTGGTCTGTTCTGCCGTTGCTGTCGCCGCATGTTCAGCTGGTGTGTCTGGTGTATCACGGCTTCAATCTGTCGCTGAATCCTCACTCTTCGACTAGTATTATTTGACCTCTGCTGATCATCTGAGCTATCATCGAGGACATCTGGGGTCCGGGAGTCCATGGGTAGCACGTGAGGGTCTTCCCCTTCAGCATAGATCCTAGGCTTGATAAGCACAGCCAGCCCTAGGAATATGGCCATCGTCATGGTGATACTTTTGAAATCTTGGACATATGGTTCGGATGGGTCTATAACAGTAGCTATCTCGGAATCGCAGGCTCTTAATGCCTCGCACAGTGTTATTTTTTCACCACCGTTATCCATTTCTCCCTCTGTGCCAAATGCTCTCTCACAATCTTCCGAAAAGATGAGAATGAATCTCTCCGCAGAATACAGTAACATCACAAAACACAACAACACACAGATGGAGTTCACCCGCATCATCAGCATAGCTTCGTTCTCATTCAAGAAAGATCCTAAAATATTTTCTCGCTTGAAGGTTTCGAACAAGAATGTCAGCAACACTGATATGGATGCTGTTATCATGATTAAATTATGATTCGGAAATATTTGCCGCGTTGTTCCTAGATTTGGCACAGCACTATTCAGCAATTCCTCACTACCGATTGTTGAGCTTAGCGTAGAACTATCAGTACCCAAGATATTCATACAAGTGTGCAGCTTCATTTCTGTGAAACAGAGGCCTATATCCATATATGAGTCTCTCGTACTCTCATCTCTCAAAAAACATATAGGGAAACTGATTGCGCTGTAATAACTCCCAGCTCCAGAGCTCAAGAGAGAAGGTTCTATAACGCCGTAGTCTTTGTTTGCTCTGATGCACTGTTCCCTCTCTCGAAAGCCTGTTCGTCTTGTCAATAACCAGCCCTCAGACTCCGTTTGTTTGGTCGATAAGGACCCAAACCAGATCAAAATAGCAACAAGCATGAAGAGTTTAAGATGGTTACGTATTATCGAGAGCCACATCAAGGCATTACTCAGATTCATGGCATCTTCATGATCATCTCGTCGCCCGCTGCGCCCCTCATTGGGAAAGGACGTGCGGAATGGAGATGATCTAGAGCTAACAGAAAACGCATTCATATTTTCTTCAATGTATCTATCTCGTCTGTCATTATACGACTCTAGACCAGTCTCGGCGTCTCGGTGCACCTGGGCAGCCACTTGTTGATAGTGGTCCTGAGCCTGCCTTTGCATGTCGCTGTGGTATAGTTCCAGTGACTCGCGAGCGGCTCGATGCAATTCCTGCTGCTCACGAAGCTGACGAGAAAGATCCACAATCCTGCGCTGATCTGCGCTACTCCCAGTTCTTGATCTTCCTCGCATCAACGCAATGATCTCTTCCTTCGATGTCCTTTTACACAAAATCAGGAAATATTTCTCATTTCGACCAGAATCTATCTATACGCGTAAATATCCTAAAGTTTTATGAATTCTGTAGTAACAGTGCGTAATCTCGTTTTCTTATTAATTACTTGACGGATATTGTTCTTGACACCGCACGTTTTATACCTTGCACTTCAACATTTTCCGCAAAGTAATTATTGAGTGATAAACACGCTCCCTACGGACGATTTTCAATAAGATCGCACTGCAACTGAGTAAATTGTAAAGTCTGGTCAAAGGTTTGGTCTAGAAGCGATTGTGTCTGTTCTTGACGGATACGGTTGGAGTGACAAACGACGCAGAAGTAGCACTATCGTACGCTTTGACGTGCGGTGTATATGCAGTTTGAAAGCAAACGCTCAGAGGAGCTATTACTCGTCTTTGATTGATACTTGGACACTATGGCTGCGACAGATGGACAGTACCTCCCTCAAGGAGAGTATACTGTGACGGTTTATAGCGCAATTAAGGAAGGGCGTTACAACGATGCCGTGGACGTTCTGCAGATCGAGCTGCAAAACTTCCCTCGGAGCAGGGCGGCCCTGTCTCTTCTGGGATACTGCTTTTACCAGACCAGTGATTTTGTAAGTGCTACCCAGGCTTACGAGCAGTTGGTGACCTTGTGTCCTGATGTGGAGGAGTACAAGATCTACTATTCTCAATCTTTGTTTAAGGCTGGAATGTATCCTGAAGCGACTCGCGCCGCTGTCCGTGTTGAAGGTGAGCAATACGCACAGAGGTTGCTCATGCTTCAAAGCGTTATCAAGTACGAACAGGACGAGTTGCCTTCTTGTAAGTCATTGTTAGATCAGTGTCATGCTGATGATCCGGATGTGTTGATTAACTTCGCCGCAGTTGCTTTCAAAGAAGGCAATTTTGAAAGTGCGCGCAACCAATATCAAGAGGCCATAAATACAATGGGGTATCAGGCAGACCTTGCGTATAATATAGCACTGTGCTTTTACAGAGAAAAGCAATTCGGCCCTGCCCTGAGGTACATAGCTGAGATCATCGAGAAGGGCGTTCGCAGTCACCCGGAGTTATCAGTCGGTAGTAACACAGACGGCATCGAAGTGCGATCGGTAGGCAACAGCGCTGTGCTGCGCGAGACCTGCCTCATAGAAGCCTTCAACCTGAAGGCCGCCATCGAGTTCGAGATGAAGAACACAGAGCCCGCCAAGGTCAACAACGGTGCTGCATCCGCTAAAGAGGCTCTGACGGACATGCCCCCCCGTAGTGAGAGCGAGCTAGACCCCGTTACGCTACACAACCAGGCACTGGTCCATGCCGAGGACGACCCCACAGGGGCATTCAAGAAGCTCTCATTTCTGCTGGCCAATCCGCCCTACCCCGCCGAAACGTTCGGCAACCTGCTGTTACTGCACTGCAAATTCCAGAATTACGATATAGCTGCCGGTCTGCTTGCCGAGAACAGCCATTTGACGTACAAGTACTTGTCACAGGAATTGTATGATTACTTGGATGCTTGTATAATGGTTCCTACATCAGCGGAGGAAGCATACAAGAAGTTCGATGAGTTAGCAGCTAGACACATAGATAACTTGAGAAAACTCACGAAACTACTGCAAGACGCGAGATTGGCTAGAGATAATGACACGATCAAGGTGACGTTAAAGAAGTACGACGAGGAGTTGGAAAAGTACATACCGGTTCTCATGGCGCAGGCCCGCATCTACTGGGATCGTGAAAACTACCCGGTGGTGGAAAAGTTGTTTTTCCAAAGTGCGGAATTCTGCAATGAACACGAAGTGTGGAAACTGAATGTTGCGCATGTGTTCTTCATGCAGGAATCAAAGTTCAAGGATGCAATCGGGTATTACGATCCTATTGTAAAACGATTACAAAATGCATTAGTAGACATCACAGCTATTGTTTTGGCTAATTTATGCGTCAGTTATATTATGACCAGTCAAAACGAGGAGGCAGAGGATCTAATGCGTCGCATCGAGAAGGAAGAAGAGAGACTGTCTTACGCCGAGCCTGACAGGCATTGCTTCCACCTGTGCATCGTAAATCTAGTCATCGGCACACTGTACTGCGCCAAGGGGAATTTTGAATTTGGTATATCGCGCATCATCAAATCCTTGGACCCTTACGACAAAAAGCTACACACGGACACCTGGTACTATGCCAAGCGGTGTTTCCTGGCCCTGGCCGAGGGCATGTCCAAGCACACGCTTATTCTGCGGGACTCATCCCTGGAAGAGGTGTGTAGAAGAGTGAAGTTTTGAGGAACGCATCTCCATTACATTCGTGTTTTTTTAAATTATATATTGTCCAAGTGGAAGGCAGTTCTAGCTCTACCTCATACATGGTTATCATCAATGTGCGATACAATCATCATACTAATAGCGATCCCTAAAAATCACTATTATCGCATGTCACAGGTACTGGAGTTCCTCGACAGAGCGGAGGAGCATGGACACAATGTGCCTTCGGTGATTGGACCACAGGTCGAGGGAAGCACCGACGGGGCAGAGGGGGAAGCCGAGTCGTCGACTTCGACTGTTTCCTTCGAGGCGCGTCAACTCAAGACTTTATTCCTTAGACTCAGAGACTGTACGTAACTCACTTATATAAAGTATATAGACACAAATTAAAACGAAGTGAGAACACACGTACTGCACCTTTTGCAATAACACTTCTCGACCAATTGCTCTAATCGGAGTCGGCCCTCTCGGGTCATAGAGTCCCAAAAGATGTGTAGAACCTCTTGCATACTTTACATTTGCCTCCTGTCGCCATCTTCCTAGCATGCGAATGCATACCTTAAAGCAGCCACATGGGTCACTCTGCTTCTCATACTGCTTCGTGCAGCTATTCGCCATATAGCACAGTGCCTCATTCGTCGGGCTTTACACTGCCTGAGCTCCACGAATAACGTACCGCCCATTTATCTCACAATACCATAGTTTAGTCCTCGTCGCTCATTTTGAAGTTAATATAGAGTACTCATAAAAAGACACCTTTGAAAATTATAAACGCCAACCAACGATCGACAGTAAAATCATCAAAAAATTGCACGATTACGCGCGTAATATCAACAGATATACCATCTTTTTCCGCCGCAGCGGTGGCGCATAACCCAGTCAGTCGCTCTCCGACAAAATGCAACCGGGCGAGATTGGCCGCAGATCCATTCGCATGCCAAGCGACGGGTGTTCAGCGCCGAGTTCAGATCCCGTGTAAGGAATACGATCAAACTCAAAATCGCCCTCACCAACTAACAGCACCTGGCTATTCTTTCTAATGTCCAAGATTCAAGACAAGGATGTTGCACCAAGAGATGAGAGCAATCTGGCTCTCCTAGGCAAAGATAATGCAAAAGCTGATGTACGTAGAGATGAGTAAAATTTCGTCTTTCTAGACTCTTTTAAAGCATTTCTGTAACTTTTTAAGCTCAATACTGTCTGCAGCATTACGAAAAGCAGACAGATTAGCCATCTCATTATAATTCCAGCGTTATGCGTTCAAGGATGATTCTTCTTTCTTAGAAAATTATTATTATTAGAGAGTTGTTCAATAAGTCTTTTTTTATATCTTTTTTAAAAGATTATAACTTTCTGCGTAGTTTGTGGATCTCATAAGAGTTAATTGACGTGTAGTAGAATCCAATTGCGGGAGATAATCGGCCGAACATTCAAACTGGATATCAAGATGAAGCAAGCTTCGTTGTCTAGCTTCTTCAACTTACCTAAACGGGCGCCTCCTGCAGAGATAAGCTCGGCATCGACTAAAAAGCTCAAGATGGAAACCAAAGCTTCGAAGCTGCCTGAAGTAAAGGATGATGATGTTGAGAATTTTCATAATTTTGCTTGCAAAGGCAAGAGCTTAAAGTCGAAGAGCAGCTCTCCACAGTCAAACAGATCATCATCTGCGGAGAAAAATAGTCCTTTGTGTTCACTGAGAAGTGTAGTCGAAAGCCCAGAAAAGTCGGAGAAGGTGGTGGTACCTTCTCCTGATACTCTCACTGAGAAGGTGAAAGCAGATGAGAAGGAGAAGAAAGGAGGCGAAATGGATGTGCATGGAAGATTGAAAGAAGCAGAACGATCCCGAATAGAAGAGAAAGCGATAGATGAGGAGTTGCAAGATAAAGAGGAAGAAGAAGATGTGCCATCTGGGCTAAGCTCCTACGAGCAACTCCGGGAGGAGAACATGAGAAGGAACGCCGAGTTTTTGTCCGAGCTCGGCCTGGACTCCCTTAAGCCCCAGACGTCACTAGTCCGCCCCACGGCAAAAATCCCGCGGAAACGAGCGAGATCGCCAGTGCAACCCATGGCGCCCAGTAGGCGGTCTAGTCGCGTGGCCAACATCCCCGCTGCAACCGATTACACCGTAGATAACGCGACAGAGGACATGGAGGAAGAGAAGTCCGAGGAAGAAGAAGAAGAAGAGGGCGATTTGGACGATTCAGACGTCATTCGGTACATCATGTCTTGCAAGAATAGCTCGGGAAAAGATGGTAAAGCAGTGGCAGGGACGGGGGAAACATCCCGCAAAGATGCGTGTCCTTCGAACATTAACCTATTTCAAGACGATCCAATAAGCTGCGACGACATGACCGCTATCTACAGCATGTGTTTCCACCCGGACCACACGGGGATGCTGTTGACGGCTGGGAAGGGCGGAAATGTGACTTTCTTCAGAACTCCTTTCGATGAATCCTCTTCGTCGACCAGCAAGAGCAAGAAGGGGGGGGCGGATGAGAATGACAGCGTCATTTATTCTTTCCAGGCCCACTCTAGATGGGTATCTACAGCAAAGTTCGTCACACCTGGGCTTATTAGCAAATCATCGGAAAATTCATTGCCTATCATCTCTGCTTCGGACGACACAACGATCAAGCTGTGGGACGCAGGCAAGTCTCATACTTCGAAAAAAAACCGCAAGTTGCCGCACCTGTTCTGGTCCTCCACAAAATGCCACGACAGAGGGGTCTTTGCTCTGGACATTTGCGAGTCCTTGGTGCTATCTGGGTCCAAAGACAAGACCGTGTGTGTGAGCCAGATCCTGAGCGATGGCTCCCCCCTTACCCCGGTGCACAGGTTCAGCCTGCACGGGGGGGTGGTGAAAAGTGTGGACTGGAAGAAGGACGGTTGCATCAACCTTTACGCGTCGGGAGGGCAGGATCGTCGAGTGTGCGTCAAGGACATACGCGCACGGGGAGACACTGCCGACGTGGAGATAGAGGATTGTCACGATGGTGGTGTGCACTCAGTGCAGTGGAACCCGTATGGGAACAGTAATTTACTCATGACAGCGGGTATGGACCCAATCATTAAAGTGTTTGACATCAGAAATGCCGAAAGCCCGCTATATGAGTTCTGCGGACACAGCGATTCCAGTGTGCGGAAATTCAAAACGATCATTCCCCCCACTTTCCTATCGAACAACGCGATAATTGCTGCGGGAGAAGGATCAAATAGACTCTCCATCTACAGCCTATCGACCGGAAAGACCATTTCACGCGGTGAATTAGATATGAATCCTAGTGCGGTGGCCGTTAACCTATCGGGAGAGAATGTGTGCATAGCTGCTGCGTCAAGACAAGGGGACATTTACATGTTGAATGGCGAGAGCTAATGAAGAAGTATACTAGAATATATTTGTAGAATTTAGTAAATGTCATGCATACACGTTTATATATTAAATTCAATAACTTTTACATCCATTGAGATAGTGGGTAAGTACGCATCATTTTGCAATATGTAAACCAGTGCCTCCGGTGCGGTTCCTCCATCAAGACCGACCCTTCACCGTAGGCCAAGCTGTTGCTCTTTCCTATTTACACGGATTACAGCTCTCCTTTAGAAGTCATTTTTTTGTTGTTATCTTCATCATCTCCATGTTTCTCGCCCTTGATAAATTTCCCATCCGAGCCTTTCGAGTCCCAGGAAGCAGGAAGCAGGTCCTGGGGGGGCTGGATGAACTGTCTGAAGATGGGCTTGTAAGCGTCCATATCCTTCCCATGTCCCCTCTCTTCTTCGCTCCTGGACTTGTACACCAGGGAGTCGGCCAAATAGAGCGCCCATGCATTGATCCACTTGATCCCGTAGTCGATGAACAACTCATCCCCCATCTCAATGTCCCGGGTGGCAGTGTACTTTAAGTCCAGCAGGCTGAAGTCAGCCTGCAGGATCGCGGAGGCGTTTGAGGACAAGGTCTCGTCAAGCAACGTCTGTCCAAGCTTCTGGTTCTCATTTCTGTTCCAGTAGTACCAGCCTACCTGCAGGTTTGGGTCGGAGTGGTGGTTGCACAAGCCTCCGTAGCCTATAGGTAGAATGGCCACCTCCGAGGTGGGAGAGGAGATGCAGTAGTTCTGCAGGAGGTTTGAGGGGCATTTATAAGTGCATTATCGAGAAAGCGTGTATGCAGTGTGATCGTATATTAATACACGAGACAGAGCTACATGATGTGCACACATACTCGATCTTACGAACGTACTTGCAGGATGGACTCGTGCTCCATCTCCTCCACTTCCACCCGAGGTAAGGCGAGCACAGGGGAGATGGTCACGATTTCGCCCTTCTTGAAGTAGCGCCTGGCGAACACACCATACCCGGATAGTGTACCATTGCTTTCGGCGATGTACACGTCGCTAAGACAGAAGCCCTCCTTCTCCAGCCGCTCCTGGGAGATCAACTTCTCCTCGTTCGGGAGCCCAGACGTATGAGGCTTCTTGTTCTCCTCATTTTCGTCTCCATCTTCTTCGTTTCCCTCTTCTTCTCCTTCCAAGACAGGTATGTTCCGATCCTTGAACCACTGGTCGCCTCCGTAGTTTAGGAAGAACTCCTCTCCTGCTTTCACAGGTTTGTGGGTAGAATATACCACCGGGCTCAATACACTGCTGGGAGCGAATATTGTCTCGTTGACCTTTACAGGCTCGTAATCATCATAGTAATGATGTACAGACTCTTTGTTATTGTGGTTCATCAACATAGCAATGCCAAAAACAGCCATACTTTGACCCTCTTCATCACTCGCGAATACATAGTTGCCGAGAGACCACTCACCCGCGGCAATCCAATCATAAGGAAGGGACACTGAAACCATAGTGTCCACCACCTCGTTGACTTTATACTCACGGCCAGCAACAGTTCCTCTCCCTACGCCATCCATCACGCTCGGAGCGAGATAGAAATCACAGCTTCCTCTGGCCAAACCTGCCAGGATAGAAATCAAAAACAGCAGAAAGAGTAGCATCTGATGTAAAACCTACAACAATTGATAGATAAATAAAACGATCTTTAAATTATCCAAACAGCCTAGATTTGAACAGTCTTCGATCTTAAGCGGATGCGGTTGGAATGGCGGACGTCAAAGATTTGCACCATTATGTGCGGCAAAATCAACTAATTGTCCGACTTTTTCCATCTCAGAAGAGATGGTGAAGGACAACCTCGAATAGGGACAACTCTCATAAGAGAGAAGTCGGGGCCATCCAGAGGACGTGCCCACAAACCTAATCGAGGCGGAATGAGATCCAACCCAGGCGCGTACGCGCCCGGGTTGTACAATCTAAAACCCTGTTTGGAAGACGCTCATTTTCGTTTTCGGAGCTTGCGCCATCCTAGGGTTGAAGAAGGGAAGCAATGTTCAGCACTCATAATAGTTTCCAAAGCATACTTGATCTTCGTTTTAAACGGAGTGTAATCTGATTCAAGAAAGTGTCGGCGTTTAGAACTCATCAAAAACCCTGTTGTGGTCACATTTCTCAATATTTTCGTTTAGAATTGATTTATAATTGACAAAAATATGTCTGGTAAGGCTAAAGAAGTTGCTGGCACGGCTGGTGGAGCCATCAAGGGTGACTTTCAATTAAGATCTCCGCCGCGAGACGAAGAGACATGGAAGGAGTGGACATGTACTGGAGTGATGCTTCCGGCACAATCGATGGTGAGTCGGACACCAAGACGAACTTTGGAAAGCTCATTGTTATTTCATATCCTTTCACGATCCGCATCGCTTATGATGACTGCGACGACGTCACTATTATTTAGGATAACGACGTTTTGCGCCAATTCGTTGAGCTGAACTTATCTCCCGACATTCAGGCCAAGCGCACCATCTGTAAGCAGCTCCGTGTGCTCGCTAATGAGCACACCTCCATTCACTGGCCTTTCAGCCGCTGGGAAACCCACTTGGTGGATGATGGTTACGATGAGAAGAGGACCAAGGACAAGGACGGAAACGTGCGCGTAGAGAAGGTTGTGCACAAGTCCGAGGTCAAGGTAGAGGTTTTCTACACCAACGGTACCATTATCATCAAATCCAAGGATTCTGCCCCCGAGCACTCCCGTGGCTTCGACATCACCATGCAGTATCATGATGGTCACGGTGACGCCATCAAGCCCAAGACCAGAGAGCCCCTACACCTGGTGGGTCAGATGGCATCAATGCCCCCGTCGCACTTCGAGCTTACCAACGATTTTACCCTTACCACTGGTCTGAAGAAGTTGTTCGACCTTGGCGCATCTGTCCTGCAAGCCGGTGTTCCCAAATTGTTGGAGGCAGAGCAGGCGTACAGAGCGCAGACAATGGAGAATGAGATGGCTGCCAACGCCATTCTAGGTGACAGTTTCTTGTATGAACTTACCCGTCATCAATGTATAGTAAGTGCCTGGTGGACAACTGGAGCAAGATGCTGCTCAACTCGCGCCAGCAGAGGTGCCGTATTCGCCTGCTACGCAAGCCGTACAAACATCACCAGAAGTAACGGTATATACGTTGCGGTATTTACCCACGGCGCACTGAAGACACGCCATAGCAAGTCCTGATCCAGAATAGGGATTGTACGTCCCTGGACTACACGGTTGACAAAGTTTACTACCCGAGGCACATGAAATTTCACTGTATTTGCCTGCGGGGTAAGGATTACAACCTGTTGCTTCCGAGGTTTTCGTTGACCCTGTGCCATACTTGCCTCCGACGCAAGGGGTAAAAGAGGATTCAGATGTAGACGTTGTAGCGGTACTCTATTTACCTGATGAACATACTAAGCAGAGGCTGGGGCCTGACGTATCTGTCGTAGAATAATACTTTCCAGCACCGCAATCTGCACAGCCAGTTGCTTCCGAGGTTTTCGCCGACCCTGTGCCATATTTTCCGGTATATGCTATACAGCTACTGGAACCAGCTGCGCTCCATTTACCTGATGAACATACTAAGCAGATCGTACCATCTACCTTGTAACCAGCCGTACCCGAGCAAACAAGATTGGCAAGTAGCATGGTTCGTGGTGCAATCGTATCTGTATTACATGCACCTCCAATAGATACCAATTCCGATACCCAGATTACGGAGGGACATTCGCTGAATTGACTGAGACACAACCACACGTCGCCCAGTAATTTAATAATCGGTGTTTTGTTTCTTACCCATTAATCCAATCTTGGTGTTTGAGTACGTATTTTTACTCCTAATTGTGTCAGTTGGAAGCGATGCTACAAAATCGTAGTCGATCCAAGAATAATAATGATAAATGGTGTTGCGAATGTTTCTTGCAAAATATGCCAAATAATTATCCTTGTTAGAATAAAACCGAACAAGATCATTTTTTTTTATGATAATGAATTTTCAGTTGATTACCATTTTTCAAAAGACGCAAACGCTTTCGTAAAGAGTTTTGCATTCAGAAGTAAATCTCAGTAGTTATAAACCAGTTGAAATTCCATTTCCACCACCATCTTTTTCTTTCGTCCATAACAATTCGCGAATTTCACCTTCTTTCTGCTTGATTTCACAAGCACCACTTATCTCAATCTTGAGAACTTTAAAGGTAGTGTTGTCGTCCAACACCATACGTACCAAGGGTGGTCTAAATATTCAATAAATTCGCCCATAAAACCCCAATAATAACGAGCATTAACAAATGAAAGCTTAATATTGCAGTTGACGCTTACGAAGCAGATCGGTATCTACCGAACGTTTACAAACACAGCGCGCGTCAAAAACGTACTATAATAACCCTAACCCCAAACATCTATCGCACGTCACCATACTAATAACGACCTTTATCATCTTATACAGGAATTGACTCCAAGGAGAATGTGCAGCGTGTGGGGGTGCAGATGGTGGCCAAGACCGTGGACAAGTACGGTAACAGATTGGTGAAGCACAGCAATCGTCTGGTCAAGAAGAGCAGTGAGTGGATCAAGAAAAAGAAAGAAAGGCATAAAAAGCAAGGGAAACAGGTTAAGACAGATTCCAAATTTTCGGGCCGCAGACGTCAACGCGGCTTTTAATTTTCGCAATTACTGTACCTCCTCTATTCTTGTGTTTAATGTATCCGTATAATTATAATATAATAAGTTATCTCGGTGGAGAAATTAAAAAATTCTTATATAGTAG
>JACLAB010008461.1_pt1 | contig 18758 bp, 14 predicted proteins | sample 8027921 | NCBI WGS metagenome assembly JACLAB01 (sample SAMN15725117, study PRJNA655200) | protist metagenome | isolation source: fluorescence activated cell sorting (FACS) single amplified genomes of... | place: USA: West Boothbay Harbor, Gulf of Maine | collected 2000-07-19 | reverse complement strand
TCGTCGTCGTCGTCGTCGTCGTCGTCGTCGTCGGTGAATCATCACGAGTACGACGCACACGGACCAGATGGTGAAGTCGTGGACCTCGGGGAGGTGAATTTCGACGAGTACGTGGGCAAGGGGGCGCCGGTGCTCGTCAAGGTGTACGCTGAGTGGTGTAAGCATTGCCGAGCGATGACGACGACGTGGAATGAAGTTGCACGAGAGTTAGAAGGGGAGGTGTACGTTGGGAAGATTGATGGGCCGAAGAATCGATTGTTAGTGAAACGCATCGGCGTGAAAGGGTACCCGACCATCGCGTTGTTCAAGCAAGGAAAGTTGTACGAGTACGAAAGTAGTGATCGTTCGTTCGAAGCGCTCGTGGCGTTCGCACGCAAGGACCATAGAAAATTCAAATCTCGGTCGTTCTTCCATGCCGTGTGGTTCTCGAAAGTTTTACGTGGACTGTACGCCATTCCCGAAGTCGGAGGTAAGGCGCACGCGTACTTGCACGAAGACTTAAAACTGAGCAACGTGGCGATTTTGTTCCTCACGCTGTCGGTGCCCGTGAGTGCGGGGATGATTGCCATTTTTGTAGCCGATATGGTCATCGTTCGCCACGTGTTGAAGGAAACGAGGCAGATGTACAACGGTGGGAACGCCGCCGCGCGGCGTCCCCACGCCGACTGAAAAAGCATTCATTTGTGTAACGAAGAATTTTCATTTGTTTTATTACTTTCTAATTGCATGCGCACTCACTGCTACTTTTCTTCGAGTTCGCTTGCTGAAGCTACTACTTTATCCGCACGCGTGGCGTTCCAATACACCGCCGACGCAATGTTTGCTATGGCGTGCGCCGCCGCGGGCGCGGCGACGCTTCCAGTGTACAACGCCGTGGCGCCGTAACACGCACCCACCGCGCTCGCCCACACCCCAAACGCCGCACTACGTCCTCCGCCAATGTGTAGCGCCCCAAACACTACCGAAGACACCACAACGCCTGGAACTCCCCCAATCAACGGCAGCACCGCGCCACGAAACAACATTTCCTCACCCAACGCCGGCAACGCCGCGACTTGCGCGATATCCAAAGGTCCATCTAAAACCCCCAAGACCTGCGCGTTTGATCGATCAGTCGACGCCGCGAACTCCTCCCACACTTGTAATAAAGCTATACGTCCTATTGTCACCACCGTTGCCGCACCAATCGCGCCTATAATCATCGTTTTGACGTCGTCGCTCACCAGCGGCAACGCGCTCGAGAAATCCCCACCCAATGCTTCGACAGGTATCGCGCGCGCACCCAAGCGCATGCCGTACCCAACACCGAGCATCACGAGCGACGTCGACGCGCACGACGCTAATACTTGTTCTCGACTCACACCCATCGTCGTCACCGTCTTCAGCGCGTCGTCAACCTTCACGACGTCTGGCAACACTTGGTTTTCTCCATCGTCGTCACCGCCGCTCTGTCGTCGTCGACGGTCGGATTTTCGCCTCGACACCGCACCGAGGGCGACTCTTTCGCGCGCCTTCACCGCACTCCCGCCCGCGATCGTCGTCATCCCGCCCACGATCGTCGTCATCGTCACCAACGTGTGGTGGTATGACGACGACGTCGCCCTCGCGCGTGTTCCAGGACACGAAATGCGCGGCGCATTACGCACCGCAGTGTACCACGCGCCGCCATGGTGGACGACGATCGCGAGCGTGAACTCAACGCGCACTCATCGCTGGATGAAATGCTTGCGCGCGAGACCTTGGGGCGGTCGTCGTCGGTGGGCGACGACGAGATTGGCGACGAGGCGGCGTGGGAATTCGAGAGCGATGATGAAAGCGACGATGACGACGAGTCGCGACGACGACAGTTGATCCAGCGTTCGCATACGGCGGTGATCAAGACGCCGACATCGTCGTCGGCGAATGACAACGTTGAGGATGGCGCGAAGGCGATGACACCGCCGCGTACGCCGGCGCAGAGACGGTTGAGAGAGTTGTTTGGGATTCCGCAAGAGGAGACGCTTTTAGTGGACTACATGTGTGCTCTGCATAAGAAGATCTTGTTGCAAGGGAAAATGTATGTATTTGAAAACTACATTTGTTTTCATAGTAATGTATTTGGATACATCAAGACGAGGTGTATTCCGTTTGATCGAATCACACTCATCAACAAGGCGAAAACGGCGCTATTGATTCCAAATGCAATTGAAGTCACGTGTGATGGTAAGACGGATTTTTTCACGTCATTTGTGTTCCCCGATCGAACGTTTCGGTTAGTCACCGACCAGTGGCAGAAAAAATCGACGTACGGTAAATTGTTTTCAGTTAATAACGGTCAGCACATCAAGACGTCAAAGAGCTCGTCAAAGGTCAAGTCGGACGAGGACGTCGACGATGTCTTCAAGTCTCCTTCGGCTGACAACGGCGATGATGACGATGAAGAAGAAGAGGATGTCGATAGTGACGAAGATGATTCTCCAAACGATTATGGCGATGTCTTGATGATGATACCGTCAAAAATGCCAGAGCACGAAGGCACTTTGACGTTGATAGAACTGCAAAATTGCACCATGGATTGCACGGTAGAGGAATTCTTTGCCGCTCTCTGGTCAAATAAATCTCGCGACGCTCTGCAAATAAAGGTTTCCGAGGCGCTTGAACAGACTGAAGTGAAAATATCCAACTGGATGAAAATGAAGAAGAGCAAGACTGAGAGCATGGGATGCGTGCGAGAAATGCACTTCACCGTCCCCGTGCGTCAGACTTTTGGCCCAAGTTCAACACGTTGCCATCAAACACAGCGATATAAGTACTATTCGGACTCAAAACTCGTGATAAACACTTCACAAGTTCAAACAGATATCCCATATGGTGATTACTTTCGAGTAGAGTCGCGTTGGTTGTGTCGTCAGTTGCCTGATAAGAAGTGCTCCATTTGGGCTGGGACTGAGGTGAAATTCAGCAAATCAACGATGATGAAGAGCTTGATCGTAAGCAGTGTTATTGACGAGAGCAAAGTCGTGTTCGCTAAGATGATCGAATTGCTTCATGATCATCTTAATCCATCGCTAAAGAAACAAGCGTCTCGTACGAAAGTGCCTGAAGAAGTTGTAGATATTTCGAAGCTTGACATTCCCGACGCGTCCAAGGACGTAATTTGGAATATGCTCAAGCCATTGAAGAATTTCGTGGAAGCAAACACCGCAGACACGAATGTAGACTTAAAAGGTGCCTCGCCATGGCGCATAACGTGCGTATACTGCAGCAGAGGTTCAAGAATTCTGATACTTCTTTTGCTTGTCGTACTCATACACGCCGTTTTGTCAGTCATGGCCAAGGCGCTTTTCGGTGTCATCGTGAACAGAGCATTCGGTATGGGTATTGTCGATGAAGTGACGTATTGGGAATCAAAATCAAAGATTCTCACAAACGAGCTCACAACGCTCGAGCGACGCTTAGAGTTCTTGGTGAACGAGATCGAGATGACGAAAAAGGCACTTGCGAGTGCGTCAAAAAAATAAATCAAGTTGTTACGACGTTTTGTACGCCGGTTGTGGGTAGTATTTGTACAATAACATCTGTAGTATTCCTAACTTAAAGGATCCGCGCGTTTAAGATGTCGCGATAAAGCAATCGCATGAAGAAAGTGGTCTCATCCGGACTCGCAACCCAAAGAATGGACGCAGCCTCTCTCACTTTGGCGTCATTACCAGTGAGGGTGAAGCGGTCGCCGACGTGCAATGTTTGCGACCCATCGATGTCCAAATAACGCATGAGAGCTTGCAATCCGATGTGTTTGTTACCTACGTCAACGAAGACATCATTACCACCGTTGAAGGCGCAGAACGGAATGCTTGCGTCACTGAGCTCAGCCTGACACGCGAGCGCCATCTCTTCTAAGTTTTCATAAATAGTGTCACTCTTCGGTAACACTCCAACGGCGTATTCCTTTCGTAAAACGTCGACTTCAACCCCTAAATGCTTGGCATACGACGTAAGAAATTCTTCTGCCCGATCCAAAAAAGACGCCACCTCCTTATTTTCTCTCCAATCATACATCTGATCAGTGTGCCACTCCTGCGCTGGAACGAATTCCAACCGGTAGTCATCGTTCACTCGCAAAAGATAGTTACACTCGCCACCCATGACGTGAAATCGATCGCGAACCTCTTTTGGTAAAGCTTGCGCTTTGAATGCATCAACCAAACCCTTCAAGCGTCCCTCAAATCTAGAGGGTTCACCTGGATAACCCGCCGCAGTGACGATTGCAACATGAATGCCCAACTCCATGAGCTGCATAATCTTATCAATCATCTTGTTGTCATCCTCGAAGTGCATACCATCCGCGTATAACGTACCATCCGCATCAAAAGTTACGAGTCTCACATCCTTACTCGACGCGTGCACTTGCGCAATGTTCAAAATGTGCCGCACCTCCGCAAAGTTTGGCAGCACGTATCTGCGCTTTGACAGAGAAGAAAACTCGTCGTATTCTCGTAATGCCTTCAGCAACGGTAAGCGGTGGAAGAAAAACCCAACTGCAGGAACCATGCGCGACAATCGACTAAATTTTCTCTTTTCCTTGGGCAATGCCAGCACCTCATCAATCCAACGTTCCACCTTGGTGAAAACCTCCTCTGTGGTGTGCGTTTCATGCAACTCCACAATAAACTCAATCAGCGCGTCCTGCTCTTTCAATCGCCCTTTGCGGCGCAACACACTCGAATCCGTTATCGACCCCGCACGCGCTAAATGATTTGCGTTAACTTGATTTTTGATGAGCTCTCGCATGTACCTCGCCGCTCGTCCCACATCTTGCGGTTCGCTCTCACCCCCTAACGTCGTCGAGCCGGCGTTCATCTCCTCTTCGCTATACCCTTGCACAGCGTCTGAATAATCAACAGCGAACTCATCATCAGGCGTGACCGCGCTCGTCTTCACCACCGTCGTCGCCGTTCTTCCAGCGGTCGTCGCGTGCGCTCTTGAGGTTTGAATCCATCCCTTCGCGGCATACGACGTCGACGATGACGTCGATCGGTGCACGGGTCGTTCAACCGACTTGATGCGTACCGCGCTACGATTTCCGCCCAACCATGGCGTCGTCGCGCATCTCGTCGCGGCGTGCATGGCGCGTTATGTCGCGGTCGTAACGTTGAAAACGCGTGACGTCGCGCGCGAAATGACGCCACCAGATTACCCCCTCACGACTTGAGTCATGAACCGAGACGGATGTGAATGTATCATTGCTGCGCGAGGAATATTTACAGGCGTCTTCGCGCGGCTGTACATGTTGTGTGCGCACGCGCGTGCGCACTTGGAATATGTAAATAAACTTGAAATTGTTACAAATTATACTACATTGCGCGCTTGGGCGAAAAATCTCACGTGTCCCGAGGCGAGAACCACCGCGACGACGCCGCGCGAGGAGAGGATGTTTTCGTTCATCTTCTTCACGGCTTGACCTTTTGACATGATAAAGGGGCAATATAAACACCAGCAAATCGGGTTGATGTGGTTGAGGACGAATGTCACCGGTCCGAATGGGCAGCAGCATACGATGCACTCCATTGCTGGATTGGCATAGAATGGGTTTTTCTCTAGCGATGACCACAATAAATCAACGCATTCGCGCCACTCGCGCTTGGTGACGCCGCGCTTCTCTAATTCTGGCGGAGGCATTGGACCACCTGGTGCGAATTTGATGCGCCCTAAAGCGCCTGTTTTGGGGTCCATATTTGCGCTCTGTACGTCGACAAGGCCCATGTTGATTTCGAACAGGAGATTTGGCACAGATACGGTGCTTACCGTCGTCGCCATCTCCGCGCGCAAGTTGTGCAAGTGTGCAACGACTTCCTCATCCGTCATCGTCGAATTTTCTTTACCATGCGCATGCGGCGGTTGAATTTGAACTGCCGTATGCTTAAATACTTCCATCAACTTTGGCGCGTCCATCGTCGCTGGTTGCTGACGCGGACGCGCGCGCGACTGTTGGTGTCCCAAAGTCGACGCCTGTCGCACACCACGCGCAACTTCCACGAGCTCTGACCCTTCCCAAGAACGCAAACCAACCCCTAAATCATCATGCTTGGTGTCGAAATCAACCAGAGCCGGTGCGAGCGCGTGTAAAGCCTCGATTCGTCGCGTCTGGAATGGCACATCTCTCAACAGTTTCCCCGCCTCCTCGCACGTCACCCGCCCTGATCGCGCGATCACGAACGCCTCGCACGCCTCGGTGGTTTGTTTCATATTCTTCGCCGCGCGCACCGCATCGAGGGCGTCATCGAACGCCGCGTCGCTCATCAGCGCGCCCGCGCGTGCGCGCGACACAAAACGCGCGCACGTCTGACGCGCACCCGCATCACGTCGCGCGCGCCCATGTCCGCCGGATGCGCGTGCTGTCGCGCCGGATCGCCCTGCACGCAGTCCTTGAACGAGGTGCTCTTCGACGCGTCCGCGGCGCGACACGCGTCGGTGGGCGATCGCGCCGCGCTCGTCGCCGCGCTCGCGCGTTCGCCGTCGGCGGTGCGCTCGGACGGGACGCCGGCGAACGCGTCGGGGTACACGCCGCTGCATTACGCGTCGCGACACGGGGACGTGCGATGCGTGGAGGTGTGCGTGAGCGCTGGGTGCGAGATCGAGGCGGTGACGCGCGTGGGGCGAGCGACGGCGCTGCATAAAGCGGCGAGCGGGGGACGCGCGGAGGCGTGCGAGGCGTTGTTGCGCGCGGGCGCGAACGCGATGGCGAGAGATATTGATGGCGAGACCGCGTTGTTTAAAGCTGCGGTGAATGGGGATTTGAAGTGCGTGTTGGTGTTGATTAATGCTGCGAAAGAGGCGGTGCGGGCGAAGGATGGACGAGGACGTATGGCGCGGGACGTCGCGGCGAATGACGCCGTGCGCGACGCGTTGGATGCCGCCGTCGCGGCGGATGTGGTAGATGAATAGTGTACAACAAAGTAGTCGATGCAGCTGTAGTATCTAGTTGGTAGTTTTAGTATTCAACGTTGTTGCACACGTGTTTTGAAACGACGTGTTGAATCATCGTTTTGAGCACGCGTCCCAGAGTTCTTGCGCGCTCTGATACACGGCTTTAACTCTCAATTCGATCGCCTCGCGCTCGCGCGCATCGACACGCGCACCGAAGCGTTGAATAAATTTATCTGGATGCCAACGCTTGGCAAGCGTGCGATGGGCGCGTTTGGGATCGTCATGAGATGGAAGCGCCCGTTCGAGCGCGCGCAAGAGCCACGCGCCAGACCTTGGCCAAGGAATATCTCTCGCTGCGACGCGCGCATCACTGGATTCGAACGCGCACCAACGCTCTTCGTACGCTTCGAAAGATTCCTCCCTACCGCCCTGATCATCATCATCCAGCGCATCACCGCACCCACTCACTCGCGTCCACTCGGTCGTCGTCGTTCGCGCCTCGCCGTACCCGCGTCTCGACGCCGCTCGCGGATCAAACGTCTTCGCCTCCTCTCGTCGTCGACGCGATTCCACCGCCGCCTGCGTCGTCCCTACAGATTTCACCTCGCGCCGCGCCGCACGCCTCATCTCATCCATCCTCGCGCGAGCATTCATCGCCTCTCGTCGCAGCGCCTCGACCGCCGCGCGCCCCTCCGCTTCGTCAACATCGCCTCCGCCACCGTCGTCATCGCCCCAGTTGCCGCATCCGCGCGCCCAGACGTCACGAAACATCCCTCGCGCATCGACGTCGCGCGCCTTCCGCCGCCGCCACCGCCTTCGTCGCCGTGCGCGCGCACGAATGCGCGCGCGAACGCACTTGAAACGCTCAAAAAACGCTCGCTGACGTGCCGATTCGCGCCCTCCACGCGCCGACGCGCGCGCACCCATACATGTGCGCGTTCGTAAAACATTACAATAATTATTTCACCTCCATTGCCGTCGTCGGTGACGGCGCGAGACGCGCGCGTGGCGTCGAGTGGTGGCGACATTCGCGCGCACTCAAAACCGTCCAACGGGCGTCAGTCATGACGAGGGTGAAGTGCAGTGCTTTCAAAAATGTCACCTCGTGCACACGAGGGCGAGCGAACTAATATTCCCACTGCACGTTGGGTGCGTGCGTGTCCAAGCACAGCGAGCGCGCGCAGACCGTGCAACGAACGCGCGCGATTCCATCAAAAAGGTCACGCGTTCGACCGAATATTGTCAATCATCTACCGTACCACGGGCAGACGGTACCACGGGAGCCTTCGTTGCCACTATGTATGACAAAGTGTCCGAAACCATAATTGTTTATCGCCGGCATCATAAATTTACAATAGCAATACTCTAGATAACGTACATCTATTCAGAGTGCATCACATGGATCTCGTCGGCGGTCCGACGCGCGCCGAAGGATTGCGTGCGAGACGCGTGACGCTCGAACCCTCTTACTCACGCGCGAGGACTGTCTCGAGTTGCTTACCGATTAGGACGGACTTCTGAGGACCGCTACTTATAATTTTAACACAATGGCTGAGTACGTACGCTCGAAACGACGCGACGATGCGATGGGGGCTCGATGGGCGTGCGGGGTGCGAAGCCCTAGTGGGCGTGGACGATGCGCGTGTGGGCGTGACTCGGGACGATGCGAACGCCTTCGTGGCGATGTAATGCGTGCGATGCGTTCATGGATAATGTTTACGTTGTCTGCGTACGAGATTGCGGGTGGTGATGTCGACGTTGGTTGCGATAGAGCCTCGGGTGCGCGAGGGCAAAGGAGGTGGCTGAGCGAGCGCGCGCGCGGCGCGCTCGCGCTCGACTGAGGAGATCGAGAGACGAAGACCGCGAGTGAATTCGTACTGACCGAAATGTATCTTTTGTTGTTTCACCTCCACAGCGAAGAAGCTCAAGAAGTTGAAGAACAACCGCAAGTCGCGGTTGAATCCGCTGACGAACCGATGGATTTGATGACGGCGCTCCAAGTTGTCCTCAAGAAGTCCCTCGCCGCCGACGGTCTCCACCGTGGTCTCCGTGAAGCGTGCAAGGCGATCGAAAGCCGCAAGGCGTTGATCTGCATCTTGGCGCAAGACTGCGACCAAGCGGACTACACGAAGTTGATCCAAGCCTTGTGCAACGAAATCAACGTCCACTTGATCCGCGTTCCGGAAGCTATGGCTCTCGGTGAATGGGCTGGCTTGTGCAAGCTCGACGCCGAAGGCACGGCCCGTAAGGTTGTCAAGTGCTCGTGCGCGGTCATCTCTGACTTCGGTGAAGAGACCGCCGCTTTGGGCATCATTCAAGACTTCTTGAAGAACGCCGGCTCGGAATAATTGCCTTGCCGACTCTTCTACGTTGCTAAAGTGGGATCTCCTTAGCTTAGCTTTCGTTTCTAATGACAAGTTACCTATGGTTACTCCAAATCTTGTGTGCTATTTCGATATCACGATGCGCTAGCCAAACAAATTTGCCGCGCTTTCACCACGGCCATCTTTTAGGCGCTCGCCCCCGACAGCTCCACGCGCCGACACAGCCGTACCCGCCAAACGCGCCGCATCACGCTCAAATGAAGTCATACCTACACCTCGTGCGCTTTGGCCTTGACCTTGTCGCGCATTTTTCTTTTTACGCAACTCATCCCAAATTCTCACGATGTCATCTCTACATGCTTCGCTAAACTTTCCTCGGCGTTCGTGAAAAAAGTTCGCCATCATATCAATCGTTGTCTGCGACCACGGACGCGAATACAATGATGCACACGTCTCGAGCGCCACAACGAGGGCGACACGTATATCTTCTTCAATTTGACGTTGTTCGATTTCGGCGTTTCGTTCGGCGCGTTGCGCTCTCAAAAATGCCTCAGCCATTTCTTTTGCCTCTTCTTCGCTCATTCCTTCCGGCGCCGGAGGAACGTCGATATCTGCCTCATCTACATCATCAGTTTCAACGTACGCCTCGCATGTTTCAACTTTCTCCTCAATGAATTTCACTGCTTTGTTGAAACTAAACGAGTCGTCACCAAAAAGCGCGTTTATACGCCGTGCATACAAACCGTACACCTCCACCTTTCGACGCTGTTTGGCATTAAATACGACCGGTGCGAACGCGGTGATGAGTTCAAATAATTCCTCATACTCAACGCGTGTCTCAACAGCTAGCGCGCGACGGCAACTAGGTGTCATAGCGTTTTCTAAACACGAAAACAAAGCGCTCGCGTGCGCGCGCTCCAGCCCATCCTCCTCGTGCAGCATCAATCGTTTCAGTATCCCACTCGCCTTGGCAAACTTTTCAGGTTTCAACATATGCGTCGCGATGCGCCGCAGCGCATCATTCGTCGTCACCGTCGTAGCCTTGGTTGCTTCCGCGCGAATTTCTTCTGCTCCACCATCGTCAAGTTTGACGCGCTTATGCGCCCGCGCGTCACCACCCACCTCGCCACCACCGTCACCACCGCTGTCACCGCTACTGGAGTCATCAGCGCTTCTTCGCGCGCGCGCGGTCGTCGCGGCTGACGGCAAGTCGTCGTACAATCCCATCCAGCGCGCGCACAAGTGGAGAGCGTTACTTTCGCGCGTGCGGCGCCATTCGTCGGCATGCCGCGCGCCTCGGCCGCGAGCGTCGACGATGACGTCGGCGTCGACGATGAAGATGTCTCTGGCGCCACGGCCGCGCCGTCATCGAGTCACGCCGCGCGCGAGCGCTCGCGCGACGTCGTGAGCTCGCGACCGACGTTTGCTGACGTGCACCTCGATGGCGCGCTCGTCGCCGCGCTGCGTCGATGCGGCTACGACGCCCCGTCGCCGATTCAGCTCGCGGCGACGCCGCTCGGGCGTTTTGGCGCTGACGTCATCGCGCACGCAAAGAGCGGTACGGGGAAGACGATTACGTTTGTGGTGATTACGTTGGAGAGGATTAAAGCGAGCTCGAGACGCGCGCAAGCGTTGACGCTGTCGCCGACGCGAGAGTGTGCGTTGCAGACGCATTCGTGCTTCGTGGAATTAATTGCGGCATTTGATGCAGATGATGCGCGACGGGGGATTGAAGTGGCGGTCGTCGTCGGAGGGCTACCGGTGAAGGAGGACCGGGCGCGGTTGGCGACGCAGCCGCACATCGTCGTCGGGACGCCAGGGCGAACGCGACAGTTGTTAGATGAAGGCGCAATGGCGTGTGATGGCGTGAGATTATTGATTTTAGATGAAGCTGATGCGTTGTTGACGGGAACGTTTGAGCGAGACGTGTTGTTTGCGTATAGCATGCTTCCGGAACGAAAACAGGTGTGCGCGTTTAGCGCGACGTATCCGCAGTCGTTGCTGGATGCGTTGGAGGCTTTGATGCGCGTACCACAAAAGGTAATGCTGTGTGAAAGTACGACAGCATTACATGGCGTTCGGCAGTTTTATTCTTTGATTGATCAAGATGAGATAAAGTCTTTGGCGGAGGTTATTATTGCCAAGGAGGCGAGGTTGTTGAAAATTTTCGCCGACGTCGCATTTCACCAAGCTGTCGTCTTCGTCCGACGCACAGCATGGGGCGAGGCGTTGGCAAAGCGCCTAACTTCTCAAGGCGTGAAATCGGCATTCACCGCAGGAACGCTTCCGCAGACGAGACGAATGCAGGTGATGGAAGAAATGCGAACGTTTCAGCTCCGCGTTTTGGTTTCGACCGACTTGACGGCGCGCGGCGTCGACTTGACGCATGTAAACTTAGTGGTCAACTTGGACGTTCCACCGGGCGGGGCAACGTACATGCATAGAATTGGGCGCACCGGACGGTTCGGATCGTACGGTATTGCCGTCGCTGTGCTCACTGGACGCGAACTTGAGACGCTGAAGGCGTCCATCGTCGCCGAACGCGGAGGCGACATCCAGCCCCTCCCAGACGTCATACCAGCGAACTGGTATACTTACGAGCTCGATGATGACGACGCCGCGGCTTTTGAAACACTAAAAAATGCCCCTATTGAAGTAATCGACGAAGAATGCGAGGAAATTGCATCCGCCGCCGCCACTGGTGAGACAAAAGAGAATGTCCGTGTCGACGTCCACAGTGTGGCTTCAGGCGCACCTCACGTCGATGACACATGGTACGCCTCCACCGATACCGACACATACACTACTGATCGTACACCGTCTTCCATCACGTATGCCGAAGAATGTGCGGCATACGACGCGTACTGGTACTGGTTCCATCGCCGTCATCCCGCGTCTGCCCGCCAGCCGCGCGAACTCCCACCGCCGCCCGGATGCCCGCGCCCTTGGATCATCCCCGCTCTCCACGACGACTTAGTGCGCTTACCGTTCGTCACCCGAGATGCATAGACTCGCACAGTGATCCACGCATCCGTAGCATAGTGTCATTTAGTTTTGTAGAAAGGAGGCGAAAAGTCACCACCCAAGAAACGTGACGTCACAACCGACACGATGCTTGCTCGCGCACCAGCGACGCCGAGCGCGCGTGCGACGCCGAGTGCGCGCGCGAAACCACGCACACGGTTCGCACTGGTCATCACGAACGTGGCCAAGGCGAAAAACGTCGACACCGGGCGCGCACGACACTTTAGAGAAGGAAAAAAGAGCGAAAAGGTCACCTCAGGCGCGGGCACGCAGCGCGGCGGCAAAGGGTCGTCTAAAACCACCCGTTCGCAGCGTACGAATAAAGCATATAAAACATACATTTCTGGGCGACCGAGCGTGGATGATGTGGATCGAGCGTCGAGAGGTGATAAGACGAAGGTGATGGGCGTCGTAGAACGCGAGGCGCCATACAGATTGACACGGGACGAGCGTCAGGCGTGGGAACGGGCGAAGAAGCGAGGAAACGTTAATGGATTCGTGAATGGCACTGGTGGGGGTGGTGTGTTGGAGATGCAGTCTAAGCAGTCGTGCGCGTTGGCGCCGCACAGGCATCCGTTGATTAATACTCACCGGTTGTGGTGCGACGCAAAGAGCGCGGCGTTCATCGTGATTGAGCAGGATCAAGTCACCGGTGCGGATGAAATCGTTGTAGATTTGAGTACGTTGCGTTTAGACGCAGATTGGGCGTGTCGAGAGATGTTAGTTGAGCTCGCTAGGGAACTTGGTGGGGACGCGGTGCACGTCGAGGATGGGTGCGCGGCTGAAGAGCCACTCGAGGCGCAAATGCGGTACATAGAAGTCACCGAGCGTGGTTTGCTAACGGGGGACTCCGTATCTACGAGTGTGGACGATGATGGCATCGATGTATCGGTGAAGCCACCGCCGGCGGAGGCGATTGCAGAGGCGAAAGCCGCCATCGCGGCGGCTGCCGAACGCGTTCGTGCGCTCAAGGATTCTGGCGCTACGAACGCTGATGACACAGTCAAAGCCAGTGTACACACCTTACTCGAGCTCAAAAAATCACTCGTTACGTTACAAGACGCCGCCGCTGCTGCCGCCGCTGCCGAGGATGCCTCAAACACTATCGATGCCGCCGTCAAAGGCGCCGAAGACATCGACGCCGACGCTGTCGACGTCGAATCCAACACCGCACGCATCGCCGAGGAAGCCCGCAAATCGCTCGCCGAGCTCCCAATCCACGGTCTCCCTGAGCGTTTCATCCGTTTCAAATGCCCGGATCGCCCCACGGCGAAGTCGCTTGCCAAGGCGTTTGCCGACGCGGATCTCGTCCAGCGCCAACTCGAGCAAGCTGCCTCATAATATAGCTTCATTATGCCTTTATATATATTATTTATTGATATCGAAAAAGTGCAGCCGCCACGTGCGCAGTGCGCTACGAAGCCGACGCCGCCGTCGATAAAACGCGACGCGCGCACCGAACGCGCACACGCACGGTTCACACACGTACGTTACATCACCGTCACCCATCGGTCGATTCGTCATGTCGCTCACCGTGAGCCCGCACCACGCATCGTCGCGAATGAGTGCGAAAACCTCCACCGCCGCCACGCGCATGCGCACGCGTTGCGCGCCGCGAGCGGCGCCCACCGCGGCGCACGCGAGCGTAGCGCGTGCGACACACTCCACACACGCGTGCTTTGGCGCGCGGCGGTGCGTGAAGGTGCGTGCGGCGTCGACACCGTCGTCGACGTCGACGGAAAAGAGCGAGACGTATGGGTACGAAAACTTTCCAACGCGAGACGCGGTGAAGGAATCCGCGCGTCTCGCCGCGGAGCTCAACGTGCGCGTGCCAAAAAATGAGGCGTATCAACAGACAATCAGACGCAGTGTGACGTACGCTGGGGTTGGATTGAGAAGTGGAGAGGTGGAGTTGATGCGCGTGCGACCGGCGGGGGCTGGTGAGGGACGATATTTCGCGCGCGTCGCGAAAGGAACGATTGATGCTTCGAGCGTTGAGATGAACTCGGAAGTGACGTATAGTGAAGAAGAAGCAGAAGATGCTTTGCTTGAGCGAGTGCGTATGGCGTTGAGCAATGATGAGGAAGAAAAGGCGGAGACGCGCGCGCGCGCAGAGGCGACGCGGGCGGAAGCACAGGCAAAGATCGAAGCTCCTGAGACTGGCGTGGCGGGTGAAGCGCGCGCGCGCGCGTGCGTTGACGCGGTAGTTGAAGACGTGCGATTAAGCTCGGAACTCAAGGGTGATGGAGATTTCGTCGTGCGCGGCGCCGAGCATTTGTTGAGCACGCTTGAAGCGATGGGGGTTGATAACTGCCGCATCGAGCTTGAAGGCTCGGGCGAAGTCCCAATCTTGGATGGTAGTGCTTCATCGTACGCATACGATCTTTGCAAAATTGGTTTGACACCCGCGGTGTCGAGCAGCGGTGCTGAAGAGCCTCGCATGGCGTGGAAGTTAACGGAGAATGTCATGGTGCAGGATGGCGACGCCTTTATGATGCTGAACGTTGATGATTCTACGAAACTCACGTATGGTATTGATTTTACGTACAAAAGTACGGCGATTGATAAGCAGTGGGAAAGCTGGACGCCTACCGAGGACGCGCCGTACGCGTTGCACATCGCACCCGCGAGAAATTTTGGTACGCTGCAAGATTTTGTGGCGTACTATCGCGCGGGTTACATTAGAGGCGGCTTGGAGAATTGCGCGCTAGTCGCGAACGGAGGGGAGTACTGGAACGCACCTCTTCGCTTAAATAACGAACCAGCGCGTCACAAGCTCGTGGATTTGATCGGTGATTTATCTTTACTCGCTGAGCCTGGGATGAGCGGCGTTCCGGTTGGACACGTAGTCGCATACAAGGCCGGCCATAAGCTTCACGCCAAATTCATCCGTGCCGTTGCAAAAGCGGCCAAAACGAAGGTTCCGGCTCAAATCTGGTACTCTGGAGACGAATAGTAGATGATTTCCACTCCCTTCATAGCATATATAGCCTCTAAGCCTTGTTACCAAACTTTTCACAACTTTGTTTTACACACAAACACTTGCGTCACGCCATGTGGCATCACAAACCTCGACTCCACACAGCACGTCGTTCTTCATCGCGTACACATATGCAAAAACATGGAACTGAACAAGTCCGCGGAGGAGGGTAGCACGAGTGATGCGGAGTCGACACCCAGGTGTAGCGGGCGGGATGTTTCGCCGTCGTTGCGAAGAGCGCATACAGTTGTCAATGTGGGAAACCACAACAGGGATTTCATGGACCACTGCGACACAGATCGTACTGCAATTACGAAAAACTCATCATTAGTTGCATCTCTTATCGCCTCACAAAATCCTCAACCAGCAGTACGACGCACGACTTCTCTTCCTTCACAGTTGCTGCAGATGCGAATGGACGATTCCAACAACTTTATGAATTTCAAGGGTGTTTCGCGCGAATTGTGGCAAACACGATTCGATGCACGCTACGTGGACTCCATTCAAGGGATTCAGTATAACCTCGGCGCGTTTGACACCGCGGCGGCGGCTGCACGAGCCGTGGATTTACTTGCGTTGAAACATGGAAACTTGAGTGAATCGGATTTGAACTTTCCTCTTCGGCAATACGAGGAAGATATTTCTGTATTAGAAACATGCACCGTTGCCGAGTTAGTAGAGACGCTCAATGAAGTTTCGCGTACCGTAGAGCGACGCACATCGCGATTTAGAGGAGTTGTGCCGGTGGCGGAAGGTTTCGAGAGTCGCATCGAGGTGCGGCGCGAATGAAACGTAGTGTTTGAGCGCTGTTTTTGCATTGCAGTCAAATTCAAATTCAATTTAATCCTACATCACTATGTACCACCGCGCGGCGGCACCAGCTGCTTTGAATCGTCTAATTTTCTCGACATGCGTCGAGAGCGAAATAATTATTTGCGGTCCGAAAGTATTCGTTCTAAATCAGTGATATCGTCCTCTTCGTCATATGACGACACAAAGTGCGAATTTTGCACCCAGTTCTTTGGATAATAAGGCTGCGCACCAAAACTGTCGTCATCATCGTCATCACTATAGTAATCATGAATACTCCATTGTGGCCTAGCGTTCTTGGACAGAGTCCAGACGTTTTCGCCTGAACCGAAAGAGTCTGAGCGAATGCGCATCGCTTGGCTTTTGAGACCACCAGAGAGCGAATTTTCACCGAACACCGATCTGTTGACATCTGGAAGAGGAATAACGCCTGAAAGCCAGCGACCAATGGCGTGACCGCTGAGTTCAATGGTGCCATTTTCAAGACCTCCAGCATAGTTGATACGTAAGCGTCTCAACAACACCAGCACACGCTCACCCGTTCTCGTGAGACGGATGAGCGCCTCGTCGACGGGACCAGTGGCATTTTCCTTGGCAATAGTCGCTACTTCATCGTCCGAGCGAACGCGAATCAACATGGATGGAATGCGCGCATCTGGGCCGTGTGCATCCGTACGCCGACGGACTACACGTAACCAAGTGAGCACCATAACTTCAGCCGCAGCCGGAGGGAAGTCTCGAATATCGTACATAAAGTCTTCCTCTTCCAAGCCAAACTTTGGCACGAGTCCCAAGCTTTGTGCTTCTTCGTACATGATGAGTGCCTGCACTGGGTAGTAAGTTCGTGCGTCTTCGTGTGAACTCGCTTCGTGACTCGCAGCCCGTGCAGCCTCGCTCATGTCTGATGCGCTGAGCTCATCCGTCGTTGGCGGGCGCAAGCAACACAACATGGCAGAAATGGTCTCCATGCGCGGCTTAACTCCAGCTAATGTGGCTTCATGATATGCCGCCACGGCTCTATCGGCCCACTCTTGAACAACGTTGTTTCCTTCATCTTCTGATACGGATCCAAACTCGCTTGGTGGCTTGTACGACCGGGTACTCAAATCGGTGAGCTTTCTAATGTGCGCCAACGTAAGACCAATGATCAAGTTGAGCGCAATCTCCGAGTTGGGGTTACCAGCCGCGCGTGAATCCTTGTACACCTTCCACGCCATCTCTACGTTGTTGGCACGTGCGCACGCGACGAGAAGTTCACGCCACGTGATTCCATCGGCTTCGTAACCGTAACTCTTCATCGTGTCCACCATCCCAAACGCGCGATCCATGTCGCCGGTTCGAGCAAATCCTGAGACGAGCGCATTACAAGTGGGAAACGTCGGGCGCATACCGCACTCCATAGCGCGTTGGAAGTAGTTCCACGCGCCGTCGTTATCCCGCGCCCACGTGAAAGCCATAATCAAACCTTCGTAGGTGACTGCATCCGGCTCAAAACCAGCATCTTCCAGTCTGTTTGCGCTCTCGACGGCAAGTTCGGGCCTATCTTCGCGCGCGTGCGCGGCGATGAGCGCATTATAGCACTCGATTGGCACCCTAATTCCCCGTTTCTTAGCGTTTGCAATGATCTCTTCCACCTTTGCACTATCACCTTGACGAGCCGCGATACCAGAAAGCGTCGCGTACAGCTGCGGCGACGGGCGAACGCGGTGCTTGCGCATATCCGCCATCAACTCATCACAAAAGTCCTCATCCCCGTTGGATCCCGCGACGTGCATCATCGTCGCATAACTCATCGCATCGCCTACAATACCCTCATCGTTCATCGCGTTCCATGTCTCCTTAGCTTTGGCCACGTTACCCATGGTGCCGTACGCCTTGATGAGCACCGTGTAAACCTCAGACGTGCGCTTGACGTTGGCCTTGGTCATCTCATCAAAGAGCTCAAATGCTCTCGTAAAATCTCCAGCCTTGACGGCACACGAGATAACTGAGGTGTATGAAAACGAATCTGGCTTCAGCCCCAGTTCCTTCATTTCAGCGTACACTTCACTAGACTTTTCAACAGCCTCGCTTCGCACATTCTTCACCGTCGCCGCCCGCGAGCACGCGTTCAACAAGCTATTCATGAGCGCAATATCCGGTCGCAACCCTTGGGCAATCATCTCATCGTGCAGCGCAAAGCATCTGTTCAAATCGAGTCGAATTTGATGCTCGTCCGCACTGTGACGCTTAGACCCAGCGGTATTCTTCAAAATATTACGCTTGAGGGTGTCCACGAGCGCCCCGTACGTGCGTTCGTTTGGCGCGACGCCTTCAGACTTGAGTCGATCGTACACCTCAAACGCGCGCGAAACATCACCAGCCTTGGAACAAGCAGAGATTAATGTCGTGTACGCGCGAATGTCGGGGTGGAATCCAGCGTCAATCATCACCACGAGCGCCGCAAAGGCGGAACGCGAGTCTCCAGCCGTCGCGCACGTGCGCAACAGCATGTTATACGGACGAATATCCTTGCTCTCAAGCAACAAGATAAACTCAAAACCAACGGAAACAACCTTACGAGACTGACACATATCAAAGAAATCCCGATGCGACACTCTGGCGGCGATGTTCCTCACCCCATTCGCCTTCATCATCTTCAATACGTCGACGGCGTCGTGCAAGCGCCCCACGCGCACCAAGTCCCGGTACAGCGCGAAATACGCCCCATGATT
>JACLAB010015134.1_pt1 | contig 18773 bp, 12 predicted proteins | sample 8027921 | NCBI WGS metagenome assembly JACLAB01 (sample SAMN15725117, study PRJNA655200) | protist metagenome | isolation source: fluorescence activated cell sorting (FACS) single amplified genomes of... | place: USA: West Boothbay Harbor, Gulf of Maine | collected 2000-07-19 | reverse complement strand
AAAGTGAGAACGTTGAAAGGCCACGAGGCGAGAGTTGGCGCTTTGGCGTGGAACGGGACGCAGTTGGCGACTGGTTCCAGAGATACGACGGTGATGACGCACGACGTGAGGATTCGAGAGCATTGCACGAACACGTTCACGTGTCACTCACAAGAGGTTTGCGGGTTGAAATGGTCGCCAAGCGGGACACAGTTAGCTTCGGGTGGGAACGACAACTCGTTGCATATTTATGACTCGCAGTCGTTGTCGAATGGTACGTACAGACACAAGTTGGTCGCGCACCAAGCCGCGGTGAAAGCTTTGGCGTGGTGTCCGTGGCAAGCGAATGTTTTGGCGTCTGGGGGCGGGACCGCGGATAGATGCATAAAGTTTTGGAACGCGAATACCGGGGCGATGACGAACTCGGTCGACACGCACTCGCAGGTGTGCGCGTTGCAGTGGAACACGCACGAGAGAGAGTTGTTGTCGAGCCACGGGTATTCGCAGAATCAGTTGTGCTTGTGGAAGTACCCGACGATGACGAAGATTGCCGAGTTTACTGGCCACACGGCGAGAGTGTTGCACATGGCGCAGTCGCCGGACGGAACGACGGTGGTTTCCGCGGCTGCGGATGAGACGTTGAGATTTTGGAAGTGCTTCGCGGAGAACAGCGCGGATTCGAAGAGGGTGGCGAAGGACGCGGCGAACGCGGAGAGATCGGTCTTGAAGAGGTTCAACTTTAGATAAACGCAACAATACACTAACAATCAGTCAGTTATATCTAGTAGTAGTAAGTAGTAGTGTGAGTGCACGCGATGCGTAGAAGAAGAGGAAGAGGGATGGAAAGATGGATGGATGGGAGAGAGAGAGAGATGTATTTTATATAACAATAGCTTTTTTAGAAGACTCCTTCTGCCGAGGGAAAAGAAGAAGCGAGAACGGAGAGAGAGAGAGAGAGAGAGAAGGAAGAGAGAAGAGAAAAGAAAAGAAAAACAGGAGAGCGAAAAGCGTCTGGTCCGGATGAGAACCGCGAAGCACTTTTTGCGTGCTTCGGCGTGGTTACATGTGAGAGAGAGACCGGACGCGTTTGACTTCTCAGCAGAGACTTTTTTTCTCGTTTTTTTTTTTCTCGTCTTTTGTGTGTTTTTTCCACTTTTGCTTTGTGTTTTCTTTTCTACTGCAGGAACGACGTAAACGACGACGACGATACCGACGCCGAAAACCAATTCCATCCACGCTTCGCCGACAAGAACAACACCGTTATATTATATTGGAGCATTCTTCGCGCGTCCGGATAAACCATCATCACCAACACGAACGGTATCTTTCGGTACCTTCTTCAAAATATAAAGAAAGTGTCCCCCCTTCAAGAAAACCATAAAACCCTAAAACTCCTTACTGTAAAAATTCAAAAATTCAAACCGAGTGGCTCCTCCTCCATTCGAACGCTTGCGCTGCGCATCCCAGATACACATCACAAACACCACCACCCTTTCCTTTTGCTTGCTGCGCGCGGTGAAGTGTGCTGTCTCGCATCCTACGCGCGCACACATACCCCGCATACAACTCTACGCGCACGCACGCACGCGCTCGATCGACGGCACGATAAAGAAGTTTCACTATGTTAGTCGAACGGGGAAACTACCGCCATTGTTACGAAATCATCCGCAGAGATGGCTACCAAACGCCGATTTTAATCTATGTTTCCACCTCGGACGTGGACGCGTTGTGCGCGTACAGAATCTTAAAATCCATGTTCCAGTCGGATAACGTCCCGTTTTCCGTGTTCCCGGTGAGCGGGAGCGAGGAGCTGCGGAAACGAGGGAAGGAAATCCCGGACGATGAACAAAACCGGGCGATAGTTTTGATAAACTGCGGAGGGACCGAGGACGTGAGAGAGATGATGGATTTGAAAGTGAATTGCAGAGCGTACGTGTTGGATTCGCACCGACCGTTGTCGTTGCAAAACGTGTCCGAGGAGAATAAGGACGTGTACGTGATCAGAGATGACTCAAAGGAAGGGGATGATGACTTTCCGGAGATGGATACGGACTCGGAAGAGGACGCCGACGACGAGAAGAACGAGGACGAAGCAGAGTCGGATTTTAGTTCAGACGACGACGACGACGAGGAAGAAACGGCAAGACGCAAACAAATCAAGCTTGATAGACAAAGAGAGAGGCAGTCGCAAAGAGAGGCTCAACAGCCGGAGTCGCCGAGGACGGTCGCGTTGCGAAGAAAGAAAAGGCAGGCGGAAAGGGTGGAGTATTGGCGACGCGGGTCGTATTACGGTCGATCGGCTGGGTTGTGCGCATTCGATATGGCGTTTGACATGAAGAAAGAGGGACTGGAGAAGAATTTATTGTTATGGTTAGCGGTTGTGAGTTTAACCGACCAGTTGGCGCACCAAAAAGTGAGTCAGGAGACGTATAAGCAGTATTGCTTAGAGCTGATGTTGCAAGTATCCAATCAAAACAACGAGAACATGCACCAGGAGAGAGCTTTGGACGACGGGACGATGGTGAAAGTGTTTGAGGATCGCAAGATTTCGATTGAACTGGAAGAATTAAGGTTTGAGATGATGCGGCATTGGAACTTATACGATGCGATGCTGCATTCGCCGTACGTTGTCACTCGATTGCAAACGTGGAAAGAGAGCGGTGTGCACTTGTTGGATTCGTTGTTGGCCACTTGCGGGTTGTCCTTGCAAGAAGCGAAGCAGAAGTTTTCGCACATGAGTCCAAACATGGAGAAACAAATGCGGGAAAAGTTGAAAGAGCACGCCGGATCGCACGGCGGGTTGCACGATTTAACGTATTGGTCGTTTACGTACCACCATGGATTTAAAGTAAAAATGTCTGCGATGGACGTGGTATACGCCGCGACGGCTATTTTAGAGAATTATTCCAGGTGCGACGTAGAGGACGATGAGGACGAAAAGGAAAACGAAGAAAACATCAACACCGAAAATGACATGGATATTAGAGGTAACAGTAACAACAACAGACGGAAAAGCGTGGGAGGAGGAGGCGATGAGGAAGACGGCACGCCGGAATCCTCGGCGGCAGCGTTCTGGACCGCCTCGAAGGTTTTAAGTTTGAGCAACTGGGAAGAGACATCAAATGGATTACAACGAGCTATGCGCGTGCAACGTGCGCTCATTCGTCAAGGTGGGTTCGCTTTGTCGAACAAAGGCTCGATTAAAACGCTCGGTTCGTTGAGATACTTTTCGTTGACCGAGCACGGTTCTCCTGCGGATGTGGATTTATTTAAGCATCCGCTGACGCTTTTGCGATTGGCGTTGTTTTTGCAAGATGCTTTGAGACAGGTGAAAAAAGTTCTCAGACCGTTAATCGTCGTCGGTCCATCTATGATTGACCCGAACTATTTCTTGGTTGTCGGCGTGACGGAAAAGCCGCAGACAGATTCGATCGAAAGCGGAGGTAACTTTTTCATGCAATCGTACGCGCGCGCGGCAGAGCAAGTGAGAGCGCACACGAAACACGGGAGTTTCGAAGGAAGCGTGGTGCAAGTAGCCAAAACGGACTTACCGGAGTTTTTAGAATCGTTGAGTGATATCGACGCCGAACGCGTCGCGAGACAAGCTTATATGAGAAATTATTAGGAGTTTCGTTGTAGAAAAAATCTTCGGTACAAATACACACTTAAAAAAAAATTACAGCTACCCAGTACCCAGTACCTGTCACGTATCTATGTATCAATTGTGCACAGCTTACGATAGCGCTCATTGAAATCTACATCTATCCATATCTTATTTAAAAATACATTTAACCGTTACGGGACGCGACGTAACTGACGGCCATTTTCAAATCAGTTAAAACCAACTTTAAAGCCGCCGTCCATTTTTCGTCTCTATTGAATGTAAACGTAACTTTCTTCCCGTCTACTTTGTCCGCCTCGATCGAGTACGGGTACCGAAACACTGGTTCTACGCCCATCTCAAAATCTCTTTCCGCGAAATACCTACCGAGTTCGTCCAAACACGCCAGGAAACCACAAATAGCGCGATCGTATTTGTGACTGGTCATGATGTTCACAGGACCGAACAAATCGTAACACTGCGACACCGTGTTCGTATTGGCGTTGATTTCGCACACCGCTGGAAACGACCCCATCGGGCGCAATGCGTGTGAACGGAATTCTATCTTCATCGCGTTAGCGAGCGATTGTAAGAGTAACGTGGCCATCCCCCACGCGGCGTTGATTTCGTCCCATTCCACCGGCACCGTGGACGTGCGGCCTAATCGAAATCCGTTGATGGTCCCAAATGGTCCGTCGTGCCAAATGTGAAAGGCATCGTTGTATACGTTCGTTCGTCTTAGTAAGTCTAATTGCGTCGAAGCGCGTTCCAGTTTGGTTTCCAACGCGTCTCGTTCTTCTTTCAAAGATTTAGCGTCGATTTCAAACTGGTTCGCCTCGTGCCAAATTTCAAACTCAGCCTTCTTCACTCGCGCCGCGTTGCGTTGCAACGCTCTTTTCCGCACTTTCTGTTTTTCCAGCTCTAATTCTAATTTCTCAACCTCTAACTCTATCGCTTTATCTCTCTCAAACGCTCGTTCGAGTTCGAGTTCGAGTTCTTCCAATCGCTCTTGTTTCTTCTTCTTCGCTCCCTCTTCCTCTCTTTCCTTCCCGTTTTGACCACCGCCGCCTTCGCTCAAATCTAAACTCGCAATCGCCCTCTCGTACTTCTCGCACTCCTCCTCCAAATCCTCGCACATCTTCTCCATATTCACCTCCACTTCTTTCGCACACGTTTCGCACAGGGGGAAGTCCTGCTTCGTTTTCTCGCTCGCGATGTCGAATATTCTCGAGAGCGTCGCGGCTGTTTGCCCCGCCGCTTTCAGCGCGTCCGACGTTTTCGTTCTTTGCACCGACGTCGGCAAGTGCACGTACGAAGACGCCGCTTTGGCGTCGTCGGTCTCGTTACTCTCGTCTTGCTCCTCTTCGTTTACTATTTCTTCTTCTTCTTTTTCTTCCAACAAAAAATCTCGAAACTGCTTCTCGCCAGCTGTCACCTTCAACTTCCCACTCGTATCCGCGATACGCTTCGCTCGATCTCGGTCCTCCTCTTTCTCCTCTTCTTTCTCCTCGTAAAACTCTAAAGGCACTTTACACTTTTGACATCGAAAGAAAGGAGGAGGACGTTTTTTATTGAGGTCGTCTATACCGTCGCTCGTCGTCTGATGATCATCACTCGTCCCCGCGTCGACGACGACGGTTACGTTCCCTTCCTTGTTGGTGTTTTCCCCGGCAGCGTTATTAAAAGCATTCGTCTTTGTCGTCGGGGACGAAGAAGAAGGTTGCGCGTTCGCGAGACGAGAAGACGGACGCGAGGAGGAAGATGTGTTGTTATTGTTGTTATTATTCTCCCCAACCGGCGCGAGGTAGAGCACGTCTAAATCGATCGCAGACCCGGCGATGGTGCCCATGGATGTTGGTGCTTTTTTTGTGTAGATTTTGCTCAAAAGGTTGAGAGAAGAATGATGATGGGGATTTCAATAAAAGAGGAAAACGCTTCCCTCTTCTTCGTCTCATTCTCGGTCTTTATTATTATTATTAGTAGTATTATTACTAGTAGTATTACTATTACACGAAATGGTCTTTTCTCTCTCTCTCTCTCTTTCTCTCTATGCGTCTATTACTCTTCTCCTTTCTTCTCTTCCAAAACGTCTTCGTCTTCGTCGTCTAAAATTTGTAAAGTGGAAAAGGCGTACTCGACGTCCACGTCGTGGAATAACTCCCCCTCGCACGCGTTTTTAATCAGCGTCATCCCGCGTTTGCACCGCTCTAGAATCTCTTTACTCGCACCGCCTTTGGCTTCGTTGGCGACGCCGAGCAGTTTTTGCGGCCAAAGGGCGAGCTTTTGGGAGGTTGTGTTTTTGAGCTCCTCGTCAAAGGCGTCGTCGAGAGTATCGACGATAGATTTTGCGGTTTTGGTGCACTCGTCGTCGTCGGCTAAAAGCGCGTAGGCTTGTGCCAGCGCTAACCGGTCGAAAGGCGCTTTCGGGAGTTGCGGTTGCTCTTTGTTCCAACAGCGTTCAACCGCGACGGCGGCGTTTGGAAGGTTGTGTTCGATGGCGGCGTTCATTATCGCAGTCGGTGTTTTTCGGTTGACTTTGACGCCAGCTTGCATGAATTGAACGCAATAGCCCGCCGCAGCGTTGACGTGACCGTGTTGTAAGGCGGATTTAACGACAAACTGGGCAGTTTTCCCGTCGACGCCGAGTTTGAGATTGCGAATCACCGAGTACACGCGAAGGACTTCTTCCAACGGGCGATTAGCATCGAGCAAGTGCCAAAGAAGCAACGATAACGTCTTTCTGGACAAGTTCAAGCCTAACGAGCGAGACTGTTCGCACGCCCAAATCGCTGTTTCGTACGATTTAACGTCGCAACACGCCTTGATGAATTCGTACGCGCGCTCAAAACCGAGACCTCTGGTTTTTCCCATCGCCGCGCGTTCCATGTGGAACAAAGCGACCGCTTCCAATGCATACTGCACATCTTTCGGCGAACGAACTCTTTGTAACAAAATCTTCAGCGCTGATTCGCGCACGGCGTACACTCTGTTATTCTTCTTGACGATGACGTTAGAGCCGTACGTTTTCGATTGCACCAGTTGCGAAGCGTCTTGGTCGGTAATATCCACAAAGTGCGGATCTAAAAACAGAGACACCGGCGCGACTCCGTCCGAGAATTCTCCTTCCTCCTCCGCTTTCGTTCTCTTCCGAAACGAGAGCTGATCGATATCATCGGGCGTTTGAAACAATTGCCTCAACTTGGTATCCAAGACGAAGCGTCTATCTTCCCATTTCCCCGGATTCTCCGGATCTTTCATCCTCTTTACTTTCTTTTCCCTTTCGTCTCGTTCTCCCACGAACAAATTCATCTCCTCGCAGTAACTCTTCAACCGTCGATCGACAAACCTCCTCGTCGCTTTCACTCCACTCTCGCCTTCCCCAAAACCTAAAAACGAAGCTAACCGTTCGCTAATCTCGTGTTTAAAACCTTCGATCTCGATCGTCGACGGTTCCAATTCGGTCCGCGGGTGGTTTTGGAACACCGTCTTCATCGCCGCCGCCGCCGCCGGAACGTTCCCGCCGCCTAAAAACGGTTTCTTCTTCGATTGGAATCTCTGCTTGATTTCCTCTAAAAGCTGCTCGCAGTTCATGCCGTCTATTTGCGCTCGAGAGGTCATCGGTTTATAAAAACTCGTCCTCGTTTGTTTTCCCGCCGCCCCCTCTTGACCTCCTCCTCGTTTCGAAATCGCTTGCGTTGACAAACGACCGGCTTTGTTCCCTCTGAATGTATCAATTTCATCATTTTCAGAGGTAGTGAAGACAAGACGACTACTTTTATTATCCTCTTTGTTTTCATTCGCGTCTTCTGAATCGTTCTCGTTCTCCTCCTCTGTCTCCTCGTCCTCGTTTGATGATTCCGCCGCAGATGACGATGCCGTCGACGCAGCCGCATTTTTGCTCTTCTTCTTCTTCTTCGTCTCACCAATCGTCGACGACACGAGAGGCGACGCGTCCGACGCGAACATTCTTCTGTTCACGTAGTTTTTGTTCTTCGTGTTATTCGTATTCAAAGAAGTCCTCCTCCCGCTCGTGGACGCTCTCGAATTGCGACTGCACATCCGTCTCTCCTTTTCCTCGTAATCATCGATCGATCGTCCTTCACTCGAAGATGGTCTCGTTTCCGCACACGAAGAAGAAGAAGAAGACGACGACAAACGACGACGAAAGATATCGTTTGAAAACGAAGACACAGAAGACGACAAACTCTCACAACACCGCGAGGTTGTCGTCGTCAGAGTCATCCTCCTCCATCGCTCGTGTGCTCCCATATCTTCTTCTTCTTCTCTGCAGTGCGATAGGTTCAAACTTTATGGCGGCAGCGTCGCTCTTTTCTCGGTAGGGCGGATTTTTTACTATAGAACCCTAAATGATACAGTGGTCTATATGTTAATTAAAAGGGTTTAGGGTTGTTATAGTGAAGGAGGAAAGCTGCTCTTTATAGTGCTGGAGCGTTCTCTTTCTTCCATACTAAAGCCGGAGTGACCTTCGATGGCTCGGAGCGCAGGCTTCAAACCTGTGGGGGCTTGACGGCCCAGTTGTTCGATTCAACCTCACCGGCGTCTTTTATGTGTGCGTGTCCTTTTTTTTTGTTGTGTCGCGTGTAGTAGTAGTAGTATCGTTGTTCTTGTGTTCTTGTGCTTGCTTTCTTTTTGTTTGTTTTTGTCTCTCTCTGTCTGCTTGTTTTTTCTGTATTTTTTTTCTTCTTCCATTTTTTCTAAAAATACACACAACAACAACAACAACAGAGAGAAACGCTGTTTGCAGATACATATCAGAACACGCGAATAATGGCGACGACGACGATTCAGACGACGACGAATACGCCGCCTTCCACGCCCGCATCACACTCCGAGCTTTTCTTCTCTGCCGAACAACAACAACGCGGGGTTGAAGAGGAAGAAGAGGAACGACGACTCGAGGACGACGACGACGACGACGAAAGCTTTAACTTTTTAGGTGTTGACCCCCCCAGCCTCTCTTCGTTTTTGTCTTTGAAGAATAACGATGGTGGTGACGGTGATGGTGTCAACAACAAGCGCGCGATGACGTTGCAGCTCAAACGCGCGTCGTTATTCCACGCGCTCGCGAAAGAGGCGGACGAAAAAGCGAAAAGGGACGCGGACGAAGCGCTGCGTAAAAAACGCGAGACGCAAGCCAACATACGCAAAACGCTCGATTCGCAACAGGAGCAAAAACGACTCGCGAAGGAGAAGGAAAAAATGGTCGAGAGGATGTTGGACACGCAACAGAGACGCACGGCGGAAAAGTTGGACGAGGAACGGAAGAGGAAAGAAACGGAGAAGAGACAGTTGGATCAGGAGAGAGCGAGAGAGGCGGAGTTTGAGATGCGCAAAGCGAGAGAGGAGAAAGCGTTGCGTAAAAAACAAGACGTGGAACGCGCGGCGGAGTTTGTGAGGAAAGCGGAGGAGGCGCAGGAGATGTTGGACACGAAGCGCGCGGAGGAAAAGAGGAAGCGATTGCTATTGGTGGAAGCGAAAATGGCGCAAGGCGACGGCGAAGGCATCGAAAAGAGACGAGTGGAGTTTCTCGAGATGGAAGAGAAAAGGTTTCGTTTGGAGGCGAGGAAGAAGATCGAAGCGCTCGAGGAGCGAGAGAGGAGAGAGAAAGAAACGAGACGACTGAACGATTTGAAGTGGCGAGAGAGTTTGGAAGTGCAAGTGGCGGAAAAAGAACAGAGAGAGTTGGATATGGCGATCGGGAACATGTCGTTGCGAGAGATGCAATTCAACGGCATCTCGGCGTGACGAGCGTCTCGTATCGATTCGCGCGATACTCTTTTCGCCGACGCGCACGGCGGCGTAAGCGAATCAAAGAGAAGGGAAAAGAGAGGAGGTTTTTTATCAACTTGAACAAAAACAAAGTGCAAAGAGAGAGATGAAGAGAGGGAGGATGAAGTTATGCTAATAATAATGGAAGAACTGATGACTATATATATTTACTACTCCTTTATGACGACGCGCTCTCCGCCCCGTTTCCTAAGTTCTGCGTCACTTTCTCGACCACGCGTTCGCTCAACTGCCACTTCTCCGGCAAATTCTCCCTCGAAAACTTCAAAACTTTCGGCCACACGTGTTCTCTCAGATATGGTTTCACCCGTTCAAAGTGTACTTTCTGTATTTTCTCCCCGAAAATCATCCAAACGATCGCGACGGTGAGAAAGAGTAAACACTGCGTCAACACCATCGTGAACCACGGGTGTGCGTCCAAATACCGGTCGATTTTTCGCGAGTAATATTGCATCGGATCTTTTTCCCTCAAGTTTTTCCTCCTCCTCGTAGAAACTCCTCCTCCTCCTCCTCCTGTCGTCGCCTGTTGTCGTATGTTTCCTCTTCTTCGAGATGATGGTGGAGGTGGCATTTATCTTCGTCTTCTTCTTCTCGTTCGTTCGTTTGTTTGCGCACAACAGGTAGATATATCTGATTTTAGGTGAGTGTAATAAAAAATGAGGGAAAAGAAGAAGTTTTTAAGGGGTGTGTTTTTAGGGGATTTTTGAAACCCTAAATACAAAATGCATCGAAGAAGAGGGGAACAAAAAAAAGAACACGACAGCTTTTTTTCTTTACATTGAGTAAACGCACAAGTTACTAGTATTAAATGGTGGTGCGGTCTTCTCCTGTGAATCGCATTAAAGCGCACGCGGAGGGTGGTTTTGATGGTGGTAGTGATGATACGACGACGAATGCGCTGTGGAACGCGCTGACCGAGCGAAACGAGAACGAGAACGAGACGGGACGACGCATCCAACTGCCACCGAAGAATTTTGCAAACAACAACAACAACAACAAAAAGAGTTTCGACGAGAAGAAGACAAAGAAGAAAACGAAGGAGAGAGAGGCGAAGAAAGACGGTTTATCGCTGCGCTCGATGGCAGTGGTACCCGTGGTGAGGTTTGGTGTGGTTGAGATTACGACGTCTGCGGAAGAGCGCGTGAAAATAGTCAACGATACGAACCGGAATTGGAAGATTTGCGAGTATCGGTTTGAAGGAGAAGAAGACAAAAGCGAATACGAACTGTTCGGATTCGCAGGAGGGGTACTCCCGAAGATTGTAAAGAGAGACGAAGAAATGACGGTGTCGATTAAATGGACGCCGAAAGTTGTCTCGAAGAAAGCGACGGCGGTGGGGGCGTTGAAGCTCGTGTGTAAGACGTGCGCGACGGAGGTGTTTGACGAAGGAGAGGCAAAGACATTTACGGTGAGATTGAGAGGGGTGACCGTGGTGAAGAAGGAAGAAGGAACGACGGAGAAGCCGCGAAAACAAGAACGAGATAAAATGGAAGCGATGATCGATGAAGGAGATAGTGAAGAGGAGGACGCGTTTGGCGCGAACAAGGAGAATGTCATCGAGGATGATGCGTTTGATGAAGCGTACGAAGGCTTTAAAGGATTGCCGAGCGCGTACGCGGCGTCAGCTTCGTGGCGAAGACAGTCGAACCAGGAGAATTTGGCGAAGCACGTGGCCGCTTCGAAAGCTGTTGAACAACACGCGAAGGAGTTGGAACGCGAAGAGCAAGAAGAGCCGCTAACGATGGCGTCCTTGCGTTTGCTCAACTCCAAGAATGCATCATCAACAAAACCGACAAAAGAAATAAAAGGAGAAGTAAAAGCAACATCCTCGTCCGTCACATCTGATGGGTTTGAAAGTGCGAGAGAGTTTGCGAGTCAACAAGAAGCCGAGTTCGTGTCCTGGCTGAACCGAACGATTTCGCCTCGGGATACCTCCGAAGTAGCGGCGTCGACGTCTCACTCTGTGAAAATGAAATCCGAACAGATGCGAGCGCGCGAGTTTCGAGACGCTCGAGCTGCATCGCGACGAGTCATGGCGCATCTATACACGCAAGATGCAGAAGTTGGCGTCATCATGCGTGAGGTGGAATATAGAATTGAGAGTAAACTTATCCGTTTAAAAAGCGACGGCGGTATTTTCCTTCGCGACTTGCGCATGAAGCAAGATTTCATTAAAACGCTCAGCTCGGTGAATACATTTTGGCTTAAACTCAGCGTCGATGCCGTCTTGGGAGACACCATGAGATGGCAACCGCAGAATCCGAGAGAATGCGCGAAAGAATGCTCCGAAAAGTTGTTTCGTTCGCACGAGATGGAGATCAAATACGGATTAGGCGACGAGTTTCCCGGCCAACCGCCGTTTGCGGAAGGGTACGAGAACGCGTTGAACGACGTCGTGTTGGAAAGAATCTTGATGCTCGTCTTGTTACTCGACCGCGCGCAAAACCACAAAGCTCACCCGAAAGCACCGAAACTGTTCAACTTGAATGCCTCCATCAAGTCGACGAGAGAATTAGCGCAAAAGTTGCTCACGGCGTCGTGTTACGGCGAAGGCGACATTTTGCGCAACTTGAAGAAAGCTGGTTTCATCGTGCCTTACGAACAAACAGCCGCGAGTGAGTACGACTTCACGGTCACAAACTTAGCCAGCGATCTCAGAGATGGTATTCGACTGTGTAAACTCATCGAAATGTTAGCGCCGGACGTTACTTTCGCCTCCATCGATAAGAAGACACAAAAAGTGGTCGAACATCACTCGTTGCTTTCGGAGTGCGCGTTTCCAGTGAAGACGAGAGATGATAAATTGAACAACGTTCGAGTGGCTTTGAATGCTGCAAAGGATGTTTTAGGCGTCGCGTTACCTGGCGCATGGTCGAAAATCACGCCGTCGGATATCGTCGATGGTCATCGCGAGGCGACTTGTGGCATTCTATGGGCGATGATGACGCACGAGCACACGAAAAATATGAGCCGCAACTCGCTCGCGGCCCCGAAGAACATGTTGACGAAAGAAATTTGCAAGTTCCCGAACGCGAAGATTCCTACCAGTACGATTCAAGCTTTAGAACGCGAGATGCGAAACAACAAAGGCGCTCTCGCGTCTCGTCCGAACGGCATGCCGAGGTGCAGCCTCGAGGCGCTTCTCTTGACGTGGGCGAAAGCGTGTTGTTCCGAATTATCTCTCTCTTCTTCCTACTCGATCAAATGTTCCAATTTAGGAAGCGATTTTGCCGACGGACGAGTATTACTCGCCATCCTTCGCAAATACGCGCCGGGTCTTACCGGTTCGAGACGTCTTTCGCGAGAAAATCTCGAATTGAACCACCCGATCGATATGGACGAGCGCAAACGCGCGAGAGAAATCGCCGCTAGGAATTTTTTGCAAGTTGCCGAGTGTTTAAAAGCTATCGGTGGTGTCCCGATTCCTGGATTCGATGTTCGCTTCCACACGTCAGCTTCGGCGTTACCGTCCTCCGGTAACAGCAGTGGCAGTTTCAATTTAGAGAAAGATATCCCAGTTCCGCAAACCGGCGACGTGGCGACGTACCTCTTGTGTTTGTGTTCGCGAGTGATTCAGCACGTGGAACGCGTGGATTCAGCGAAGAAGATTCAGCGTTGGTGGCGATTAAAACGTCCAAATAGACCGAAAGTAGCGGATGTCGCTCGCATGTGGTCTCGCGCGCAAACGGTGATTAGTAAACATTTAAGAGGTTATTTCGCGAGGAAAGAGTACGAGCGTTCGTTGGACGCCGTGGTGACGTTTCAAAAAATGTGCAGAGGACGAGCCGATCGAAAAATGCTCCAGAAGAGACATAATGCGGCGATTGTTATAGAAAAACACGCGCGAGGCTTCGTTGCGAAGAAAGGATACAAAAGATTGCGCGAGAATGTCATTCGAATGCAATCCTTTTACCGCGCGAAAAGAGCGGCGTTGGAAGCAAATGTCAAGTATAACTTTGCAATGGTAATTCAAGCTTCGGCGAGAGGATGGCAAGTGAGACGCGCGGTGCGCGTGCAGAAAAAAGCGATACTTGATATTCAGAAATGTTACCGGGGGTATTTAGGCCGCAAAAGCGTAGAGGAGATGAAAGAGGCGAAGAGGAAGGAAGTAGAACGCGTCGAGATGGAGAGGCGCGAGGAAGAGGAAAAGCGGGAACGGTTGATTGAAGAAGAGAGGCAACTAGAAGCGCTAGTTTTGGATACATCTGCTACTTTAATTCAAAGTAGGTTTCGGGCATTCCAGTTACGAAAGGAATTCGTCCTCAAACGTGCTTACACCGAGAACATGCAACACATTTACAGGATCCATCGAGAGAGAAGAGCGCTTCGAAAGGCGAATCGCGAGCGACGAATGTTGCGAGAAATTGAAGAGAAGAATCGAGTGGAAGAGGAGCGAGTCAAAGCTGCAATCACGATACAGTGCTATTACAGAATGTATTTCGCGAAAGAGTTGTTGAAGTTCCGCAAATACCGTCGAGATAAAAACGCGGCGATTAAACTGGTCAAGTTCCAGGCGCGCGTTCGAGGTGTTTTAGCGCGCAAAGCTTTCAAAGAGGCGTCGAAAGAGAATAACCGAAAATGCCACCTCGCGGCCATCAGGATGCAAAGACACATCCGCGGTTTCTTGTACCGGCAGCATCACTTACGAAAGCACATCGAACGGACGATGAACACTTTGTTCAAATCTTCCCGCTCTTGCGGTCGTAAAGATGTCAAAACGTTAGCCGGGAACTATGCGAAGATTGCGGAAGTGTGCCAGTCCAAACTCTTTGGTTACCTTGCCATCGAAGCCTGTTATTTACGGTGTCCGGATTCGGTGACTATCCTCGTAGAAACTCTACAAATGTGCAGAGATTACGAGAGCGAGTCAGATCTCGAAAATCCGTTCTTGTTGGCGTGCGATATCCTCCACACCATTTGTTCGTACGAAAACGCCAAATTTTGCGAGTCGATTATGCGCTCGCATCAATACGCTCGAGACGTCGCCAGATGTCGTAAAATTAAAGATACGACCATGTATCTTTCCTTGACGAACGAAAATCGCGCGAACGTGTTAACTTCGGCTATTAAGAAGAAGAATGTAGTTGTTGGAAACGATGAAGACGAAGTCAACGACGAAGATGCGATGATCTTGAACGAGTTGCGAGCGTCCGCCGAGCAGTGCAAGAAACACGCGGAAAGATTGAACGGAGTGTTGGAGTGTTTAAGAGACGCGCAACCGTCGATTTGGAAGTATGCGCAAACGCCAAAGAAGAAGAGAAGAAGCGTCTGGGACTCGCATCAGCATCAACAGCAAGCTACCCTTCCGCAAACGTCGTCGCCGCAAAAAGCCTCGCCGCAAAAGAAACCTATTAGTATTGGCCACGTGATGAAATCACCAACGTCGAAGAAAAAAATAGTTTCCATCGCTTCACCTCCGGTGCGCCATTCACCGCGCTTGTTAGAGCTCAAAGAGAAAAAGAAGATGGCGTAAATAATGCGCACCATATAGCATAGCAGTTTGTTTACACATATTGATAAAAATACACACTCTGTAATGATGACGCGAAACGCGGCTTGATTTCAATTCTCTATTTCATCTATTTCATCGTAAAACTGACATCAGTCAAACCAATTCTCACGAAATCCAACAACAGCGTCACCAGCATGCAACTCCCTAAACTCTCCCATACCACTCGCCACATGGAATACGTGTTCTTCTTCCCTTTCGCGGTCGTCACGTCTTCATCCACCATCAAAAACATTGGAAAACTGACTATGAAATAAATCCCGTAAAACGCGCTCCCGAGCGTATACGCCATGTTCCTATTGGTAAACTCCCAGTACGGAAACGCACATATAGTCAACGTTTCCATAAACGCCGTCGTGTACGCTAACGCCGCCACAACTGTCGCATAAAACACGTCTCTGAATACATCTTTCTCGTAACTCGTCTTAATCTTCCGTAAAATCGAATTCGTCATCGCGTGGTAAAACATAAAATACGCGTGCGTCATGAGATACATCGAAATCGGCACGTCGTTCAACCTGTGCGCGTCAAACGTGTACTTGGCGTTTAAAACGGAATAAAAATAGTGCGTCCAAATGTAATTGCCGACGAAGGACAAAATGCCAATCCACGCGTTTGCTTTCACCACGTATCTTTCCCACACCGGTACGCCTTTATCCTCTTCGAACGGTTTCCACAGAGGATACACAACATACGGCAACGCACACGCACCGCAATAGAGTAAATAATGCCATCGCGTGAACCCTTCGTACAGTTTAAGCAAAATTATTATCGCGATGGAGGTTATCCAGCACAAGGAAACGGTGAATGTAAACTTCTCCGCCGCTTTCTTTGAAGGGTTTGTTTGGCACTGAAACGACGAGAACGACGAATGCGACGAGGACGATGCTCTCGCTGCCGTCCTCCTCGACGACGTCGCGTTCTTCTTCTTCTCCTTTTTCGTCGTCAAGAATCGACCGAGGGTAAAACAGACCAGGAATATGGAACAGAAAATCTTCGTCATGGTCGTTTGGATGGTGGTGTCGTTGCTCGTCATCGTCCTTTTTTCAGCGAAGCTTTTCGAGTAATGTTTCTTTCTTTGTTGCAATGGGGAAATCTTCACTTAAATTTGAAACACACGACAGAGGCAACGAAAGAGCAACCGTCATGGGAGTGGTGTTAGAGAGCGATTCCGAGGACGAGGAGAAAGTCCTCCTCCCACAGAAGAAGGAGAAGGAGGAATCCTCCGATTCCGAGGTATTTATTATGTTTATTTATTGTTCTCGTTCTTCTTCTTCTTTGTCGCGTTGTCGTCGTCGTTGTTGTTGTTGTTCTTAGAAGAGCGCTTTGTGTGTGTTGGGGGATGATGATTTTTGAATTCAATTCGTGTCTCTCGCGGCGCTTTCTTTGTGCGCTTTGCGGCGGGTTTAGAAGAGCACGGCGTGAGAACAGCGCTGCGCCTCTGCGGTACTCTCGCGCAGAAGTGCTGACGAATTCCTTTTCTCTCCCTCTGTGCGTATAAAATTTATCAGGAGGAAGCCGAGAGCACGGACGACGAAGGTGAACCGAAGCAAAAGAAGCAAAAGACAGACACGAAGAAGAAGAAGAAGAAGAAGAAACAAGATGATTCGGATTCGGAAAACTCAGACGTCATCGACGATTTATCCGGCGACGAAGTCGACCAGTCAAACATCATCGCCGGTGGACGAGCCAGTCGATCGACGAGGCCGGTGTTTACGAAACAGATGTACGCCGCGGCGAACTTAGAGGACGAGAGCGAAGACGAAGAGTAAAATAGATTTGAAAATCCCCTAAGAGAAGTACTTCCACTCATTCGTCACACATTATTACGCGCGCACAAAAACTCGTTCGTAATACTCATGTCTTCTCCGTCTTCTTCGCTTCTTCAAAGGGCGGAAGTGTTCTCGCTTTTCCGGCACATGTTTCGCTTGGCGAGAAAAATGAAACGCGATAGCCTTAAAGAGGCGGAATACATCACCTCGGAGTGCAAGAATCGATTCAGAGAAAACCGATTCTTGAAAGACCGCGCGCACGTGCAAAAAGCGATCGATTACGCGAAAACAAGAATTTACATGTGCCAAAACTACGGCATCGCGTACGAGAGGATGGCGAACGTGACGAGCTCAGGAGGTGGGGACGTGAAGATTGTACACGAGGGGTTACGAGAGGAAGTTGGGAACTTTGAGAGCGTTGGTTTACCTAAAAATGTCACGGCGGAGGAGGCGAGGAGAAAAGCGAGGGAGAAGAGGAGACGGATGTCGGAGAGCTTAGAGGAAAGTAGGAGTCGCACAAGTGGGAGTGGTGGTAGTAGTAGCACGTAGCGCACAGATGCAGTAGCAGCACTAATAAAAACACACGTGTCGTCGCAAACGACGACACCTTCAACAGGGACTAAACACACTCTTCTGGCCGTAATTTTTCCGTTCTTTATACCCGTCCACGGCATACATAAACTGCAATATCGGTCGCCGCGTGTCTTTACTTTCGTTTCCGATGCCTCTGTGCATCAATCGATAATCGTACACGACCCAATCTCCCGCTTTAGCGTTTTTGTTCGATTGCACGCCACCTAAAGCGTGCGCGGCTGCTCCGAACCCGAGTAAACCGGCATTTTTATGCGAAGTTGGCCAAAATTCTGTGTATCCAACCGTATCGTCCAAATCGAGGAGGGCCATGAATACACACACGGCGTACGGTGGACCGTGCGTTTTGACTAAAGCGCCCGTTTGTTCGTCGTACGTTTCCTGGTCGCCTCTGTGCGCGCCGTCGCAATGCCACTCTTGGTCTGAACAGTTCGGTTCCGTCCAAACGATGGATATGTTAATGTCTATATCTTCTGCGTTCCGTAAAATATCCTTCACCGGTTCCACCCACGGCGCGTCTGATTTAGCGAACTTAAAAAGTGCATCTTCCTCCTCCTTTTCTTTATCGAATAACGCGTCGAATCGATACTTCCCTCGACTCCCGATTTCTTTATAAGCAAACGCGTCGGTTCCAACAGAAACGTGCGAATGATTCTCTCGCAGGGCGCTTAAAATTACCTCGATTCTCTCGTGCGTTTTCATTCGAAACGAATCAACGAGCGTTTTTGACACTCGACAACTGCTCGTTCCTTTCGCAGCGGTACCACCGCCAGCAATCAAATACCCGTTCGCTCGGAAGTTTTCTCTCAAGTCGTCCTTTTTCTCTCTCTCGTGTCTTTTATCGTAACTGTATTTACCGTCGCAACTCTCGCTCTCGTCTTTCAAAAACGGAAACCGGCACGGTGCCGACATCAACACGTCCGCGTCCTTCGCCGTAATCATCATCGCGTTCCTGCTCCTCCTTTTCCTCCCGTCGTCGCCTCCAAAGTCGTCTTTCAAAAATACGTCGAGCCTTTTCTCGTGACGAACGACTCGCGTCCACATCTTTCTCAACAGAAGAGACTCGTCCCCAGACGTCCCTAAAAACGACAAAAGGATATCAAAATACAGCTTGCCCTCTTTTCCGCCACCGACACCCACGAGTTTATCTTCTTCTTCTTCTAATCGAGCTCCGCTTCTATCTCTCACCGTCCTCCACTCGTGCACGACCAACCGTCTTCTCTTCCATTGAATTGTAACATCGAGAAGACGTTCTTCCAGTTCGCTCGCATTTTCATCATCATCATCCTTATTATTATTATTATTATTATTATTATTATTATTATTATTACCACTCTCCTCCTCGATTTCAAAGCAAACGGCCACGAACACTCGTCGTCTCTGCTGCTGTAATCGCTGTTCTCGTTCTTGTTCCTGTCCCGCCTCGTCCTCCTCCTCTCCCTCGCTCTCTAAATCCATACATCCATATATATTTTTAAACGAACGAAGTTTTTCGACCTTTTCGTTTGTGTTT
>JACLAB010002954.1_pt1 | contig 18792 bp, 9 predicted proteins | sample 8027921 | NCBI WGS metagenome assembly JACLAB01 (sample SAMN15725117, study PRJNA655200) | protist metagenome | isolation source: fluorescence activated cell sorting (FACS) single amplified genomes of... | place: USA: West Boothbay Harbor, Gulf of Maine | collected 2000-07-19 | reverse complement strand
TTTGTTGGCAGTAAGACTCTGTTGCTTCGGCTGAAACGGCACTCCATGTAGAGGTATACTGGCGCTCTTGGCCCTTAGCAGCCGCTGCTTTGATTGCCGCGGGGACTTTTGCAGTATGCCTACTACACTTTGCTGCACTGTTGCAATGATCATTTTTGTTTTCATCCATCATATTCATTGTAGCTACGCCTTGATGTATGTTTGCATCTAGCATCGCCGGCGACTTTTCAAAAATTGTGCCTGAATCTGATCTTTCATGATTTTTCTGGTGTATTCTGGAAAGGGACACCAATGACATGTTTGTAGATTTTACATGCGGGCCAAGTGGTGTATCAACAGCGCGACGCTTGTGCTCTGGCGCCCTTACCCCGTGCAAGACGAGTCGCGAGGTCATTGAATGCCTATCGACACCGTCTTTGATTCCAAATGCAAATGTGTTTTGAATGAGAGCCGCTGAGCCTGAGCTTCGAAGCCCAGACCGCGCTCGTTGACGGCCTCGAGCGGACAGGGCCATGAGCTGGAATCTGCCGAAGTGATCGACTCTGCACTGCACGAGCCCCGCGCCATCGAGCGCGAGCGGTGCTGCGAATACTACAGAGCACATGCCTGTCTCGCCAATTGGTCGTGCTGATTTGACTTGTGTGATGGCGGCGCGACTAAACTCCACATGGGCAGTTCCCGGAAGAATTGCATGGCCATGCACTCCATGATCAAACATTTCTGCGAGCATCGGCGATAATTTAAACGATGCACTTAGATGAAAGCAGCCATCAAAGATGCTGCAATCAGGCTTGAATCCTGTTTGCAACTGCACAGCTAGAGCCTGGTACACAATTTGCTTTGCGTAGTGGTAATATATTTTTGGTTCACACCAATTGCTTTCAGAGGTAATGTTTGCCATTGAGTTCGTCCCTTGGAATGCAAATGAGTTCACCACGGCAATCGTAATTTTATTCGAATAATGTGAGGGCAATGTCGCCGTCATGTGCGACTTATTGAATTGTGCATGCCCGGCTTGTGCTTTTACAGTGTCTTCAACATGACAGTTAAGACATGTAAGATGGCTGATGCCATGAGCTGTTGAAGCTGCCATCTGGTTTACTGCCTGGGAAAAACTATCTGCGCCAGAGGAAGCTTCTGAATGGCCTATACTTGATTTAATTGCAGAAAAACATATTGTGGGGCAGCTTTGAAGCCCAAGAATTCCATACACTGCCATGAAAACAGATGAAGTTTCGATGGGGTCCCCTAAAGCAGTTCCTGTTCCGTGAGTGTGTACTTTGCATAGATCAATCATCTGCACAGCGGTAAAGCTCTGGTGTATCACACAGGCGAAAAGTGACTTTTGACACATTCCATTTGGGGCAGTTAAGCCGTTTGAACGCCCATCTTGATTTACTTTGGCAGCTTGCAATATTACCTTTATTCCCCGACACTGCACCTCAAGCATTTCACGGATAGACATCGTCTGCATATTACTACAGATGATTAGATTGCATGCCTCACTTCTGACATAACCATCGGCCCGATAGTCGAAAGTTTTGCATCGCCCATCGTCACAAAGCATTTGCGCGGCATGAAAATGCAGGCTAATTTCTGGACTCAAAATCAAGTTTACCGTCCCAATGACAGTGCAGTCTGAGTTTTGGAGCCGTACTGAATCAGCTCCAACACATAAGGCAACCAGAGATGATGAACACGCCGTGTCAATTGTGCACGCCATTCCAGAAAAGTTATATGTATACGCTATTCGACCCGCCCCAACGCTTAGTGACATCCCAGTTGCTGAATGAGCACAGTACCGATCTTCAATTTGCTTACAAGTGCTGACATTTTGGAAATCGACCCATGAAATTCCTAGAACCACCGAAGTGCCCGGAGATCTAATTGTCTTTGTAGCACAGTGCTCATTGTTAAAATTGATCAGATTCACGCCCAAACTCTCACCAACAATATCGAGCAGCAGCCTTTGCTGCGGGTCCATGCTTTGAAGCTCTCGAAGGGATACCAAATAAAGTTCTGCATCAAAATTACTGATATTTCTGCACAGAAGACCACTAAACTTTGGCAACTTGCCGCTCGGATTGAGGTTATGCGTCACCTTATCTGTTTCCCATCTCGAATGGTCGATGCTATCAGTACAGCACTTGGCGAGGTATAGCGTTCGACTGAAAGATGCATTGCCCTTTTCTTCTTTTCTTCTTCTCATCTGGCTGAGTGCACTTATCGAGATCACAATGGTCTGCCCTGTATTTGGCCACTTTAGCAGCAACGGTTCCCCATGATACCTTGCACTATTTCCTTTGGCAGCATCACTTGAAAACGTCGACAGACACAATTCGACGCTTTCACACCCTGGAGGGAGCAAATTTGACATTTCAGAAGCAGCCCGCTCAAACAAGGAGTTAAACTGGCTTGCAGCCTTCAGGACAAAGTAGTTAACCTCAGTAGTGCAAATATCGCTCAGGTAGATAGAGTGAGCGTTGTCAATCGTCTCGTGCGACACCGCCGTTCCCAATAGAATCGTAATGGTTTCAATCGGTGAGCTGAAAGTTGATAAGGCACCAACCAAAGTCTCAAATTCATCTTTGAGAAATGACTGTGTCGTGTTTGTAGCGGCCGTTCGATTTGTGACTGCGTCACGGTAGTCGTTCGCGAGGAACAAGTTTGTATCTGCGCAATCGGCATGTGCACAGCGTGTTAAATTTGAAAATATCTCGACATTATCACCCCGCATTTGAATTTGACTTGGTTGACTTTATCCCTCTCAGATACGACCCTTGAGTGATCAAGTGGTAACGGTTGAGCGTTTATTTAAAACTTCGACAATCGCCAGTTATAATAGTGGACTTACGTCTTACGAGCAGCCGCAGCCCACTATTCAAATGGTGAAGTGAAGCAATCTTGCCAATGCGTTGATCTAGATGGGGTAAAAGTGATTTCGAAACCAGAATAATTGGGAGGGGCTGCACAGAAGAGAAAGTCCGCTTTGCGAGAGGAGCTCAGCAGCTTTTTGGATTCTGTACAGCCTGGCTGGTCGAAAGCCCAGGAATGAACGAGTCGTATCGGTTTCGTACGAATCTTTATTACTATCTTGCTTCGAAACCTGATTTTACCCTCGTATTATGAAGTAATTAAGGTATAGATAGACTAATAATATTAAAACATGGGTACGAAATGGTACGAATGAAGGTAATCTTAAGTTTCGTATTATTCTGAATTTCAAGAGCAGGTGCGGCCACCCTAACGAATATAATAACTTGATCTGATATAATAAATTACCAGCGGCAAGACTTGGAGGCGAGCGTTGTTGACGACGTTTGGTTAACTTGGAGAATATTATCTTTTGAGCCAACGATATTCTGGATTTCAATCAAGCGTGCATATTAGTTAATCTTAAGACGCTGATTTTGGAGATAAGCTAGCGGAGTTATCATACTGTAATTATATATATTCTATCTCAAGAGCACATACAAAATAAACGCTGTTGTTTTTCAGCTGGAAAACTGGTTTGCCGTAACGTGTCTTAATATTTTTTTTATCTTGGCCACGTCCTCATTTTTCCCAAAATAGAAGGGCAACATCATCATCCAGAATACCATCTTTCATAGTCACAGCTCCATACTTTTTTGGGGACGGCACCTACCTGAGCGTTAGAGCCACATCAGATGAAGAAGAGACTCGTAAACGAAAAACGAGTCAGGGTTCTCAAACAGGGAAAAGTTGGCGCCGGGCCAGTGATATACTGGTGTAGCCGAGATCAGCGTGTGCAGGACAATTGGGCATTGATTTATGCATGTGAAGCTGCGAAATCAACCAGCGCGCCCGTTGCCGTGGTGTTCAGCCTCGTCACAAGTTTTCTGGGCGCGGGAGCCAGACAATTTTGTTTCATGCTCAAGGGTTTGCAAGAGATGGAAAAGGCTTTGCACGCCATGAATATAAAATTCGTCCTCCTCGAAGGAGACCCCTCTCTCACGGTTCCGAGCTTCGCCAAGGAGTGTTGCGCGAGCCTCATTGTCACAGACCAGTCTCCGCTGAGACTGGGGAGGATATGGAGAGCTGCGATTGCAAGTTCCACAGACTGCCCATTTCACGAGGTTGATGCACACAATGTAGTCCCAGTGTGGGAAGCGAGCCAAAAGCTCGAAGTTGGTGCTCGAACTCTTCGTGGAAAGTTAGCGAAACTGTATCCTGAATTCCTTGTGGAGTTTCCTGAAATTCCAGTAATTGAGGGGAAGTGGCCCTGTGAGGCTGGCGCAGCACTTGAAACGACCGTCATCGATTGGGATGCACTCATTGACAGGGCTCATAAGGCAGGATCTGCTGTTCCGGAGGTCACCTGGGCTGTCCCAGGCGAGTTTGCCGCGCACGTCACCCTCGATCATTTCTTCAGTCGTCGTCTTAAATACTACGAGCATCGGAACGATCCTGCTAAGCCCCAGGCACTTTCTGGTCTCTCGCCGTACTTGCATTTTGGTCAAATATCTGCTCAGCGCTGTGCCCTTGAAGCTCAGCGATATGCTAAGTCTTCGAAACAGGCCGTAGATACTTTCTTGGAAGAACTCATTGTTCGTCGTGAGCTAGCCGATAACTTTTGTTGGTACAGCCCAAAATATGACACTATCGAAGGGCAAAAATATGAGTGGGCAAAAGAAACAGTGAGACAGCACACGAAAGACAAACGTCCATATCTGTACTCGCTGCAGCAGTTCGAAAAGGGAAAGACTCATGATGATCTTTGGAACGCAGCGCAGTTAGAGATGGTACATGGTGGTAAGATGCATGGATTTATGCGCATGTATTGGGCCAAAAAGATTATGGAATGGACAGAAACTCCAGATCAGGCACTCAAATTTGCCATTTATCTCAACGATAAATACCAGCTCGATGGCCGTGACCCTTCTGGATATGTTGGTTGCATGTGGTCGATCGTGGGTGTACACGACCAGGGCTGGTCTGAGCGCCCAATATTTGGAAAAATACGCTACATGGCCTACAGTGGATGCGCTAGAAAGTTTAATGTACAGGACTATATCAAGCGCGTCAATGAACTTGTAACAGCTGTCAAAGTGGGTGAGAAGAACACCGCGGTCGTCAATCCGGGTCGATTCCATGTTGAGATCTCGCGCAAACACGATGATGCAGCTTTCGCTTTGACCGGCATGCGTGTGTGTTCGGCAGAGGAACTCCAGCGTTTTGTACGTGTTGCTTCGGTGAATGCTAGTTCTGACACTGCCCGAAGTCTTGAAGCACTCCATGCTTTGAAAAGTATGAACGTCACAACAGATCTCCTCATGAAAGCTGGTGTTGGCAAAGCGGTGAAGAAGTTGTCGAAACAAAGAGAAAATCCCAGCGTTTCTGCTGCTGCTGCTGCTGTCGTGAAAGTCTGGCAGTCGTTGTTATTGCCGTAGACCCAAATCATACATGTAACTTCATCAAAATACACCACCTGCAAGCCTTAAGGGAAGAGGGAGGTGACCGGTGTAGAGCATGTGAAAGAGGATGTGAATAACACTTTTTTGCACCTATGGGTTTATGATGAGAAATCTCTATTGGGTTATTGAAATTGGGGTTCTCGCTATTAGCGGATTATACTACGAAGGTAATAGTTATTGCATGTTATTATTGCATATGCCTTATTACAACCCCAGCCATGTTTAATATCACAAATGTTATTGCCCATATTAAATATGGATATTTTGGAATATTCGGCATAGCCGCATCTACACTATTCGGAAAATGGTTGACTGTAAAAAATGTCACACCCACCTGGTATCGTTTATCAAACATCACGGTCTATTCGTTCCATGCATTGTCGCCAATTTTATTTTTTTATAATTCGAAAATCTTGGTTAAGCCCTTCATACATTCACCCATTCCAAGGTTTCCTTTTTTTCTTTTAACTCGTAACTCTGGGTTAAGCCTTCACCCACGTCACTGAATCCGTGAGCACCTTTTTCACAAATACTCGATCCAAGTAAGATCTGGTATCGTTAAAACTACGTGTGTAATAAGATGTAATAATAAGATCTTAAGTCATTATATAAATTAATTGAATTTTATTTTTATTGGCGCGTTAAGATTGTAATTATTTAATGCATTTTACAATTAACCATCTAACCCTCTCAAGCTATGCCGACCCACATGGCGAACCACCGTCCTCGTTCGATCCTGCTGTAGAATTATTATTATTACGAATGCGAATGAGATAGAATAGATAGAATATCGACTGTTACGGCCTCCAAATATATTATAACCTTCGTATTTATGTGTTCGTTCCACTGCTGTTCGAAGAGATTGAACCCTGTTCATGTGTTTCGGAAATGTCTTCAAGTATGAAGCAAGAGGATGAACCCTGATTCTTGATTGAGGACACCGCGGATGAGGTGGACATTTTTGCCGAGAAATCCCGAAGAGGGAGGCGGCTCAGCCAAATACGCACTTAATCAAATCAAGCACGCTATTTTACATGTATGCTGATGATCTCAATCTTCTCATTAATAATAATGTTCTCATTATTGTTAATGATGTGAGCGCTGATGAGGTTATTAATATATTAATATTATTATTAAGATTAATCTGATTTTATCATATTTAATATGATCTTAAATATTATCTCATAATAATATGACATGAATGAAGGTATATTAAATAATAACACTGCTGTTTATATTCGTTCCGAAATAAATTTCACTCAACACAGCCATATCCCGACCCGACATAATCCACGCGTAAATCCTCGAAAGCTACGCAGAACCCGACCTGTACAATCCGGTACCGCATATAGACTCACCAAAACCCTACATCTATTCAGCTGTTTCTCTTTTTAGAGTGTACCTTCGTAATACATTATCAATCTATCCCAACTGATTTGAAGAGAGTTATCGAACATCTTGAAGAAGCGAAAACATCTTCGAGGATTGTGAATATACTGATTTGGATTTGTGGCTGGAAACCAAGGAATCTTGTTGCGTTGCTGGGAAGCCGGCCCTGTACGCAGCTGCACTCTTCGCCTCTGTGAGTAGACGAATTTCACTTCGTCGTCGCTCCTGGTCAACACCAGACAGTTGATGCTTCCGTTTCTCTCGCGCCCTTCTCGCCTTCTTCCGTGCGCTCGTCAGTTCTCCGTCTGCTCCGTTGGCTTGGCGTGCAGCCCTGCGACTTGACTGAGATTTCCCGAATTGGATGCCATTGACCTCTTCCGGAGCTCTCTGTGAGACATTCGAAATAACACGCGAGGTCACGTCCTCAATGTTTAGCGCGGCTCCATCAAAGTATAAGGGTGTGTCTTCCTTGTGCAATTTATTGGTGACTTGCAGGCTGCTGAGAGCATCAAGCTTTGAAGACAAGGACCTGAACAAGACATGAATATCGCCTTTCTGTGCGGCATTTTTATCAGCTGCTTCAACATTCGCAGGTCGCGCATGCTGTTTAACTTTCAGGTATTCATCCGCATAGAGGTCTGCGAGTCCATTACTAGATCTGTTGTCCTCTAAAGCAGACAAGTGAGGATTTTGTCTTTGGTTTCCATGAACTGGCTCAAACTGCTCAACGTCATCAAAATTATCATCTGCGATGCGATGTTTGATGAGTTCTTCTAATTTGGCGGTCGTTATCCGATTTACGTCCGGAGGTGGCTGCTGTGTGCGATCGAAATCCATTTCAAGCGAAAGTGTACTATTCTTCGGCCGATCTTTTGCTTTAGCTTCACCTCTCAATGACCACGGCTTTTCACAAACGGCTGTTTCCTCGAGTTGCTGGATTTGCTTTGTGAGTCTTTCCTGCTCTTTTTGATAGATGGACGTTTTTATCGCGGACTCCACAGAAACATGCTCCATTCTGTTTGTCGCCCGTGGACTCTCGTTATCTCTATGCTGCCGCGTGGAAGTTATTTCATGAGTTGCATTTTCTTGGAACTGTTCCACTCGGCTTTCAAAGTTACCATTCAGCAAACATGGCGACGGTTTCATCGCGATTTTCGGGTGTCGTGAAGGGTCATGATGATCGACATATCCAGTGTCCGGATTCCTCTCGGTTGCCGCGCAATCAAATTCAGCAAGAGGAAGAGGAAGCTTCCCTGCCCGGAACCGCCCTTCCTGCTCGAAGATTTCGTCAGGAACGTCTGACCATACTCTCAAGTGCGAAAACGATCTCTTTGCCTTCGCGAGTAAAGTGGCAATCTGGATATCTGTTTGGGCCCAAAGTTGTTCTGATTCTAAACCATCCGTATGAATCTCATAAAGTGGTAGGCTCACGGTTTCTGCAGAAACGCACGTCGTCAACTGGAAAAAGAGACGCCTCACTGCATCTCGCGCCGCCGCCACTCTGCTCATATGTTGAGACGGCGACGCCGAAGAATCTTGCTCATGTCGGCAAAGGGAGGGATTGTTTCCAGCCATCCAACTAACTTCGTTCATACTTTTCATAGCTTGCGGTGAGGTATATCGCATCCGCGCCCCTCGCAGATCTCCATCGGCGGGCAGTGTTGCGAGTTCGTTGCATATATGGTAAGCCAGTATATATACATACATATTATGGTCTGCTTTATACAAGTATTATGAATATCACCTTCGAACGAAACCTGCTGTACATGATAAACAACCTAATAACCGCATCTCTATTACCTTCGAAGGTAGAAGGTAATTAATAAACATTAAGATTAATATTACTCACTCGTATAATGTATTAATTACACTCTAAAAAGAGAAACGACTGAATAGATGAAGGGTTTGTTGAATCTATATGCGGTACCGGGTTCGGGTCGGGTTCTGCGTAGTTTCCGAGGGTCTACGTGTGGATGTTATTTATTACCTTCGTAAGCTTCGTTCGTAACGTATCGATATTTGATTAAATTTTATAATATATATATATAATAATCAGTCTATCTTTTAATATACCTTCGTGTATGATCGTGTATGTAAATCTTGCATCATATTAATATGATATTATTATTAATATATATTATCATAATATTACCTTCATTATTCGAAACCTATTTATATCTTATTTAATATATTATGTTTTAAGATCTTACGTAATATATAATAAGATTAATGATAATAATATATGAAATAATATAAGATGTAATATCATAATAAGTGATACCTGTATGTAGATAGAGCGTGATTATTGGTTCGTATCAATATTTATATACATTCATTCGAATAAATAAATAATCTTATCCAACTTCTTAAACATTTCACCCTTGGCCTAGCCGACCAGCCGACTATTTCTAGAGGCTCGTTGACTGTCTCTTCCAAACGTGATGCTAATTGACAACTTCACTGTAGAATCACCAAATGTGACGTATACAGACACGCACATCGAGTCCAAGTATAAGTGCGTTACCCTATTGGTACTTCAGCTGTCGTGCTCCCGCTCATCCCAACGCGTGCTCTGATGCTGACGCCGACCACTATTTCCCAGGTATACGAAGACTGAGCTCAGATCTCAAGATCGTTGTGATGGTAGCTCTACATGGACTATGCATCCTGTTGAGTCTACTTTCCAGTTCAAGACTGACCGTCGCATTCCAAGGCTCGGGTGCGTCCCACGAGTCAAAGACATTTTTAATCCCGCAATAGGATTCTGGCCAGTAATGTCCGTTCCACAGGTGCTGACCTTTTTTTTTTTTTCAGGATCATGCTCGTTGGCCTCGGTGGCAATAATGGCACGACACTAGTTGGCGGCGCCATCGCGAACCGCGAGGGCATCACATGGAAGACCAAAGAAGGTGTACGTGCTCCAGACTACTATGGCTCCCTGACTCAATCGAGCACTTGTCGCGTCGGAACTATGAATGGGCAGGAGATATACGCCCCATTCAAAGCCCTTTTGCCGATGGTCGAGCCCGATCATATCATCTTTGATGGATGGGACATAAGCGGGATTAACCTTGCAGATGCTATGGAAAGATCTAAGGTTTTTGAATGGGACCTCCAAAGGCAGCTTGCTCCACATTTAAAAAACATTTCTCCTCGACCTGGAATATTTGACCCAAGCTTTATTGCGGCAAACCAAGGGTCACGGGCAGACAATTGCATAAAGGGGACCAAAAGGCAGCAAATGGATCGTATACGAGCAGACATAAGAGACTTCAGAGAAAGATCTCAAGTTGACAAAATCGTAGTGCTTTGGACAGCAAACACAGAGAGATATAGCGAGATCGCTACTGGCCTCAATGATTGCGAAGAAAGTCTGAGAGCAGCTATCGACGCGAATGATGCAGAAGTTGCTCCGTCCACTTTATATGCTCTGGCATGTGTTGATGAGGGCGTACCTTTCATAAATGGCTCGCCTCAGAACACATTTGTTCCCGGTTTGATCGATGCAGCTGTTCGGCTCCGAACACTAATTGGTGGGGACGACTTTAAGTCGGGTCAAACGAAAATGAAATCGGTACTTGTTGACTTCCTCGTTAGCGCAGGAATCAAACCGACGTCTATCGTGTCATACAATCACCTCGGAAACAATGACGGCCTGAATCTCAGTTCCCCGAACTGTTTCCGAAGTAAGGAAATCTCGAAGTCTAATGTGGTCGACGACATCGTAAACTCAAATCGGTTGCTTTATGAGAAAGGCGAACACCCAGATCATTTGGTCGTTATAAAATACGTCCCTTACGTTGGTGACAGTAAGCGCGCGATGGACGAATACACTTCCGAAATTTTCATGGGTGGCAAGAATACAATAGTCATGCACAACACATGTGAAGATTCACTTCTTGCAGCTCCTTTGATACTGGACATGTGCATCATCGCTGAGCTCTCAACGCGCATAGAAATCAAAGGTCCCCACGACGATGAATTTAGGGGTCTCCATCCAGTGGCGTCGCTTCTATCATATATGGCAAAAGCACCGTTAGTACCGAAAGGGGCACCAGTGGTCAATGCCCTAAATAAGCAACGTGCGATGCTTGAAAACATATTGCGAGCATGTATTGGTCTGCCCCCTGAAAATAATATGCTTCTCGAATACAAATGATCGCTTTTGTACCACGTCACTAGTCCGCTTGAGTGAGTTGATGTGATGCACTATTGCTTTCGGGTAGACCAATCAAGTCTGAGGACCAAAAAAATCTTCGTTTTTGCAGAATTATATATGTAATCAATAATACATTATATATATCACGGCGGGAAATGATTTTGCATAATATTTTGCCTAATAAGATCTTAAGATTATTATAATATTACTATAAAATACTATAAACAGCGAATTTTGATGCCTATACGATTATTATTACGATTTGTTAAAATCGTATGGCCAAATACTCATTTTCCTATACGTGCTGCTTATAGGCATGCCTATATTTGGTCTATCATCGATCCCTCTGTTCATATATCATCGTACGTATATATTGTACTAGTTTTTTGGTTCGCAGCTTCACGTTTTTGGTGTATCGTGAACTTGTAAATCACATTTATTTGTGAAGAGAGTCTAGTCTTTAGATATATGTGTGTGTAATATATGTAACGATAATCTTGAGAACTAATAACATCTAATAACGATATAGATAAATTCGATAAAATAAGATTTAATAACATTATTAATTAAAATCAAATTATACATTTCGAAACAAAGATAGATAGAGTCGTCTAAAGAAAATAAAGATAAAATGCATGGTTAATTGTAGTGTGCATTCAATCAATTACAATCTTAACGTAAACTAAACCAATTAAATTTAATCAATTACAGATAGAGTCCAGCGTATTTAGTTTCATAACAATGAACGCAAGAATAATTAAAAGTATCGTGACGATTATTTATTAAATACCTTCGGTACGTAGTTAACAATACCAGGTCTTCGAGAATATATAAAAAGGAACCCTTGGATTCGGTGACGTGTGTGTAGGTTTAAGCATAAGTTGAAGGTGCCATACATACACGTCCTTAAACTTAGTCTACGATTTCGTTGGTTGATAACACCTTCGCCCGGCCAAACCAAACCGTTTATTGAGCCTGTTTGGAAACCTAAAATCTCTCTGAGCGTGGTTGCATTTTGATCATTTCACGAACAGTCGCTGACGCGACGTGATCAATGGTCTCGCGAAAGAACGGGCCACGACTTACTTTATAAGGGTTACAGCTCAGAAGTGACGAGATGATCGTTAACCCTCTGTTGAAGGACACGAACAATCCGATAAGGGCAATCGTTGATAACCTTGTGGGCAAGGAAAACCCGAAGAAGGAGTTAATCTCTCTAGCGCAGGGAGATCCGACTGCGTATGGACACCTCAAGCCTCCAGAAGAGGCAGTCACAGCTGTTGTTCGCGCATATTTGAGTGGTAACCACAACGGGTACACAGCTTCGTCTGGTTCCGTGGCCTGCAGGACTGCGTTAGCTGCAGCACATTCGTGCCCAAACCGCCCGCCTTTGTCATGTGAAGACGTCTACGTTACCGTTGGTTGCTCGGAGGCCATCGAACATTGCATCGCGGTTCTTGCAGCGCCGGGCAGCAACATCATTCTTCCTCGACCTGGGTTTCCTTTGTATGAAACGCTCTGTCAACGACACGGTGTCATTTGCCGTTTCTATGACTTACTCCCTGAAGATGCCTGGCAGATTGATATCGAAAGCATCAGGCGTGTAGCTGACTCCCGCACAGCTGCAGTACTGATCAATAATCCTTCAAACCCTTGTGGAGCCGTTTACTCCCGGGAGCACCTTAAAACTCTCATTGCTGTTGCAGGTGAGTTGCAAGTTCCCTTGCTTGCGGATGAAGTTTACGCGGGCATGACATATGGGACACCATTTGTGCCGATTGCAGAAGTAGCTGGCACGGTACCCGTTTTTTCGGTCGGGGCGCTATCCAAGCGCTGGTTGGTCCCGGGTTGGCGTGTAGGTTGGTTGTGCCTTCATGACATTTCTGGCGTGTTGAAGGGTAGCGGTGTACGAAATGCACTGACTAAACTGTGTCAAATATCATTGGGGCCAAGTACTCCACTACAGGCCGCGATTCCAACAATACTGGCTTTGAAAGACAACACATGGCTAACGAATGTTATGGACACTATGAGCCTTGCCGCCGTTTCCTCAGTTGATAGAATATCAAAAATAAATGGACTGTCAACTGTGTCCCTTCCTCAAGGTGCAATGTATGTGTTAGTGCGGGTAGATCTGGTCGCCTTTGCTGATTGTTTTACGGATGTGTGTTTCGCAGAGAAACTACTTGAAGAGGAGTCTGTTCTTGTGCTGCCTGGAGAGTGCTTCAGAGCACCTGGATTCATTCGCATTGTGACAACTGTTCCTGAACATGTATTACAAGTGGCTTGGGACAGAATCGAATCATTTTGTAGCCGGCATTTTGGAGCTGACGAGAGAGAAGCTATTTGCAGAAATTCAGCAAGGGACGGACACCAGGCTGATGAATTGGGCCTACCTCGTGTTTCATCATGCCTCGGTGGTCATGAAGGCTTGCTGCTCAAGCCGCCTAAACCATATCTCATTCCTGAGGATGAATACCATGGTTGTCCTCATATCTAATCGTATCATATTCAAACTCGTTGACCCAAAAAAGCGTGTATATCATATTTGTCACATGATGAGGTCAGTTTGCCCTGTCACTCATCACTTTCTCTGTGCTGCCCAGAGACGATTTTCTCGAACTTGCAAACACAGTCATAAATTTTCCCATTAAAGAGGCGGTTGGCCAGTCGGGAGTTTTTAATCATGGCAAGCTTTAGTGTATCGCATCTGAAAGTCGCCAACCAGTTGGTGTGAACCGCCCGACCCATTCCCTCGAGCACAATAAGATCTGCGTCACGTGCTGCCTCGCAAAGATCGTAACTTATTCTTCTGAAGTCGAGACACGGTGAACCGCTGCCACTTGCACACATTGAAAGCTTTCCAACACGACCTTCTCCACGGTCCAGCTGTTGGTTATCAACATTTCTGAGAGACCTGGCGAGCGTTTCACACTGTTTAGCTGCACGAAGGACAACGTCCTGCATTTCCCCGGCTGTGATGTCGTTGATCGCTGGTAGAGAATTTGCAACGAGGCAAACATCAGTTCCGTGTTTAAGCAATTCGCGGGCAAATGGAATCATTCCAAGGACAAAGTCTGCCCCACTGTTATCGCAGAAAAACAGCGCTTTCCGATACCGAGGCACAAATGACGCGACAAAAAAATCATCTGCACCCTGTTCACTGCGTGCCGCACGATCACAAATAGGCTTCGCTCCATGAAGGCTCTTCCTGAAATCATCAAAACAATCAACTGCCCAGGGTCGCGTTATTGATGATCGCGCATTGCGGTATATCTCAAGTATTGTACCATTTCTGTACAGTTCCACACAGCTCTGGCTACCCCAATCGAAAATATTGCCTGCAAGAACGCCTTCAATCAACGCTAACAGTCGTCTGCTGCTGTCCATATCGTCAAGCTCCGCTAATAAATCAGGCAGGACGGCGAGTGCAGCAGCGTTCTCCTCTTGTTTAACTTCAAGATATATGTCTTCGAATCCGAATCCACGGAGACATTCTTCGCGCATTTCAAGAAGCTCAGACAATCCGACCCGCCCATAGGCTGCAGGCTCCTCTTGCAGACGGTCCAAATGTGCAGAAAATGCAGAACAAAACGCTCTCCCACGTTCGTGGACATCTTGCTCTTCATCATCCACAACATTATTCTGCTTTACTGAAGCGACGGCCCTTTCCACGAGACCGGGATTGAGGCAACGTAGAGTTTCGAGCCAGTAATCGCGCTCGTCGCGCGATTCAAGTATGCTGATTATATTTGGTTCATATTGCTCTGGGAACGATAGCAACGGAAAAGGGCGCAATGCTGGTACAAGGTGTAAAACGCCAACTCGAAGTCCAGATTTCCCGAGTGTTTGGTTTTGTCCCGAATCCAGTAAATCATCATCTTGGACATTTTCAGTAGTGAACAACGCTCCGCTGGATTGTTTGGAATGAATACATGAGACGTTGTGAGTTGCGAAATAGCTTCCCATACCTTGCTCAGATGACGAGTCCACTCGGATCGAGTCCCGTGTCTCTGATACTAGCACCGACTTTCGCAAATATCCTTCCTTGTTACAATGACCATGATCAAGGAATTGATTGTCCTCTGGACGGGAATAGCTTTTAAAGCATTTATGCTCAATAATGTTTTTAGGCGGGGATATTAGCTGACAAGGCATCGAGCATCTGATAAACTTCTCTATCCAAGCCCCGCGCAAAGGTGTTGATCCGAGTGCTCTCGATTGTACGTCCTGAAGGAAAGCGCCCAGCGCTCCGAGAAATCCTTCATGCCGCAAAAACAGAGCTTTCAATTTCCCCTTGCTCCAATAATCAACTGCAAACGAAATTGTGTTCATGGTGTATGCATGACCCCTGATGAAATATCCTCCGAAAAAGATTCGTTCTAAGCCATGCTTGACAGCTGTCATCGTCGCTATGTGTGAAATGTTGTAGCTGATCATGCGCAGCAGGGACAGAGTGATGTCTGCTTTATTATAATGAAGCAAAGACCCTCCGTCCATAACCACTCGTCCAAACGAAGATGCAATTGTATTGCTTGACAACCCAATATTAGAATAATCTCGTCCGCCGTATATGTCACCTACTAACATGTCAACTTTTCTATTGTCCCCATCTGCGCTGCATGCCAGCATCTGATCGAAGTCTGTGTGTTCAGTCAAGAGACGGCACAGTCCCAAGAACGTCCCGCCACCAATATTAGTACCGCTGACTCTCTCAAATCCATCTCTATCAACTTTGATGATACTCACCCCTGAGCCGATATTGACAAGGAGATATGGAAATAATTCGTCCTTTCCATTTATGCCTTCTTTATTCACGATGAAATCCTTCCTACCTTCGGTGAAAGTGAATGCCTCATCACTAATTGTTTGCAGCAAAAAGTTTGCACCAGCCACCGCGCATTTCATCTCATCTTCTTTTTCGAGTTGAATGCCAAATCTTTCGAGAAAAAGCTTTGAGTTTCTGTGGTTGTTGTATAAGAAGTGAGTAGTTGAGCGCGTCGGCTGGCGCAGAAAAATAAATAAAAAAAATGTCAAATAAATATGTCTTCGCACTTGAAAGCACCACCACCAGTTGCTTTGACGACAGCCTTTCCACCTTCAGCACCTAGATGCAGGCGTTTCTGTTCTATGAAGTTTAGGCATTGCTCAATTTTGGAAGCTTCGAATTTCTGGAAATGTAAGCGTCCTCCGCCAAGTATTGGCGGAGGAAGTGCTGAGAACCTGAGATTGGGTTCCACATCTGGCGAAAAGTATACCAACTTGACAAGTGAGCCCCCCATATCTGAAAATCGTGCACGTGTCCGTCAGAGAAGAGGCAGACGACAAGTTCAGGTCATACGCACCCATTGCAAAGTGACGAACATGGGTGCATTGTCGTGGGAGAGATATTGAAGGTACGAATTCACGTTTGGCGAGTACCGCAAGCTCGCCCCCGTCAGGGACGGATGCATCGAGTGAAGATATCGCTGCCCCTGTCAAATTCAATACGTGCTTACTTGCTATGAGCGGTTCCAAAGGGTCTTGGCATCCAGTCTCGTTACATGCTGTGGCGATGCCAGAATTCGACATCACCCTATGATTGAAGCTGGCAGGTTTACGTAGGGCAGACGCCCGTTCCTTGCTTGCTTGTTGGAATAACACTGCTCAAATAAACCTGCTCGCTCCCTTATTATTTATATTATTTATGATATTATTTATATGATAATAATATATATATATTAAGATCTTACCTTCATATATATCATATCTTTCTTTGACACTGTTTGACTGTTGAGTAGTTATCTTACTTTATTTATTTGTGGCAGCACGCAGTATAGGCGATAGGTAATAAATTGTAATAACTTATTATAGAAACTTATATTACTGATAGATCATATATCGTATATTACCAAGGTATTTTTAATATGAAACTTCGTTCGTTCGTAATACAAATAATCTTACGTTCGTTCGTAATACAAATACGTTCGTTCGTTCGTAATGATATTTAATACGAAAATATCATTACGAACGATGCTTATTTAATACATATTCTGGATTTCAACCACGCACCCTCGCTCGGAGACTTCTATTAGTTATTTGATGATCAGCCCGAAATAAATATTACCTTCGTATCATGAGTTTCGTATTAAGGCCTATTAATGTCCGAGCGAGGGAGGTTGAAATCCAGAACATTGTACAGCCTTAAGAGTCTTACGAGTTTATTTCGTGGCAAAATATTATGCGAGGAAAATAATACGAAGCAGGTTAACACTACTTTTATTATTATTATCTTCGTTCGTTTAATAAAGTTAATGTCAGATAGAGCGGATCAGGGATGAGGGAAATGGTCGCTTGGATGGGAACGAAATTAAAGATTTTTGAGCACCTCTGAGAATAATTGTTTTGAGCAGTTAGATAGCAGGTTCTCCAGGATCCCTGCTTAGGTTGTCTTTGATCGCATCAGTGTCGACAAACCGGCGACGAGCCGCTCCAAACGTGTCTTTGCAAGTGCAGCAAGACCAGCTTTCCTGAACTTGTGGGCAAGTTGCCTCTGTGACAAGTTAACAAGTGTTTCTGTGAGGCCTTCGTTGCTTGCAGCCTCGGCGCACCATTTGTGTTTCAAAGCCTGCTTGACTGTAATCCTCGAGTGCATGTCTGGTTCCATGAGGCTCTTGATCAAGTCTTTAGCATCTTCGCTTATGCTATCCCAGCACGATTGATCAAAGGACCAGTCATTCATCCTGATGTGTTCAAACATTTCTTTTTGGTTATCTTCATATCGCCAAAAAGGAGGGTATCCACTGAGAAGTATGTAGAGGTTTACTCCGAGTGACCAAGCATCAGCAACTACTGCATTATACAAAGTTTCTTGGCCTGTCAAGCACAAAAGAACTTCAGGCGCGACATAGCTCGGAGTGCCACATACCGTTTTCTCGTTTCCACCTGCAGGGTCTGTTAGAATCTTTGATAGTCCATAGTCTGTTAGCATCGCATGTGCGTCGTGCTTATTTGATCGTAGCAAAACGTTTTCCGGCTTCAAATCTCTGTGCGCTATGCCGCGCCCGTGCAGATAATCTAGACCCGAGGCGAGATCTCGAAACACTTTGCGACCAATTTCTTCATTGAAGTTTCCAGTTTGCACGATGCGGTCAAACACAGTACCTCCCGTGACCAGCTCCATGACGAGAAGAACCCGTCTGGGTTCGTCAAACCACTCTTTCAGGCAAACACAATTGGGCTGGTTTACTCGGCACAGGATATCGATCTCTGTCTGCAAGGCGTGGTCGCCGGGACTTATTCTGGATTTCTCGATCACCTTTACAGCCCATTTGGAGTTATCAACCTTTCGTGTGACTACTCTCACGATCCCAAAAGCTCCCTGACCTAGAATCGATCCTACCTTGTAGAAGTCCTTGAAGCTTCCCCTGTTTAGTTTGATCTTGCCAAAGTCACCGCCTCCCATAACAGGATTGACCTGGTCGCCGAGCTGTTTTTTACGCATGCGCACAAGACGATCCAGTTTTTGTACACATTCTAAGTTTGCGTTTTGACTCGGGGGCTAAAACGTATTACAGTGATTACGCGTGCGTACAAGACGATCGAATTTTAATTGACATCGTTGTTTGCGTCACCAGCCACTACAGTCTTGCTATGCATCGTTTGAACCGGGGTTGAACCGTGGACACCTTCGAAACTTTCGAACGAACGAAGGTGACACAAATGTTTACGTCAGATCTCGCATCACGTTATTACACATATATTAATATATATTATATGTAGAAGATTATTGTAGAAGTAGATGAATATATTCTGGATTTCAATCAAGCG
>JACLAB010001979.1_pt1 | contig 18804 bp, 12 predicted proteins | sample 8027921 | NCBI WGS metagenome assembly JACLAB01 (sample SAMN15725117, study PRJNA655200) | protist metagenome | isolation source: fluorescence activated cell sorting (FACS) single amplified genomes of... | place: USA: West Boothbay Harbor, Gulf of Maine | collected 2000-07-19 | reverse complement strand
CGGTCGCGTCGTTCGAGCGATATTCGCAGAAAACGAGGAAAACGAGACAAAAGTCAGTTTGGTGACGGTGATTGACGTGGAATGCGATCATCGGGCCGTGTGTGATGATACAAGAGAGAGTTTTAGACTATAGCAAAGAGCGCTTTAGAGCAGATAGTATGTGTAAAGTCCCCCAATTAAATTAGGTATGAAAAGCTGATACACTTTTTCTTCATTTCCTCCGCGGTGTACGCGACGCGCGTGTATACATCAAAACAAATAGAACAGAGATGCAGGACATCGCGTCGCTCTCGAAAACGCTCACTGACCAATCGTTACCGATCCAAGACCGGTTTCGAGCGCTGTTCACGTTGCGTTCGCTGGAAACGAACCAAGCGGCGGTCCAAGCGTTGATCGACGCCTTGGCGGCGGATTCTTCTTCTTTGGATGATGATGATGATGGTGATATAAATGATGCGCATCAAAAGAGATCCCCCACACTTTCATCGTTACACGCGGACGCGTTGTTCAGACACGAAGTCGCGTTCGCTCTCGGACAAATGCGTGCGAAAGCGGCCACTGCGACCCTGATTTCAGTGCTGAAGAACCAAAGGGAACACGGGATGACGAGGCACGAGTGCGCGGAGGCGCTCGGGGCGATCGCGGACGAGACGTCGCTCGAAGTTCTGAGAGATATGCGAGAGGATTCGAAACACCGGGAAGTGAGGGAAACGGCGAGTTTAGCGCTGAGGAGAGTGGAATATATGGTTGGATCCCGGGATGAAAGTACCGCTACGAGTACTACCACCGCTACTAATACTACTACTTTTAATAATAGCACGGGCGCGATCGTTGGGAGTAAGAAAGAGAGCATTGGAAAAGTCGCAGCAGTAAATGAAGAACAAGAAGAAGAATTCGCGTATTCGGTGGATCCGGTGCCGGCGATGGACGAATCCATCGAAACGGAAACTTTAGCCGCGATAATTTTAGACGACGCCGCGGACATTTGGGACCGATACGCCGCCATGTTTGCCTTGCGGAACCGAGCGCAAAAGACGTTCGGTTTGGTTACAAAAACGCAAGAAAACGAACAGTTAGTCCAGCTCTGTTCCTCCACGCTCGGCAAAACCTTGCGCTCGGAAACGGTCCAATCCGCGTTGCTCAAACACGAAATCTGTTACGTCCTCGGTCAACTCCGAGAAGACGACGACAACGAAATCGCGCGCAAAGCTCTGTTTGAATGTTTGGAAGACCCGAACGAACACGCCATGGTGCGCCACGAAGCCGCCGAGGCCATCGGCTCGCGAGGTGGCCGAGGCGCCGAGGCGCTTCTGCGTAAATATTTATCCTGCGAGGATCGAATCGTTAGCGAAAGTTGCGAAGTCGCGTTGGACATGTTGAAAGAAAACGAGGAAGGGTTCGTCGCCTTGGAGTAGTATACAGTTTTAGTTTTAGTTTTACACGTTTTAGTTTTAGTTTTAGTAGTAGTAGTAACAATGATAACCTTTCGTCCGTCGTCGATTTTGCGCTATTTTGCGTCTACTTTTCCTCAGTCAGTACATTTCCTCACTCCAATTCGCTCTCGAAAGAAACGAACAAACACAACAAATACAATGGATCCAACACCGCAGCGACAACACCAACAGAACCAACACCCAAAACCTCTGTCGCACAAAAAGCTCCCCCCCGAGGTCAACAGAATCCTTTACGTCCGCAACTTACCCTTCAACATCACCGACGAGGACATGTACGACATTTTCGGGAAGTACGGCGCGATTCGTCAAATACGGATCGGTCAAACTCGCGATACTAAAGGTACCGCGTACGTCGTGTACGAGGACATTTACGACGCCAAAGCCGCGTTGGAGAAGTTGAGCGGTTTTAACGTCGCGAATCGATATTTGATCGTTTTGTACTTCAACTTGAGTAAATTCGCGCAGAAGCAATTGGAGAAAGAGGAGGAGAATTTACGAAGATTGCAGAAGAAAGAAGGCGTGAGTGGTGAACAAACGCGGGAATAACGACAAAAGTCGGACGAAAGAGAAGAGTAGCGGAGAGTAGCGGAGTCACGATAGCGTAGAATTTAAGAGCATTTTGTAACGATAGAAAGAGAGTAGCGCAGAGAAAAGCTGAAAACACCTAATTAATCCTCACTACGAATCTCCCCTAAAGATGGCTTTAAAGAAGAAGAAGAAGAAGAAGAAGACGAAGAGTTCTCACGGGAATATTACTACTCATAATAACAACAACAACGAGGGCAAAGACGACAACGACAGCAACGCGTTCTTTTCGCGCATTCGACGCATCAAAAGCAGATGGAATCAACGACGAAATTCATCGACTTTTAAGGAAGATTTCGTCGCGTTTTGTTCCAACAAAACCACCACAAAGCGGGATGATACCGATGATAACGATGATCAAAACGAGAAGTTGTTCTTAGTAGACGACGTCGTTTCTCAGGAATCCATCTCGGACCAGACGTACGCGATGAGTCGCGCGTACAAAATCGATCGATTGGGCGCGAAATTGGCGTTGGATTTAGCCTTGGGAAAGCAAACGGAAGTGAGACGAGTGTTCGAAGCGCTCAGAGGAGGAGAATCGAAAGGAAAAGAGGACGACGACGAGGAGGATGAAGAAGAAGAGGAACGGACGATGTTTGAGCGCGTGTTTGGAGACGGGTGTAAAAAAGTACCGAAATCGAACGACGTGCGCTTTCGAGCGCCGCTGGAGGCGTTGCGAGAGGCGTTGGATGTCGTGGATACTTTAGAGGAGAAGAAGAGGAGGAAAAGGAAGAAGAATGGAGAGGAGGTCGGTAGGAGTGGCGATGATGGCGAGAGTCGCGCGAGCAGTGAATACGATTCAGACGATTCGGGCGATTCAGACGATGAAACGGAATATTCGACGGAGGATTTTCAATCGTCCGAGGCGTCGAGTTTGCTTTCGATTGGCGAACACGCTCGAACAATAAGAAAAGAGAAGAACAGCGAGAAAACGACAAGCACGCAAGAACAAACGACGACAACGAGTAGTAAATCCTTGTTTAGAGACGTCGTGTTTGCCGCTTACCACATCTTTGCGTTGAACGATGCCAAGAAGCAAGCGTTCGATAAGTGGATTTCAGACGACGTTAATCGATTATACGCTAAAGATTTACTCTTATCCGAGAAGGAAATCAAAGACGACGATAAGAAACCGTGCGCGGCGACTAGAGCGGAGTTTTTACGAGTCGCGTGCGCGTCGAGAGCGTCAAACGCGGAGAAAGTAGCTTTAGAAACGCTGGAAACACAATTTCCTCGTTGGCAAATACAAATCCAACGAGCGAAACGAAGACGAGACGTGTCGTCGAGAATAGCCAACGAACGATGGGTGCGTTTGTTACAGACGCACGCGTCCGAAATTCGACAAAAAGTAGAAGAGTTACCGGGAGATGCAGATTTTGCGTTGGCGTGGAAAAAAATGCGCGAGTTTACTCGGAAATTCGACGTCACCGAGGCGCAACAAAACGCGTACGCCGCGACCGATCCAATCGCACAAAAAGAAAGCGCCAGAGTCGCTGATGCGTGTCGAGCGATGCTTTTAGATGGGTTAAACGCCGCGTGTGGCGTCTCTATATCGAACTTAAGCATCGTCGAAGACGATTCGCAATATTACAACAGCGATGTGTTTGAAAAACAACGCCTTCTGATTGCTAAAGAGTGCGGCAGACCTTTGCGTTCGCTCGAAGCGCGATGCGCGCAAGCGAGGAAAGAAATCGGCACTTTGACGTCGCGCGCGTTCGCCGCCGCGCCAATCGTTTCCACCGCCGCCACCGCGTCTATGTTTCAAAATCTCTCTCTCCAATACGAGCTCCACGAAAAAGAGCAAATCCAAAACGAGCTCTTGGAGGAAGAATCCGTCGAACAGGAAGCGCGAACCGAACGCGAAAGACTGAAAAAGCAAGCCAAACTCGACCGCCTGCGAGAACTCGCCAGACGCAAACTCGAAAAAGAAAACGAACGAAAAAGAGCGGAAGAGGAACTCCTCCTGCGTAAAAAAGAAGACGAGCGTTTGCAAGAACTCGCCATCGAAGAGCGAAGAGCAGAAATCGCGCGCGTCGAAGCGCGAAGAAAAGCGCGAGACGTCGAAGAGCAACGTTTAATTTTGGAGGAAATCGAACGCCAAAACAAAGCGAACAAAACCTGGGCGGATTACGCCAGCGATAGCGAAGAGGACGATCTGAGCGATTTGAGAGCGTTCGTGGATAAGGTAAACATGAATGAATAGAAAATGGTAACATTTTAACGCAACGCGGAAAAGTAGTCATTTTAGAGTAGAATAGAGTAGACAGTTACCTCATTTCCTCACACGAACGCCCCGCACAACTGAACAAAAACACCAATGCCACCACCAAAACCACCACCAAAACTGGCGAACGACCAAATAAGGCAAACGTTGAGAGGTGATTTCACGTTTAAACTTCGTAAAAAGAGGTTACATCCTCTTCGCGAGCTCCTCGCCATGCACGTTTGGCTCGGTTTGTTCCACGCAAACGCGATGATTGTTTCTGCGCTGATATTCATAGTTATGAAGGACGTATCAACTCCTTCGTTTAGGAACGGGTTGATTATCACGTACGTAACGATTTGTTTCCTCCCGAACAAGAAACCGTACCCGAAATGGGGATTACGCTTGGCCAATCACATCGTCCACGCAGCCATGCAGTATTTCCCGTTGAAGAACAAACATGTGAGCGAAGAGAAACATTTGAAGTTGATCGCAAACGGGACGCCTATTTTGATAGGTTTAGAACCACACGGCGTTTTACCGTTACAAATGGCCGCGATTGCGGATTATTACTTGTTCGACGGCGCGATACGGACGGCGAGAGATCACGAGTGTTTTAAAAATGAAGAGGAGAGACAGCGGTTGCGGGACGCCTTCGCGGTGTCGAGCGCGTTTGCGAGCTCGAGCATTTTTTACGTGCCGTTGGTGAGGCATTTGTGGCCGTGGTTAGGTTTAGATCCAATCAGTCGGTACCACGTGAAGAAAGTGTTATCGAACGGTGGGGTGGCGATTATCGTTCCTGGAGGCGTTTCGGAGGTTTTGAAGATGGAGAAAGAGAGAGAAGTCGTGTACTTGAGAAAACGGTACGGGTTCGTGAAAATCGCGATTCAATCCGGAGCGGCGTTAATGCCAGCGTACGCGTTCGGGGCGACGAGAACGTACAGCTGGTGGCGACTCGGCCCACCTCTGATGACGAAAAAGTTAGCCGAGCGAATCTCAAAGATTTTATTGTTCGCGCCGATCGTATTCTGGGGACGGTTCTTCGGACCGTGTCCGAGGCGAGGCCGAGTCGTCACCGTATACGGTCCTCCGATTGAAGTGAAACAAACGGACGAGCCGACGCAGGAGTACGTGAGAGAGATTTTAGACAAGTTCATAGAAGAGTTGGAGAAAGTCTATCGAGAGAATCGAGACGAGTTTGGGTATAAAGGTGTCGAGTTAGTCGTCGAATAGAAATACGAGTAATATGTGTATTAAAAGAGTCGTCTAGCCCTCATTTTAGTCCATACAACACACAAATCACTCATAAAAGAAATGGCATCTGGATTCGGCGCGAAAGGCTCCGAAGGGAGGTGTTATCCTCTCTGGCAAGGGTTTTCGAAGGTATATCGAGCTTTGATCTTACTTTTCTCGATGCGCGTACTCTCTCTCGTTCTCTCTCGTCCGCGCATACGCTGCAAAAGCGATCGATGATTTTTTCTCATCCGTTCGTTTTCCCCAACGGGTAGAGGTGAGACGACGTGATGTTTAAGAAACAAAACCGCGCTCTTCTTCTGCGCTGACACTTTAAACGCTTCTTTTAATACCAACACACGAACAACAACAACAACAACAACAACTTGAAACAGTGCATGTCAACCGCGCGAGACCCGTCGGAGTGCAAAGACTTCCGCGAGGACTATTTAGAGTGTCTTCACCACAAGAAGGAGTTTCAGAGGACGAACGCGGTTCAGGCGGAAGCGGATCGGCAACGAGGCGAAGAGGCGGGGAAGATTTTAGAGAAAGTTGAGAAACACATTTGGGACACGAGTTGGGGAGAGGTGAAAGGAAAAGATGAGGAGGAAAAGGCGTGATGAGGAGAATGCTGTTTTCTTTCGTCCCGGAGGAGAGCCGAATGTTTAGTTAGCAAGCGTAATCCTGTGTAATATTAGTATCCCCGCGTCGACGACGTAAACGACGACGCGAAACCACTTCTTTATTTAATGTGTGAAAAACTAATATGCGTGTGTGTTCTAAATCTAATACGCGGGCGGCGTCGTCTCTTTCTCTCGTCACCATCGTCATCGCCGTCGTCGTCATCCGGTCAACGCTCTGAGCATTTTGATCACCCTCCTCATTTCGCGTTTACCAAACTTATTGTTTTCGTCAAACTCGTCGAAGACGACGGGTGAGATTTCGTACACCTCTTCTTCGTCGTCGTCGTCGTCTTTTTTCTTCTCGAAACCAAACGCTCGTAAACATTTTTCGCCCTCGTCGCCGACGCTTTTGACCCTTTCCGTGAACGCTTTACCGCTCGTTTTAATTCGTCTGTATTTCGCGTCCTCCTTTTCGATCGCGTTGCTCGCGTACGCCGTGACTGTTTTCACCAAAGTCACGAACCGTTGTTGTTCTTGTTCTTGTTCTTGTTCTTGTTCGTCGTCGTCCTCGCCGCAAAAAATTTTCGCCTTTGCCTCGCTCAACGCCTCGAACGCGTCTCGTTTCAATCGCTCGAATTTCTCCACGTTATACGCGTGCGTCTCTAAACCCTCTCTCAATTTCGCCTCGTTCGCGCCTTTCACGTCGCCTCCTTCTAACTGTACTTTTTGCCCGGTGTGTCCGTCGTACATTTGTGCGCACGGGAACCCAAAAACGCCCGCCTCGTTCGCTAAGCGTCGATTCATATCGCTCTCGTGTATGTTGCACTTCACGAATCCAACGTGTAAATCTTTATACTCTTTTGCCAATCGATCGAGTTTCGGCGCGAATTGCACGCACGGTTGGCAGTTGTTCATAGAAAACACTAAAACGATCACCGAACAACGAATCCCCCCCGCGTTGTTGTTGTTGGTATTCTTCGTCGCGTGCATCAAAATCTCTCGAAACTCCTCCCCGCCTCTTTGCAACTGTTTCACTTCCCCGTCTTCGGAAAGTCTCGTCGTCGTCGCTTTGCTCAGAGCGGTTAAATCTTTCGATAAAAGCGCCAGGCGGAGTAATTCCGCGCAGGCCAGAGACGCGTCTTCTGAGTCGTCCTTCTTTTCCTCCTCTTTTTCTTCTTCGTCTTCTTTAGTCTCTTCGCTCATTGTTCGTAAACTTATGAGGGAAAATGCTTGACATTTCAACGCGTGCATTACACAACGGTGTAAGAAGTTAAACGACGGATGGAGGAGGCCTGAGAAGCGCTTTTACCCGAACACTACTCACAACACGCGTGATGAAGAAGAATCTCTCGCTGCTCTCTCTTTCGTGATGTTTTCGTGAAGGAGTTAGTGGTGGTATTGTATCGCGTCGTCATCGCGTCATGGCACATCTTCGGAAAAGTCTCAAAGGCGCAGGTGGACTTCCCGAGGAGGACGGAGAACACGAACGACGAGGACGAAAAGCAAATCTGAGAAGAAGTCATCGCGATATCAAAGGTAAAAGCAACAAAAGCACGGGGTCGAATACTAAAACGAAGAACGAGATTATCAAATCAGTCGCGATTGGAATCGTATGCGCAGCAATGTTGCAACTCCTGTTCGTGTTTTTCCTTCTGAGCGAAGATACGGACGAGTGGCGAGCGTCGGAGGCGTTTACCAAAACGAGGAGTTTCGGAGGAGGAAGAGGAGGAAATGATGAAGAAAAGAAGTTCGATAATGTATTTGAAGACGTTACGCACGACATCGACGGGTCCGTTCAATACGAACCTCCAATGAAACTGAACGCGTTCGGGTACGTGTATTGGCACCGAGACCCGGGCGAAGGCGTCGTCAATTGGCACTCGTCGTTGGCGGAAGTCTTACGGTTCGCGCGAGCGCACAGGAGAACGCTCATTAGTCCGTGCGTGAGGAACGGGCAGTTGAAACCGTGCGTGTACGACACGGACGACGCGTCGAGTTTGAGGACGAGCACGTGCAGGACGAAACGGGTCGGGTGTAAGTATCCCAGGAAAAGGAGGGAGAAAGATTTGGAGGTGGAGGAGGATCTGAGCAGCGACGTGATGAGACCGATGACGTTGGCGCAGTATTACGATCAAGGACGTTTGAAAAGTTACGTGGACGATATGGTGAGCTACGAACAGTTCGCGGAGAGGGTTTTTGAACGCATTTTAGAGGACGAGAGAGGGAAGGAAGGGGAGAAGTTAACGACGAGAAAAGGAGGAGGAAGAGGAGGAAGAGGAGACAAAAAGAACAAATCGAAGAATAAAAAGAAATATCGCGCGTACAGAATGGATTGCAGTGGCGACCATTGCGTGTTACCGGAGGATGAAATGTGCGTACCACCTACGGAGGAAGAGCTGTACGACGAAAAAGGGGAGATTATGAAGAAATGGCGCGAAGACTTTGATTTCGATTGGCTCGAATACGCCGACGATTTAGAACATCCGGTGACTGCCTCTTCTTCCGGTAGTCCGCGAAAAGCTATGAAAGAGAGTAAAGCGTCGATTTCCATGCACGACGAAGACGACGAAGAACTGTATGCGAACATCATCAAGAAGCGCAACAGCAAACCCGACGACGAAGAAACGAAAAAGAGACGAAAAGCGCCTCTCGTTGGACGCGCGGATCTCGAAGAATTTGCGCGAAACGGTGGAGTCGTGCCAAAACGGCCAAAAGACGATAACGAAAGCAGGGAAGATGCGAGAGAGAAAAAGAAGACGACGAATCCGTTGCTGACTGTCGGCGACGACGAAGGGACTACCACTGAGACAAAAGACGAGGACCAAACTACTTCGTCGATGTCGTCGTTAGGTCGCCTCACCTTGGCTACGGATTCCGAAACCGTCGGTACGGACGTCATCGTATGCGACGATAAAAACCGATTCGTGACAAAAATTGCAATGATTTCGTATTTTCACGATAAAGCAGTCAGTTCGCGTCCGTTGACGGTGACCCGACGAGGTTTGATTCGCGCGTTAAACTCAACGAGAGTCGCGCCGAGAGAAGGCGCGAAACTCGAAACGCGTAGGAAAGAGTACGCCAAACGTGAAATGAACTTCATAAAAATAGAGCACCCAGACGCGTTTGAGCTGCTGGACGAAAACTTCATCAAAGGCTACGAGAACTGCGAGATTCACTTTTGCCACGCGGTTGTCCCAGACGAACCAGACGAAGCGCAATCGCTGTCCATGAAGACGTTAAAGAACGCGTTGAAGATGCGATACTTGGCGAAAGAAAACGAAAATCCTCTGATCAATTGGAAGATGAGCGTCAACGCGGCGTGGTACGATTTTACCAGCGACGAAGCGCGGTTGATGTACGCGACCGAAAAATGGTCGCGATACATCGAAAATATCGCCATCGATTTCCTCGGCTCGCGAAACTTGGCGCACCCGTACAAAGCGTTTCACTGGAAATCCAAAGGCTATTTGGATTGGCGATCGGCAGATTTGGAACAAGATGGCGTTTACGAACTCGCGACGCGCGAATTAGAACAAAAAAGCATGTGGTGCGCCTCTGAATTCGTGAAATCGGTGAGGATGGAAGGCGTGGACGCTAAAGCGCGCATCGCCCTCGTTTCTGACATCCCGGCAAATACCGACGGCGGCGAGGACGATAGCCGGCACTTGGTGAAACCGTTGACGCCTGGCAGAGAACCCGGCGACGTGGACCATCGCGTCATGCACATGCTTTGGGATTTACTCAACAAAACGTACTCCGACGACGACGAATTAGTGAAAGATGCCACGCTCAACTCTGCCAGCGCCTCTCGCCTTACCACCCGCGGCGTCGTCAAAATCGACGTCTCCAACCCGTACGCCATCTGGGCGAACACCACCGACTCGGGCGTCGTCGGCGTCGTCGACCACATCGTCGCCGAAAAAGCCGCAACTTTCGTCACGTGCGCCGACCCGACCGCCGAGTGCGCGCATTGCATGAACGTAGAGAGCGAGTTTTTAGCGAGCGTGTTAACGAAACGGCTCTTGGACCGAACGCCGAAAGCCAGGAACACGCTTTTGAAGTGGAGTTAGTTATATGTGTCGTAGGATTAAAATTTTAGAACATTCACATTTTGAGCACGAGAGACTTTTCGCCTGTTTATACTCACTCTTGACCACCACCACTACGACGACGCGTTCTTTTAAACGCCCGACTACAGTGTGGTTGTTTCTGCTCCATTTTTTCATTTTTCTCTCTACACGAGACCGTCCGTTCAAAATTCGTCACTCTTGGAACACACACCCACACACCAAAACGCTTTTCTCTCGAGCGCGAGAGAGAAAGAGGACCCTTTTTTTTACCGAAGGCTTTTGGACGTTGTTGTTGTACACGACGACGAACAATCGAGACTCTTTCTTCTAAAGCTCTTTTCGCGTTCTTGTTCTCGGTGAAAGAGAGAAAGAGAGAGAGAATTATCAAATGGCGATTGGCGACGCTGCTGCGCGGACGAATCCCCCGAACGATGATGGAGCGGCGCCTTTACCCATAGTCGCGACGGAAAATGCGACGGAAACCACCGATGGGGGGATAGACCGGTCCGTGCACCCGTCCGGCATCGTGCCCACTTTACAGTGCGTTCTTTTTTTGTTCTTTTATGTGTATTCTAATAATAAGCGAGCTGAGACGATGAGATCGTCTCGCCGTTTTGAATTCGATTGAATTCCAATCGTTGCCGCTTTCTGACACGAACACCCGACGTTCTCTCTGACTCTCTCTCTCTCTCACTATATCTTTATTTCAAACAATATACAACACAGAAACATCGTGGCCACGGTGAACTTAGATTGCAAATTAGATTTGAAGACGATCGCGTTCCACGCGAGAAATGTAGAGTATAACCCAAAGGTATGCAGAGCCGTCGGTGGTGTCCAATTTTGACCTCTTTCGCGCTCTCGGAATTGAAGAAGGAAATAGTGAAGACTGACGCATTTTTACCCCACTCTTTTCATCAAACTTTTCGGTGTGCTCTCTTAAATAAACAGCGTTTTGCAGCGGCGATCATGCGGATCAGAAACCCGAAAACGACGGCGCTGATCTTTGCGTCCGGGAAGATGGTGTGCACGGGCGCCAAGACGGAGGCGTTGGCGAGAGAGGCGGCGAGGAAGTACGCGAAAGTTATCATCAAGTTAGGATTTCCGGCGCAGTTTAAAGATTTTAAGATTCAAAACATGGTTGGGTCGTGCGATGTGAAGTTTCCAATACGATTAGAAGGTTTAGCGTGGTCGCACGGGCATTTCGCGCAGTACGAGCCGGAGTTGTTTCCCGGTTTGATTTATAGGATGCAGATGCCAAAAATCGTACTTTTGATTTTTGTCAGCGGGAAGATTGTGTTGACTGGAGGGAAAAGGAGAGAGGATATATACCAAGCGTTTGAGAATATATATCCGGTGTTGACGGAGTTTAAGAAATTGCAGTTGGAGTCGGACGAAGGGGACGCCGGGGGAGGCGCGGCTGGGGCGCCGAAGGCGCTTCCGGCGCCTTCGGCGAAGAGGGGCAGGAAACCGAAAGCTTAATTTAATTAATCATCATCATCATCAAAGATATAACAACAAATGCACAAACCGAAGAAGAAGAAGAAGAAGAAGAAGAAGAAGAAAACGATACGAAAAACTCATGTACTAAAACGAAAAGAAAAAAAAGAGAACGTAGAAACGACACATTTAAGAAGAAAGGTGCGCGAGACGACGTGAAAGACCATCGTCATCGAAGACATCATTAGCAAACTTATATATACATGTAACCACACACACACACATATATATATATATGTAGGAAAAGAACGAGCGATGATAGAAAGCGAGAGAGTGCTTGTTGTAAGACATTATTACGTAAATACAGCTCGTCAAATATATTACTTCGTGTCTCTCTCTTTTGACTCAAAATCACAACGATATTAATAATCAATCTGGTGTTTATATGTGCCTAAGTTTTACATTTGATACCTCACGCGCCTCTCTCGTATCTGCTATTTTACTAAATACACCGACGAGGACGATGTAAACGACGATACTCCACCGCACTCCATCGCGTCCTCGTCTCTCTCTCTTCTTAATCTTAATCGTTCCCGCCCAACACCGGTAACTGTATCTTCTCCATCTTCATAAACTCCCACTCTTTTTGACACAACGGGCAAAACGACCGTTGTTTCAACCACTTGGAGATGCAATCTAAGTGGAACACGTGACCGCAGTTCCCCCACTGTACGTTTATTGAGACGAGACGAGAAAGAGCGCGAGCGCGGAATGCGCGTAAAGAGGTGGTCAGTTTTCCTCAGAGCAGAAGGAGATCTCGTTTTTGAATCTCTCAATCAAACACGAACGCGTTCGAAAACGCGCTTTTTTTCTCGAAAGGGCAAACGAAAGTAAAACGAGAGCAACGTATGCGCGCATACTAGTAAAACGTACCGCGATGGACAACCCATCCGCGCCTTCTTGTTGACTGTTCGCTTGAAACTCGATCGACGGTTCGTGCAACGTATTTCTACAAATCGCGCACGAATCGAACGAGGTGCTCCACGACCACACCGCGACGGCGTTCCATTTTTTCACCTCGATTTTTCTTTTCGTAGTATTACTCGTCGCAGTTCCCGCTCCTGCTGCTCCGAGAGTTGTCTGTTCTCCTTTGTCCGCGTCCATGGCATCCTCGACCATCTCTCTCTTTTACGTAAAGGAGTCGTCTCACTTTAATCTGAAGAAAGGAAGAAAGAAAGAAAAAAAGACGCGAGACTATTTTTAGGGTGTCCAACCCTAATTTCTTCGGCGAGAGAGATTTCTTCTGCACGAAAGAGATTTTTAGATTTTGGATTTTTCGGTTCCTCCCCTTTGCGTGCGAAATTCACCATCATCGCGAAAGCGCGTTATAACAGCACCTCTCACGTAGCGCGAACACGCGAATTATTATTAGTAGAATAAATGTTCACCCTGAGCACATCGTCGAGTGTTTTAGCGTCTTCTTCGCGAAGTTTTACGTCGAAGAGAAGATGCGCTTCTTCGTCGAAGAGCGCGAGTTTGCGAGCGGTGAAAATGATGATGGTGCGCTTATTTTACGTATTTACTCTCTCCTCCTCTCTGCTTTGTTTTTTTAACCAATCGGAAGATCATCGCGCGCGGAAAGATGTGAACGCGAGCCTGCGACGCGAAATAAAAACTCACCTTTCCTTTATAATTTCTCGTTCACAAATACGTGCAGTCTTCGGAAACGAAGGTTTCTAAAGAAGCGGCGAAAGTGGGGGCCGCCGTCGCGACGACGTCCGGTGCGCTCGGTTTCGCGCAATCGTCGTTTGCCTCGACGACGCAATCGGAAGAAGTTGTGAGTAACTTGGCGGGTATCGATGGCAGAATCGCCATCTTCTTCGTGTTCGCGCCGGTCCTCGGTTGGGTCGCGTATAACATCCTGGGCCCGGGTTTGAAGCAGCTCGACGATATGCAAAAGAAAAACGCGAAGAAAAGAGGGATCGTCGCCGGTTTGACGGGTTTGTCCGCGGCGTCGTTGATGGCGATGCCGGAGCAAGCTGATGCCGCGGAGCAAGTTGTTGGGAACTTGGCCGGCATCGATGGCAGAATCGCCATCTTTTTTGTGTTTGCGCCGGTCCTCGGTTGGGTCGCGTACAACATCTTGGGACCGGGTTTGAAGCAACTCGACGATATGCAAGTCAAGAACGCGAAGAGAAAGTAAAGAGAGAGAGAGAGAGTTATATAATCAGAAACCTATTTTGTTAGTATTGTAAATCTTATTATGCACAATACTGTATCGCTAATACTAATAATCTGTTTGTACATACAAGAAGACGAAACGCTCTTCGGCTGCGCAAAAATTTATCCAAACAAGTCGGCAAACGGATCCTTCTTCGCCGACGTTCGAGCTACGCCGCCGCTGATGGAAGATTGCGCGTTCGGTGACGATGGATCTTTATTATTGTTATTTTGCTGCTGCTGCTGCTGCTGAGAAGTTTGACCGTTTCCTCCCACAGTGATTTCGCCGAGCAAGTCGCCGAGTAAATCCACGTTCGGAGACGCCGTCGATGATGGCGGTGCCGCCGCTGTTGCCTGCGTCGCCTGCGCCGACGGTACGCCGGATAACAAATCGCCCAGCAAGTTAGAACTCGTGGTACTCGTTGGAGTATACGTAGTACTCGTAACTGGTGGTAGTTGCGAAGGTGTAGACGCCGCTGCTGTTTTCGGTCCTCCGAACAAATCGCTCGCGAGTTTTTGCTTCCTCTGTTCAGATTCGGAAATCTCCTCTTCTCTTTTCGCAGTCGTTGGCGCGCGCGGAGGAGGCGATATTGTCGGGAATGGTTGTTGTTGTCGTTGTTGTTGTGGTGGTTGTGGTTGTGGTTGTTCAGCGAACACTTCTGCTGCGGATGATAACACGATTTCTTCTTCTTTCACCTCTTCCGTCGCAATCTTCGGTTTCGAATACGGTTTAGCACCGTTTGCGAGCGCGCGTTGCGTGTACGCGTCGAGGGCTGAAAAATCAAACGACACCGTACTCGTCTTCGCTACGTTCGCAGTTGCCGAGGCAAAAAGCGCCCCCAGTTCCGGATCTTTCGCGATTTGAAGTAAGTCGCTCGCCACGCGGTGCGTTCGAACGTCCGAGCTCGAGGCGCACCATTCAATCACTTTCAAAGCGCGTTCAGGGAATTGCGTTGATGCAGATTTTTGACGCATTTTCAAGTGCCAATACGCGTCTAATACGAGAGGAGCGTTTCGGACGTCGCTGTCAAAAGGTATCGCTAACGTGTTCGATACGTTTTCAAACGCGGCGCTCGAGTATCGTCCAATTGCAAAGCACGCGATGTCGACGCTTGCCCTGGGCAACGGTTTACACGCCTCTCGTTCGGTGCACATAATCGTCGCGTATAACGCGCTCGCTTCTCGACGCATCTCGTCGTCCGTAGACTCGTCTCCAGAAATGCCTTCTCTGAGCGTATTCTTCACCCGTTCGGCAATCAACGCCGAGGATTCGAATTCAGGAATCGTCGGCTCGTGTCCTTCGCCTTGTAACAACTCGATCACTTTATTCGTATTTTCTAAGAACCATTTCGCGTCCGGGGCAAACTTTTCGATCGTTTGACTCGTTTTCAACGCAAAGTCGGCGCGAACGTACCTATCGTTGGATTTGCGCAAAAAGCTCAACATCTTCTCGATGATCACGTCGCAGTTATTCGCGGTGGTTATCTTGGACAATAAGTCAAACGTTTTCGCTCTCACGGATTCGTCTTCACTATCCAACGAGTCTACTATGTGCATTTGATGCTCCGCCGCGCAATCCGGAAGTCTTGGCGCTAATTTTGCGAGCGCGTCCAACGCGGCATACTTTAAATTCGCGTTGCGCCATCGATCCGAGCTACTCACGTTCGATTTCACGTTCCCATCCTCTCCGACGCCTCGATTGATAAACTTTCTGACGATCCCTTCGCATTGCTCCAATAACTCTTTGTTTGGATAAATCTTCGCAATCGTAAACACGCACTCTAACAAAATCCCATCCCCGGTGCTACTCTTCGCCTTTTGCGCTTTCTTCATCGTCAACTGAATCACCTCGTACGCCTGTTTAGACGCCTCTCTGTCTCCACTTCCTAAAATGCCTAATATTTTCAAAATCTTAATCTGCGCGAACGGCGCGGGTACCTTGTGATAATCGTACGACGTCGGCAAGCGTCTCTCCACGATTTGTTTCAAAATCGATACGAAACTCGGGACCAAGTTTACGTACTTCCCCGCCTCTCTTTCGCACAAATCCCTCAACACGCACAAACTCGCAAACATCACGCTCGGATCGCGATCGCACAACATCCTCCGAAACGCGTTCCCTAAATGACTCGTGCTCTCCGGCGAAAACATGGCAAACTTTTGCAAGCACAACACCGCCTTCTTTCTCACGTGCGCGTTCGCGTGGTCCAACAACTTCTCCACGCTCGGCAACAACGCCGGTATCGCGTTATTCTCGTCCGTGATCAACTTCGCGATCGCGTTCAACGCCGAGCACACCACCAAATATTCCTCGCTCGCCAAATCGTGTTGCATGGTATTAATCAACAACACGACCAACTCGCTCTTATCGTCCAAGACGTGCGAACACGCTAAATACGCCTGCCTCTTCACGCTCAAATCGCTCTCGTGCGTCGCTTTCACCGCGTAAATTTCCCCGAACGACGCGTCGTGATCCAGCATTTCCACGTACACGAGTCGTAAGAGGAGTTCTTTCAGAGTGTTTTTGTTCACTTTCGGGTGCGAGAGTAAGTGTTTCAGTAAGTGTGCCTCTCTTTTCACGATTTGGTCTTCGTCCATTTTGTTTTTACACTCGCCTGTTTATTCGTTCGTTAAATAGAGAGCAACCGCGCGCGGCGTTTAGTTTTACCAGCGCGCATTCGAGAGAGAGAGAGAGAGAGATAGAAAGTTTTCATTGTAGCGATACTAAATATTTAGTCAAAAGCATCGAATCGCACAAGGACCGAAAAACGCCACACAATTAAATTCCTTCGTTGAAAAGACATCACCCGTCGGTGTGAAGAATAAAAAATGTCGTCGGCTTCCGATGGAGGAAGACTCTCCGTCCTCGGTGGCGACCGACCGGTGCCGCCGATGAAACTGAAATCCACGGAGTTTTACGAGCTCGTGCGAGCCATCGGTGCGCGTTGTTGTTGTTCTTCTTTGTCTTCTTCTTTGTCTTTGTCTTCTTTTCCGTTATTCCTCTTTCGGAAATCTCAGTCGTTTTGAGCGTAAAAGACTTTTCAAAGTCTCTCGGGTTTTCGTCGCGTTACTTTCGTTCTGTTTTTCCTCGAAATCTCTCTCTTGCGACTATTTTACTACCGATGATGAGTACTGTGGATGCGTTTATCGTTGCACAAAGCTCTCTCCGCGAACGCGCGGGCGGTATCTTCACCTCTCGGAACGTGACCGTACGGATTTTCTGTCCATCTCGTTCTTCGTCGGTAGACGGTGAAATCTAAGCCGGTGTTCCCCCAGTGCGTGCTAATAGATCTGGTTTCGATCGGTTCGAAAACGCAACAGGATTTTATTCTCACTTTACACATTGTCGTGCATAAACGAGATTCGTTGATGACGAGGTGCGTGAGTAAAGGTAAGCTCGCGGCGACGTTGACGATGTGGTCGATGGTTTTCGTTTCAAAGTTTTTCGTCGTGGCGAGGATGTGGGTGGCGTTGACGCAACGGTGGAGTTCGGATTCGGCGGCACCGGCTATGAAGGTGACTTTGTGGCCGTGGTCGGCGCGCGAGGATTCGACGAGCTCTTTTTGGATTTCGATGCCGCAGACGGAACTGAACGGGAAGGCGTCCTTGATGCCCCGGGCAAAATTGCCGCAGCCGGAACCGACGTCCACGATGGAACATCCAGCGCCTTCCGCGTGAGGCATGGATTTAGTTTCCAGCAGAAGTTTGATCATAGGACCAGAGGAGGTGCGACCAGGGTGCAAGACTTGAGAAGTCATGTTGTGGTCGTTTTCGTTGACGTGCTGTATGAAGCCTTCGTAGTATCGCGCGTTTTTCATGATGCGTTTCTTATTGGTGTTGTTGTTGTTGTTGTTGTTGTTACTCGTGTTGTTGTTGTTGTTGTTGTTGTTGTTGTTCGTGTTCGTGTTGCTCTCGAGGTTGTTCTCTCCGTCGCCGCTACCGGCACCGGCCGCGGTGTCGCTGGCGCCGTGTCCAATCATGTTATGCATGTTGTTGGACCCGTTCGGATAGTTTTGAATTTTCATGAAGTGTCGATCGAAAGTCGTGATCGCGTCTCGTTCGGCAAAGCCTCGGTCGCGAGACCCGTCCAACTCTACCCGCAAATTCTCCGGCGCAAGCCACGGTTGAAACCCTTCCGGGGCGTTTTTGCTCAACGCCGGCGAACGAATCATTGTTCCTGGAGACGCGCGAAGCTCTAACGTCGCCATATCAGTCAAATCCTCCTCGAAGACATCCACTTTCCAGCTTCCGACGGCGAAACCGTGAATGGTAGAAAAATCTGGGACGTGGTGAAAATCCCAGTGTAACGTTGGTTGTTGCCCGTTATCAAAGTGCATTGGCGCTGTAATGACTAACGCGTTGATTAAATCGTACGCCGTGGCGTTTTTATTCACAGCAACGATCGTCGGAGGAATCCGAATGGAGTTCGCTTGACTCCTCCTCGCTTTTTGCGTTATCGTGACGGTTATTTTGATTCGCCCGACGTCCGGGTTTTTCGTGTTCTTGTTCTGTTCTTGTTCTTGTTCTCGTTGTCGTTGAAGCGCATCCGCTGCTGCGGCCGCTTCGTCGCCTTCCACCACCACCGCTGTCGTCGTCGTTGTTTTTGCCGATGTGTCTTTTTTGTTGTTCGTTCCGTTTGAGTTCGCTCCCGCTTTTTGCTTATTAAACGGCGACTCCACGACAACCGTTTCCGAGGACACGTTCGAATTCTTGTTCAGCGAAAACGTGTTGTCATCTTTCGCGTTGTTTCCATCGACGTTATTGTTCGATTGCTCCTCGGTGTTATTGTTCGATCCACCTCCGTTGTTGTCGATGTCGCTCTCCGCGTTGTTTCCGCTCGGCCCTTTCTTCTTGCGCATAAAATTCACCGGAATCTTCCCTCTCTTGGTCGCCCGTTTAATCAACGGCGACGTGACTTTCGCCGTATCGTCTTCGCCTTCTTCTTCTCTTTTTCTTCGCGTTTTTGTCGTCGTCGT
>JACLAB010009342.1_pt1 | contig 18816 bp, 18 predicted proteins | sample 8027921 | NCBI WGS metagenome assembly JACLAB01 (sample SAMN15725117, study PRJNA655200) | protist metagenome | isolation source: fluorescence activated cell sorting (FACS) single amplified genomes of... | place: USA: West Boothbay Harbor, Gulf of Maine | collected 2000-07-19 | reverse complement strand
CGGTGGAATGGCCAGGACGTCGTAGTGGCTGTCTTCCGTTGTGAGTGCTGAAGTCATGAATCTTCGGCTATCTCGCTAAACTTCGGGTGCTCTCGCAATGCCGGGTTCTTCTTCAAGTCGCTCATGTCCTTCATTAGGACGGCAGCCCATGCTAGGAGGCCAACAGATACCGCCAGACGGCCCCTCATTTCAAATATCAGCTGCGAAATTTCCGATTACGGTTGCTTTTCCATCACACGCTCAACGCGGTAGGGGCACCACCCAGCAACACCCTCGTCGGCACTTTAAATTCTCCCTTCCTCTTCCTCACGCACCATGGTCCGTTCTCGTTCTCGTTCTCGTTCTCGTTCCCTCGCCATCATCAGTCTCCCAACCCTCGCCGTCGTTGTCCTCGCAGCGGCCGCCACAGCGGCCGCACGCCCGTCGTTCTTCTCCTCGAACGGATGGACGCTGGTCGACGACGAGCCCGACTTGCGCATCGAGACAACCGTACACGGGTGGGGCGACAACGTCTCGGTCGACAAGAGAGAGTGGTATGACGACGACGCGTTCCTCCACGGCTCGGCATCTGGTTCCGAGTCGGACGTCGACGTCCAGCTGGAGTACGAGCTCGTCGACGGGACGTGGGTGGCCACGGTCGATTCGTCAGGCCGCACGGCCGATGGAAAGATACGACACCAGAACGGCATCAGCAAGAACGAACTGTCTGGATCGGCAGCCTCGACCGGCAGCACGCCCGCACGCGTTTCTCTCAACTCCGGCATCGACGACTGCGACCCGTCTAGCGACGACAACTGCTTCAGTGGCGTCTCTTTGATCGTCGAGGGAGACGAGGTGTCCAGCGATTTCGACATGACGCAGGTGGCGACGGCCGGCGGGGAGACTGCGACGACCTTGGCGACTGGGCATGGATCCGGCGCCGGCGCCGGGTCCCGTATCGAGGGTGGCAGCGTGAGCGTCATCTCCTTCTTTCCGTGGCTGCAAGCGGCTGTGAACGCCATGCTGCAGGGCACGGACGGGGTGACCACCGACGTCGATTCCTCCGCCACGGTCGTCCCGACCCCGTGATTGATCATTATTGTCCCATAGTCTCATAGCCTCATTGTCTCATTGTCTCATTGTCTCGTTCGTCACCAATTCGTCATAACACTTGAATCATATACGTCATCAGGCACCCCTTGTACGTCCCAACCTTCTTGCGGCGCATCGAAAACCGCACCCGAGACTCGGTCGCGCCGGTCCGCCCGGTCACGCTCGCCTCGACCGACCAGGTCGCATCAAAGTCTTCGGGTTCGGCAGGCTCCGTGAGCGTGGCCGCGTCGACCGCAAATCTCTGGTTGGCCAACAGGTCGGGAAGCTTGTTGGAGAACTTGCCCATGAAATGGTCGAGATGGTACCTGGCGAACGAGGCACGCGGGGAACGCGAGTGAGAGAGTCGGGGCGCTCAAAGGGGGGAGCGCGCGCGAAGAGCGATCACACGGCCTGCAAGATCAACACGTACAGATCGGAGGGAAAGCCAAAGTACATCGACGGGTCCAAGCCGCCCACGTCGTACGCAAAGTTGTACGCCATCTGCGTGCCGTGATTCGGCCACGGGTTGTTCGGATCCTGCAACGACGCCAGCTGGACCTCGACGGCCTTGATGCAGTCGAAGGAAGGGTCGGGGACGACGACCGGGTTTTCCGTGTTCTGCGGGTTGAAGTTCTGCCTCCCTCCGTCTCGAGCGACGACGACCCTGATTGGTCGATTCCGCCCCTGCGCGCCAGGCTGGACCCGCACGCCGACTCCCTTCGCCCCACCGACACGCAGAGACATGACCCTGTGGCTGACAGAGTAGTCGTAGTAGAGTAGCTACGGGGACGTGGAGCAAGAGGAAATTTCCGGTTTCAAATCTCAAGTTGGGGGCCCCCAACACCCGGGTGTCGCGCATATTCATCTGAGTCTCTCCACGCAATGCCCGTTAATCTACGCTCATCTGTACGCCAGCCGCTCGCGATGGCATCGTCGAACAACAAGAACGCCGTCCTCTTCCTCTGCCTGGGCAACATCTGCCGGTGAGTGATGACAGGACCTCGGCCGACACCCGCTCGCGCGCCCCGACGCTCTCACTCGCGCTACGCGCTTCGTTCGCTCGCCAGGTCGCCGACAGCGGAAGCAGTGTTCAGGGCTCAAGTAGACAAGAACAACGCCTCGTCTCGCTACACGATTGACTCGTGCGGCACCGGCGGCGGCGCGGGCGACTGGTACAAGCCGGGCGGCTTCAGCTACCACGAGGGCGACGCCGCCGACGCGAGGATGACGGCGGCAGCTTCCCAACGCGGTGTCAAGCTCACGTCGCGATCACGGCCCCTGCGGCCGGACGATTTATCGGGATTCCAGACGATCGTCTGCATGGACGACGCCAACGTTCGGGCCGTGCGAGTGGCGGTCGACTACTGGAAGAGCGCGGGGATGGTGGACGAGGAGGCCGTGGTCGGGTGCAATGTGGTGAAAATGACCGACTTTCTGAGCAGTGCGAGGTTCAGCGGATACAAGGAAGTCCCAGACCCGTATTACGGCGGGAGCAAAGGCTTTGAGCTCGTCCTCGACCTCCTCGAGGACGCGTGCGTCGGTCTCTACTCCGAGCTCGAAGGCCAGGACTCGAAATAGCCGTAGTCTGGTGATCGTGATATCGCCGTTACACTACGTGAACAATGCGATGTCAACAGATGTCAAAAGACAACAGACGAGAACCCGCACGCAACGCCCTGACTTCCGTGACTCTGCGTAGGCTCGGGCCCGCCGTGGCGAGGCCGTCATATCACGCAGAGACCCCGATGAGTTCATTGCTTGCGATTCCCGCCGTCCGTCTGATGATGATAACGATGACGACGGACGCCTACTCGTTCAGCGCCGCCTTGATGTCGGCCTCGAACGACAGCGGACTCTGCGTCGAGCCGTAGCGCGTCACAGTCGTCCCGTCCTTACGAACCAGGTACTTCCCATCAAAGTTCCACTTGATCGGCTGGCGAGCGAATGAACGAATGATCGAATGATCGAGTCAGCAATGTCTGGGCGTGCGAAAGAGAGAGAGAATCAGCGCGAAAAACACCCACCAGAACTTGTCCGACCCTGTTCTTCAGGAACTTGAACACGGGAGAACTGTCGCCACCGTTCACCTTGACCTTGTCCATCAGCATGGCATTCGGCCCAGTGAATCCCCTCGCCGAGACAAACTCGGCAATCTTCTCGTTCTCGTTAAACTCCTGGCCACCAAACTCCGAAGAGGGATACGCCTGGATAATCAACTCCGGGTAACGCTTGAGCAGCTCAGCAAACTCCTTGTAGTGCTGAGCCGTCAGGCCTCACTTGGACGCCACGTTGCTGACGAGCACAGTCTTGCCCTTCAGCGACGCAAAGTCGACCGGCTTCTTGTTGATGTCGAGGGCAGAGAGCGCATAGAAGGACGAGGCCCCGGTCGACGGGGCGCTGAACCTGACGGGGAATCGTGGAAGTGGGCGTAGGCGTGGGGCGTGAGGTGGGTCCTGTTCGAGTCGAGTCGAATCCTGTCCAGTCATCATTCTCGCGCCCGAATCGAATACCTGGTACGTACATGCCGCCCATCACACTCCTCTTGGGAAGAAAGCAATTGACACGAGACGTAGCAAGCGAGCCTGTCTTCAAAACGAGGTTCTGTGTGGTGAACATCGAGTCGTAGAATTATTTCGTTCTGACTCGAGAGCACCGAGCTCGGTTATTTTGTCCTTCTCTCTCCTTCCCACTCTATCTATCCTCGTATCGCCTCGTCCGTCCGAGAGGGACAGGCAGCAGCAGCAGCAGCACGGGGCGGCGCAGAGCCTACGACGACGAACCCACGAACCCACCACACGGGGACCTCTCTATGCATGAAGATGCAGCAGCAGCCAAAGCTCCAATGACGTCCGCCCACGACAAGGACTACCCGTTGTTCTGCCCGTACTCGGGCAACGTGATGCGGCTGGACGCTGCCAATGGCACAGCGTATTCTGAGGCGTCGGGCCATTCCGTGGCGCTCCGCGACCTGGTCGATACGGTAAAGATCACGCAGGTGTCGGACATGGAGGAGGTCGGGCGGCGGTTCAACCTGGAGCCGTTGGTGAAGCGGAAAGAGCGGCTGGACGAGGAGAATGCGCTGTCTTCGAGGACGCGAGCGGTAGTGGATGAGGCGTGCCCGAAGTGCGGGGAGCGGGGGCTGGAGTTTTACCTGCTGCAGCTGCGGAGCGCGGACGAGGGGCAGACGGTTTTCTACGAGTGCAGGAAGTGCAGCCACAAGTACTCGCAGAACAATTGATACGCAGAATTTATACGAATAATAACAATTGTGACCTTGCAATTACCCTAACGAATCGGAAGGAACACGCCTCTGAGGATCTCTACCACGGCAGTCGCGCCCGGGTCGGCCACCCCCTCCTGCGTCTTCTCCGGCACGTAGCTCGCGCGTCCTGCCGAGGCCGTCATCGCCTTGGTCTCCTCGGCCCCCTTCTCGGCCGCCGTGAGCGCTGCCTCCCAGGTCCCGCCGCCGTTGAGCACCCGGCTGAACGGGATGAGCGCGTCAAGCATCGTGCTATCGCCTTGGACCGCGCCACCGTACAACATCATCTTGTCGACGCCGGCCGCCAGTCCCCTGGCGATCTCGGCCCGACTGGGATCGGCCGTCCCGCAGTTTTGCAGTTCCGCGGCCATCGAAGAGAACAGAATCTTCAAGAGCACGCCGCTCGACCCGCCCATCGCTTCCCCGGCGACGTCCGCAATCGCGGCCAGCGCCTCGTGCAAGCTCGTCGCCGACTTGACGCGGTCGCTCTCGAGCACCAACCTCCCGCCGCGCGCGAACGTCGATCCGCAGTCGCCGTCGCCAATGGCCCCGTCAAGCTCGTTCAAGACGTCCTTTGCGGCGATCGCGGCGTTGCAACCGCGTGCGATGGCCTCGTGGATGGATTTCAGCAGCTGGGCGGGACAGACGGCGTCGACATTGTCCGGAGTAATACTGGTCGTCCTGAACGACAGTTTCGAGGACAGCCGCGACTGCAGCACGGAGACGACGTTGGAGGAAGGGGCCACGGGCTGGGGGCGCTGGGCGGGCCAGGCCATGGCGTCCGTCGGGGCGTCGAGAAATCGGAGGATCTCGTCGGCCTTGTCGTCGGTCAGTCGGAGGAGCGACACGCTGAATCCCTTCATATCGAGCGACGTGAGGAAGTGACCGGCCAGCAGCCGGACCACCCTGCACCCGAGGACCTCCTCGACCTGCCTGCGAACGCTCCCGACGATGGCCCCCTGTTCGAGGAGCGTCGTCCCGCCCATGTTGTTGATGAGCACCACGACCTGCGACCCCGCCTCGACCTTCTGGTCGTCCTCGTACGCGCCGACGCAGCCTACGCGCTCGACGACCGTCCGGACGATGGTGTCGAGGTCATGCACTGGAGTCTTCTTCGCTCCGGGCTCGCCGTGCGCGCCCAGACCGTACTCCATCTCCTCCTCGTCGAGACGACGCTGCGACTCCTTGCTCCTGCCAGGAATCGAGCACGACGTCAGCGACACGCCCATCGTCGTCACGTTGGACGCCACCCACGTGGCCAGCGCTTCGACGTCGTCGAGACTGCGACCGGCCGCTGCGGCAGCGCCCGCGACCTTCAACACCAGCATCGTCCCCGCGAGGCCCCGTGCCGACGTCTTCCTCGCGCTCGCGCCCTTGACGCGCAGCGCGACATCGTCCGACACGATGACCATCCTGGCGTCCATGCCCGTCTCGACGCGAATGGCCTCGACCGCCGCGCCGAAATTCAACCGATCGCCCGTGTAACACAACACCACGACGAGTGCGCCCGACGCTGTGATGCAATTACGCAGTGCGGAGAGGACAGCCGAGATTGGCGGGGAGGCGTACAGGTCGCCGGCGATAGCGGCGGAGAGGAGGCCAGAGCCGACGTATCCAGCAAAGGCGGGCTCGTGGCCAGAGCCTCCCCCGCAGAGGACGGCGACCGGCAGGTCCTCCTCGCCCCTCGTCCGACGGTCGAACCTGGATCGGTCGAGGATGACCTGGCGAACGAGCGAACGAGCGAGCGAGCGAACGAGCGAAGCGCGAGTGAGAGTCAGAGTCAGAAGGGTGGGGGCGTCGTTCGAGAATGCCTGCCTTCTGTTGGGGCCAGCCTTCGTCGAGTCGCACGGTCAACCCCGCGTTCAACGCCAGCGCCCCATCGATGGCCTCTACGACCAGGTTGTCAGGGTCGTTCGCAAAGTACTTTGGGTGACTCATGAGCCAAGGTGATCGTGATCATCACCAAAGTTTCGAAACTTAGAATTCTCTCGATCGTCGCGACGAAGATGCTGCAAACGGCGCGTACCCATGTCGCTGTGACGAATGTGGGGTTCCTTGGATCGCTCGGATCCCTGCGACGGAACAGGCAGACGGCCGTCGGCAGCAGAATCGCGTCCGCATCCCCCCAACAGTGGGCGACGACCGCTTCAACGCTCGAGCTTGAGTCGCCGTTGGTCATCATGGACCACGCGCTGTCGACGTTCGCAGGAGACGTGGCCATCGCGTTCAGCGGCGCCGAGGACGTGGCCCTGATCGAATACGCGCATTTGACGGGTCGTCCCTACCGCGTGTTCTCGCTCGACACGGGACGTCTCAACCCCGAGACGTACCAGCTGTTTGACGCCGTGGAGAAGCACTACGGCATCAAGATTGAGTACACGTTCCCTGACGCGCAGGAAGTCATGGACCTCGTGCGGGAGAAGGGCATGTTTTCCTTCTACGAGGTACGTAGATGCACGCCGCCGACAGACTCTATCGCTCTCCGACGCTTTCTGTCACGCACTCACGCTCACGGTCACGGTCACGCTCACGCGCTCGTTCGTCAGGATGGACATCAAGAATGTTGTCGTATTCGCAAGGTCAAGCCCCTGCGCAAGCAGCTGACCGGACTTCGTGCGTGGATCACCGGGCAGCGCAAGGACCAGAGTCCGGGCACCAGACAGGTGGGTGCTTGAAACGGCAAACGGCAAACGGCAAACGGCAAACGGCAAACGGCAAACGGCAAACGGAAATAAGAAACTCCCTCTCTTTCTCTCCCATCCCGCTCACGCGTCCCGTCCGTTCTCTCCGTCTCAGGGCGTCCCTGTCGTCGAGGTCGATCCTGTGTTCGAGGGTCTCGCCGGCGGTGCCGGCTCGCTGATCAAGTACAACCCGCTGAGCAACATGACGAGCGCCGAGGTGTGGAACTTCCTGCGCGTGATGGGTACCCCGACCAACGCCCTCCACAACTGCGGCTACGTGTCGATCGGCTGCGAGCCGTGCACGAGGCCCGTGCTGCCCAATCAGCTCGAGCGCGAGGGCCGGTGGTGGTGGGAGGACTCGACGTCGAAAGAGTGCGGCCTGCACAGCGGCAACATCAAGGAGGGCTCGAAGGAGGACGGCGAGGAGAAGAAGCAGGAGGACCTGTTCAAGAGCTCGGCGGTGGAGCACCTGGACAAGGCCCGGCTCGAGGGCCTGCTCAACGGACCCAGGGACAAGGACACGATTGTCGTGCTGTACGCGCCGTGGTGCCGGTTCTGCCAGGCCATGGAGGAGAGCTACGAGACGGTGGCCGCCAACCTGCAGAGCAACCCCGACGTGCGCGTGGCCAAGTTCCAGGCGGACATCGAGCGCGACTTTGCCGCGGAGAAGTTCGGACTCAAGACCTTCCCGCACGTGGCCATGCTGCCTAAGGCGGGCAAGATGGGCGAGGCCATCAAGTACGACACCGAGCGGCGCGACGTCGACACCCTCACCATGTTTATCAAGGCCATGGCGTCCAGCAGATGATGACGATGATCGTGTGATGATGATCTTATTCTTTCTTCATTCGGTATGTACGTACTCACTCATAAAGCTCACGACGCGGTCACGACGCGATCACGACGCGTTGACCACGAAGCTCGTCTTCTTGGCGACGTCGATAAACACGCCGACGTGCTCCTCCGGCGTCCCCTGCACGACGCCGTGCCCGACGTTCAGAATGTGCCTCTCGCCGGCCTGCGCCAAGCACCGCTTCGTCTCCTCCTCGATCTTCTCCGGGCTACCGAACAGCACCATGGGATCCACGTTACCCTGCAGCGTCCTGTCCTTTCCGTAAAACGCCCTCGCGTCTCCCATCGTGCAGGCCCAGTCGAACCCGAGCACGTCGCTCGTCAGCCCGGCCATCTCGCCAAACTTCCCGGTACCCCCGTTGGCATGGAAAATCAACGGCGTGTCCGGGTACTTGGCCTTGACGTGATCGATGATCCGCTGCGCGTACGGCGCCGAAAACTCTGCAAACTGCTCCGGACTGAGGTGGTGTGCCCACGAGTCGAACAACTGCACCACCTGCGCCCCGCTCTCGATCTGATAACACACGTAGTCCGCAAGCTCATCCGCCAGATGGGACAGCACCGCATGCAACAGCACCGGGTTGTTCATCATCATCTGCTTGGTCTTCGTGCAGTGCCTGTCCGCCTTTCCCTCGATCGCATACGCCGCAAGCGTCCACGGCGTCCCGATGAAGCCCAGAACCGTCGCCTTGTTGTCCACCTCCGCCCGCAGCGCCTTGAGCGTCTCTGCCACAAACGGCAGCTTGACCGTGGGATCCTCCAGCTTGACCAACCGCGACAGGTCATCCGTATGCCGAATCGGGTCACCAATCACCGGCCCCGTGCCCTTGACCACGTCAAACTCGATCCCCATCGCCGGCAGCGGCGTCAGAATATCCGAAAACATGATGACTCCGTCCGGCTGGAAGGCGTTCCACGGCTGCAGCGACAGCTCCACCGCGATGGACGCAGTCTCGCTCCGCTCCCTGAAGGGAATCTTGTCGGAGAACTTGCGAAAGTCGGCCATGTACCGGCCAGCCTGGCGCATCAGCCAGACCGGGGTGCGTTCGACCCGCTCTCCCCTCGCCGTGCGAAGCAAGAGCGGGTCGGCAGAAGCACGGCAGCGCACTGTGGGCGGCATACTTCGAAGAAAGAGATAGGAGATAGGGAGAGGGGGAGATAGGGAGGGAGGGGCGTGGCTTTCTGCCTCCTGAGGTGGCGAACGAATGGGTGAGAGCGGGCGGAACGTGCGGAGCGCGGTCGGCAGACGTCCGTCCGACGACGCCTCGTCGTCTCGACTCATCGGTGTATATATCGGCGTCCAATCATCATCATCACGTACAATGCAGGCGACGCAAGGGCAAAACGTGTGAATAAAGTGGCGAAGAAGCGGGCCTTTGCATATCAAGATAAGTTCGAGGCGTTCGAGAAGAATACAGAGTCATTCGTCACCGTAACCGCGTAACCGAAACCATTACATACAATGCAGACCAGTCTGAGAGCGCCGACGACGCCGGGTGCGCGTGGCGTGAACGCACGGTTCTCTCTTCATGCGACCACCCGGCCAGGGTCCTTGAAGTTTTCTCGCGGCAGGAGCGCTGCGGGCGACGGAGACCTCTACGGTCAGGAGTGGTACACGCCTGAGGACCAGTACTTGACAGTCGGGGTGCGTGCTGGTCTCGTTTCGTCTCTCTTTCTGCTGATATGTCTTGACGATTCAGCTGAAGCGGCTCCCCGCTCCTCGCTCCTCGCTCCTCACCCACCCCCACCCACCCTGGTCGCTCGCAGCTGGCGCACTGCTTTGAGAAGAACGACGAGGGCAAGCTCCAGGACCGTCTGGTGATCGAGCCCATCTCGGCCAACTCGCTGGAGGCCATGTCGGTGGGGGCCAAGACGTCGTACATCCACGTGTTTGGGATTATGTTGGCGGATGCGTTGAAGCGCGCAGAGAAGCTGCCGTCGGAGTTTGACTCCGGGACGTTCTGTGAGAACTACGAGTTGAGGTGTGATGCGGCGGCGAGGACGTGGATGAGGCCGCACTCGGTGGACAATTTGATGGACATTGTGCCGCTGGGGATGGTGAAGTCGAGCTTCAACTATGATACGACGGACATGCGGGTGCTGAACATGGAGAATGTGGTGAACGACTCGGATAATATCAAGCAGGATATGAGCATCGATGCGTACGGCCGGAAGGAGGAGAAGGAGGAGAAGGAGGACGGGGGCGATATCGACTCGCTGTTGATGAGCTGATCTCGCTGTCGATCGTCGATCGTCGATCGTCGGTCGTCGGTCGTCGTTCGTCGGTCGTCGGTCGTCCGTGTGTGTTTCGTTTCGTGCATCGCTTTCGCTGTTAATCGTTCGTTTGGATCAGAGCCGAGTTCGCATCATGGACTCGTCGTCGTTGACCGTGCTGAGGTGCATTGGTCGCCTCGTCGCACTTTATACCTTTCGGACGCAATCACGACCGAGTGTCACGTCGATCATCGCTACTGCGCAAGCAAGAACGAAGAACGCGCTGCCATTTCGTCGACATGTTCGCTGCATTGAAATCGGCCAATGCCGTCCTCAAGACGAGCCTCTCGTCCCATGAACGAGGCCATTCGGTGACTTGTCACGCAACGCCCGCTCCCGCATGGCCCGGACGCGCCGTCGCGCCCCAGACGGCGAAAAAGCTCGGCAGCGATGGCCCGAAAGTACGTCCGTCGCCTAGGATACATACATACACTCGCGCTCCGACTCGCCCGCTCACTCGCGCTCCGACTCGCCCGCTCGTCCGCTCGCTCGTTCGCCAGAAATTCTCCCTGCTCGGGTCCACGGGATCGATCGGGACGCAGACGCTGGACATTGTCGAGGAGCACCCGGACAAATTTGCCGTCACGGCCCTCGCCGCTGGAGGCAACATCGACCTGCTGGCGGAGCAGGTCCGTAAGTTCAAGCCGGAGTTGGTCTCTGTCAGGCAGGCGGAGGACATCCCCAAACTGAAGGAGCAGCTCGCGGGCATGGACGGACCGATGCCGGAGTTCTTGGCAGGTGACGAGGGCATCGTCGAGGTGGCCAGGTACAGCAACACGGACGCGTGTGTCACTGGAATCGTGGGATGTGCCGGACTCAAGCCAACGGTGGCTGCCATCGAGGCCAAGAAGGACATCTGTCTGGCCAACAAGGAGACCCTGATTGCAGGAGGACCGTACGTCCTGCCGCTCGCCGAGAAGAACGGCGTCAAGATCTTGCCCGCCGATTCCGAGCACTCGGCAATCTTCCAGTGCATCCAGGGACTGCCGGAGGATGGCATGCGCCGCATCATTCTGACCGCGTCCGGTGGCGCCTTCAGGGACTGGGAGGCCGACCAGCTCAAGAACGTCACGGTCGCTGACGCCCTCAAGCACCCCAACTGGTCCATGGGCCCGAAGATCACCACGGACTCTGCCACGCTGATGAATAAGGGACTCGAGGTCATCGAGGCCCACTATCTCTTCGGCGCCGACTATGACGACATCGAGATTGTCATCCACCCGCAGTCCATCATCCACAGCATGGTCGAGACGGCCGACTCGTCCGTCCTCGCCCAGCTCGGATGGCCGGACATGAAGCTTCCGATCATCTACACCATGTCCTGGCCGGAGAGGGTCTACTGCTCCGAGCAGACCTGGCCCAGGCTCGACTTTGTCAAGATGGGCGACCTCACGTTCAGGAAGCCGGATCACGCCAAGTACCCGGCCATGGCCCTGGCGTACGCGGCCGGACGGGCCGGTGGAACGATGACGGGCGTGCTGTCGGCGGCCAACGAGCAGGCGGTCGAGCTGTTCCTGAACGAGAAGATCGGGTATCTCGACATCATGAAGGAGGTCGAGGCCGCGTGCGAGGCGCACAGAGCAGAGTTCGTCGAGGCGCCGTCGTACGAGGAGATTATCCACTTTGACGCCTGGGCCAGGCAGTACGTCGCTGACAGGGTCAAGGCATACGCCTAGAGCTGGTCGTAGAAGGACCAGCTTGTGTCATCAGACTCGATCGATCGATGACGCGCCCGTCAACTTGTTCTCGTTGTAATCATTTCGTTCCCCTCGGGATAGCCGGCCGTGACGTCGTCGACAGTCCTCCCTTCGCGAGGACGCAGCAACGAGGAACGGTTTCGAGCGGGACGTGCAAAATGGGCGACAACAAGGTTTCGACCGACCCGCTCATTTCGGTCGCAAAGTACGACTTGGTGGGTTTCCTGGGGGAGGGTACGTGCTGTTGACGATATTGTAGTCGAGAAAGACGCGTGATTTGGGCGCCACGTATCCCACACGTCGAAATTCGACCGCGAACACTCGAGACTGACGTAGAAGCGGAGAGGAGCGAGCGAAACAGACGGTCGGACAGACGACGATTCTCACCCCTACAATACAACGCGACACAACGCAACAACAGGGACGTTTGGGTCGGTGGTCCAGGCCGAGACGGCGGACACGAAAGAGCAGGTGGCCATCAAGCTCATCACGCTGGGCGACCGGTTCTACCCCAAGTACGTCGAGCGCGAGATCCTCAACCACCGCCAGCTCGTTCATCCGCACATCGTCTCGTTCAAGGAGGTGTTCCTGACGCGGTCCCATCTGGCCATCGTCATGGAATTCGTCGGAGGCGGCACGCTCCAGGGATGGGTCGAGAAACACGGCAGAGTGCCAGAGTGGCAGGCCCGGTGCTTCTTCCAGCAGCTCGTGCTGGCGCTCCACTACAGCCACAAGTCGCTCGGCATCAGTCACCGGGATATCAAGCTGGGAAACATCCTGCTCAACGACAAGTACCAGGTGCCGATCCTGAAGCTGTGCGACTTTGGATACTCCAAGGACTACTCGCCGGTCGGATCGCTGCCCAAGACGCGCGTGGGCACCGCCGCCTACATCTCCCCGGAGGTCGCTGGAGCGAGCGCGGGAAACGCTGCGTACGATTCGGAAAAGGCCGACGTGTGGAGTTCGGCCGTCACACTGTACTGCATGCTGGCCGGACGGTATCCGTTCATGAACGGCAACAAGGCGCCGGACCTCTACCAGATCAAGACCCTCAAGGACAAGCAGGTGGACGCCGCGCTCGATGTCCTCTCCGAGTATGGCGTGTCGAACGATTGCAAGGCGCTGCTCAAGCACACGTTGCGGGTGGCCCCGAACAAGCGCTACGGGCTGGACCAGATCATGGAAAACTCGTGGTATCGCGAGTATCTCCCCGACCTGTCCAAGATGGTCTCCAGGAAGACTGAGTACGACCAGAGCGATGAAGAGGTTCGCCTCGTACTCTCCCAGGCAGAACGTCTGTCCAGGAAGATCATCGAGACGGGCTCTGCGCTCGACGAGTTTGACGACGAGATGGCGGCCGAGGTCGCCGACGAGCTGCTCGGCAGCGGCGGCGATTTCAGCTTCATACGCCGACATGGTCGCAGCAAGGACACGGACGACATGACGATCGAGCACCAACAATAGTCGTCGTGATGGCTGCCTTCACTCGTCGTGATGCAACAACCGGTCACTTCGAAGTGAGAAAATTATATAGACTCTGTCTGTCTCGTACCGAATCTCGTCAGTCAGTCACGATACGAGCCCCCGAGGGACGGAGCTTGTTCTTCTTCTCTCGTGAGGCCTTCTTTCCCGTTTGAATGCAAATCTGCATGAAAAACACCAGTCCTCCTCCTCCTTCCTCCAATGACGTCTCGCTTCGGGCGTGAGAAAGGGTACATCCAGCCCCGTGCTGCGGTGCAGGAAAACCACATCGACAAGCGGAAGCGGCGGAACAGGGACCTCGAAATCGTGTTCGACCCGACCGGCCACAAGGATTACGTCACCGGGTTCCGCAAGAGAAAGATACAGCGCCGGAAAGAGGCAGTGAAGCAGCTCGAGAAGCTCAGCAAAGAGCAGAAGCTCGAGGAGCGTGCAGAACGGAAGGCGGCCAAACGAGAACAGTACGAGCGGTTCCTGAAACCGGTCGTCCCCGACAATGACGCCGACGACGCCGACGACTCTGCCGGGGAGGAGCGCGCGTTCGACGACGGTTCCAAGCGACAAACGGTCCGGGTGATGGCAATCAGGACCGAAGAGGACGAAGAAGCGTTCGAGGCGCAGCTGGAGCGCAAGAAAAAGGCGCTGGCGGCCAGCAAGACGGACAGCAAGACTGATGATGATGGCCTCCGGAAGAAGATGACCAAAAAGGGGCTGTCGGTGCTGACGAATACAAAGATGAAGCTCATGGGCAAGCACCGCTTCGACGGCGCCAAGCGGAAGAAGAAGGACGACGGCAGCAAGAGCGGGCCGGCCGGCAAAGGGGCAGCGCCGACGCGGCGAAAAGGACAAAAGCGCAAAGGAAGAAAGTGATGTGATATATATAAGAGTGACCACTGATCATGATGATAAATTACATACCCGAGTCGTGAATCACCTCTCAACTCGCCTCTTCACTTTAAGAAGAGCGCCACAAACCCGAGCGACATGACCAGCACGAACAACCCCATGGCGTCGACGCTCACCTTGGGTGGCAGCGGGATACCCACCGCACCCAGCACATAACTCAACAACCCACCGACCACAAGCGCACAGATTGTTGTCACCAGGGCTCCCCAGATCGGACTATTCCCCCAGTACGGCCCGTCCGGGTTGCGCCGGTTGCGCTTCTCGTACAGCTTCCACGCGCAGAAGCACACCGCGCCGCCCAGAGGCAACGTCGGATCGGACGATGCCGCCTGCCAAGCCGCCCACAGCGCCAGACCCAGGAAAATTGACCCCTCGTTGACCAACGTCACGCTCGACACGCTCGGCTCAAACAGCTCCTTGACCCGCTGCACGATCGACACCTTCTCCGGATCCCCGGACACGTCCGACCGCCTCCCCGTCTTCGGCGGTTTGAATCCGTACTTATTACGGAACTTGATACTCGACTGCAGAATGGAATCAAACGCCAGCTCGATCGCCTCCCGAGACGGCTCGTGCCCCTTGTACTGCTCATACAAAAAGTTCCGCGCGTCCTGCACCTCTTCAAACGACGCTTCCCGACTGATACCCAGCACCTTGAACGGATCACGCTCCTTCAACCTCGGAAACACCTGAAGCGGCTCGTCCGGGAGGGGCTGGGACTCGGGCTGGTCCATCCAGCTGCTGCCCCCGGCCTCTGAAGCCAACGTCCGCACCAACCGCGATGCCACATTGTGCCGATGATACAGATGCCTCCCAAAAACGGAACGCCCGTTGACAGCAGCGAGCGTGGTGGTTCGTGCGTTGGTGCCGCATCCGCGGATAGCCGGAATCGGAACCAGTTTGCTCGCGTTGATCGCCGCCATGCTGATTCGCGAGCGAGAGGATCAGCCAGCCAGACAGCCAGACGGTCTATCAATCAGCCGCGGTGACTGAAAGGAGAATGCAGAGGCTTGCGAGCGTTCTTGTGAGGAGACTCAAAAGAACACGAAATTAACGGATAGAGCTCGAGGTCGTCGTCTGGCGCCGATCCGTCACGCATACGTACATACGAAGGCCAGCGAGGAAGACCAGCGACGGCGAAGACCAGCGACCAGCGACCAGCGACCAGCGACCAGCGACCAGCGGCGGCGGAGAAGAACTAGCCGAGAGAGAGAGAGAGAGAGAGAGACCAGCCATGGGAAAGCTCGCAGACACGTTGCGTCATCCGGACGAGATCATCCCGATGCTGGGGATGTTCATGGCCGCGCAGAAGGCCAAGTCGCTGCCGAAGGACCCGTCGCTGAAGTTCTGCTATGATATGTTGAACAAGGTGTCGAGGTCGTTTGCCGTCGTCATCCAGCAGCTGCCGGAGCGGCTGCGGGACGCTATTTGCGTGTTCTACCTGGTGTTGCGGGCGTTGGATACGGTGGAGGATGATATGGGGCTGGACGATGCGGTGAAGATCCCGCTGCTTCGGTGCTTTCACGAAAAGTCGCGTGATAGGAGCTGGAGCATGTCGTGTGGGGGCGGGCACTACGTGGCGTTGATGGAGAACTATCCGTTGGTGAGCGACGCGTTTTTGTCGCTGGATCATGAGTATCAGCGGGTGATTGGGGATATCTGCAAGCGGATGGGGAACGGGATGGCGGACTTTATTCCCAAGGAGGTCAAGACGGTGGAGGAATACAACCTGTACTGTCACTACGTGGCTGGGCTGGTGGGCGTGGGTCTGTCGCAGCTGTTTGCGTCCAGCGGGCTTGAGTCCAAGGAGTTCTTCAAGTTGGATGAGATGGCGAACGAGATGGGGCTGTTTCTGCAGAAGACGAACATTATCCGTGACTACCTGGAGGACATTGTGGAGGAGCCGGCGCCGAGGATGTTCTGGCCCAAGGAGATCTGGGGGAAGTATGCGAAGCGGTTGGACGAGTTCAAGGATGAGGAGAATGCCGAGAAGGCGGTGGAGTGCTTGAATCACATGATTGCCAACGCGCTGGGGCACGTGGACGAGTGCCTGGAGTACATGAGCAGGCTGCGTGATCCGTCCATCTTTGCGTTCTGCGCCATCCCGCAGGTCATGGCCATCGGGACCCTAGAGGCGTGCTTCAACAACCACGGGGTGTTCACGGGCGTCGTGAAGATGAGGCGCGGCGAGACGGCCAAGATCATGTGGTTCATGCGGGACAACGCCGACCTGTGCGTGCTGTTCAGGCACTATGCCAAGCTGATCGCGGCCAAGGCCATCGCGATGAAGGCGAGCGATCCGCACCGGGAAGAGATCCTGGGTATTTGCAGTCGGATTGAGGCGACGGCGACGGCGAGGATCGAGGCCGATCGGACGTCGGGATCGAGGCGGTCGCTGCAGGACGACGCGCCGCTCCCGATGAGCACGCGAGTCTTGTTCCTGATCGTGTCCATGATGTTTCTGGCGTACGCGTTCAAGCTGTCGGCGGCAAGGGAGATATTCGGCGCGCTCTTGCAGCACCAGAACGGCGCCGTGGACTACATCAATCAATTTATTGCCGTGGTTCTCGTGCTGTACAGCGTTGTTTCCGTTGCCGAGCGGGCGACGGCCATCTCGTATGATTGATCGACGCGCGAGAGGTAGGTGGCATGATCAGAGTAACATTCATTCATTCGTCGATATGCTTTCGCATCAAGAACCGGGGTCGGACCTGCAAGATCACGAGCGAGCGCGGGTAAACAGGTGAGTGCGCCGGTAGTATCGGAGCGCGCCGGGCTCTCAAAGACGTACGCCGACCATGGCCCAGCCGGGGTTGTCTTGGAAGATCGTGACCCAGCCGTCCTGTGAGTAGAGCCTCACGGCAGCCTCGTTGTCCTGATAGACGTGCAACACAGCTTGCGCCTCTCCCCACTCCCGACACACGCTCGTGGCCCCCTCGAGCAGCGCCTTGGCCGCGCCCTGCCGCCGCGCGGACGGCGCGACTGCCATCGACGCCACGTACGCCACGCCTTCCGTTCCGGGCTCCAGAGACTGTAGCACTTCCTTTTCGTCGATGAAACTGACCTCCACGACGCCCTCCACGGGACTGGCCCCGCCGGCAGGCCCGACCCGCTCGACCACCAGGAGGACGAACTTGTCCACGGGGTTGTACTTGAGCTTTTTCTGCATCTCACTGAGCACTTCTGCCGTGAAACTCGTCTTCAAGAACCCGTCCAAGAACGGCAGCGCGTTGGGCACGTGAAATCCCTCGGCCTGGATCATCACGACCCGTCGAACCTCGTCGAGGTCGGTCCGGTCGATCTGCCGTATCTGCCACCGGCCGCCCTGCGCGAGGACCGCGAACGTGGACGGCAGCTCCCGAACGGACGATGCCCGCGTCGCTTCGAGGTCTTGACCGTCGTCCCGGCCCCCGGCTTTGAGGCGGTGGTATCGGTATTGGTGTTGGGCGCGACGTTGCTGGTGTTGTCTGCTGGCGTTGTTGTCGGTGATGATGGGCCTGCTGGGCTTGCCGCTGGCCCTCGTCGTCATCAGTCCGCCTGCCGAGGTACTCGGCGAGCAGCGCGACTGCTGCGTCCCGCGATGACAGCCGCAGTTGACGTAAATGGCCGACATAACCTCTTTTTTACCGTGAATTCGAATGGGGGAACCCCAGCTCATCATGCCGCCAAGATGCAGCCACTCATCAGCCTCCGCTCCAGGTCGCCTTCGTGCGCGCTGAACACGTCGAGCCGCTCCTTGTTCCCGTGGGCGACCAGCTCGCACCGATCGCGAGCGAGGCCGAGGCGCGTGCGGGCCAGGTCGCCGTTCAACTTGACAAAGGCCTCGCCGAGATGCACGTCGTCCGCAGCACGCACGATATGCACGTCGCCCTCGGTGAGATCCGGGTCGGCGTCCTTCAGGAAGTCGACCAGGTCGGCCTTGGTGACGCCCTCGCTAAATCCCCTCAACTTGAGCCACCCCTTCTCGAGCGGGACCTCCTCCTCGACAATCTCCGACCGAATAATCCCCCAGGCGTGCAAATCTTTCCGAATCTGGGCACCGAGGGCCGGTGACAGCACTAAAAGCCCAGAAACGCCCCCTGCATACAGCGTTCCGGCGGCCGCATACAGGCCGGGCAGTTCGACCTTGCCGTGGTGGATCTTCTTCCGGTCCACCCACGCGCCTTTCTGCGCGCGCGCAAACTCATCCTCGGTGACGCCTCGCGCGTAAATGCGGTTCCCGTTCAGCGTTCGGGTGTCGAATATCTTTTTGGCCTTGGCCGCGTCTGCCACGCTCCCGTACTTGACGTACGCGCGGCCCGGCATGGCGTCGTCCCATGCCTGGGGCCTCGGCGGACCCGGGACGGCCACGTCGACCACCGTGCCGTGCTTGGACGCTTCGTCCGTCACCGCCCCCTTCAGCCCGTCCCTGGCGGCCGCGTCCCGCAGGTGGCCCGCCGGCATGATGTTCGACAGCAACACGTATTCCGTCCGCTCCTCGAGGAGCGGGTTGGCGCTCATCGGAAGCAGCGACGCCGGTCCGGCCTCGGCCTCCCTCGTGGCCGCCACCGCCGCCTTGGCCTTGTTGCTGTCGAACCCCGGCACGTACCCTTTGGGT
>JACLAB010016156.1_pt1 | contig 18821 bp, 30 predicted proteins | sample 8027921 | NCBI WGS metagenome assembly JACLAB01 (sample SAMN15725117, study PRJNA655200) | protist metagenome | isolation source: fluorescence activated cell sorting (FACS) single amplified genomes of... | place: USA: West Boothbay Harbor, Gulf of Maine | collected 2000-07-19 | reverse complement strand
GAGAATTCCAAGTTCTATTCGAAGCCTGGGCAGGAGCCTGATGTTCACCCTGCTGACGTTCTTGAGGACATCAAGAAGGAGCACCCTGACATGCCCCTCGAGGAGCAGGTTAAGTTAGCGGATGCGAGGACCGCAGAACTCAACAAGAAGCCCGAGGAGTCTGAGGAGTCAGAGGATCCAGAGGAGCCTGGTGAGGCGGCGTCTGCCTGTGCTGCCACGGGAATTTAAAAAAATAATAGTAATAATTAAGAAATGTACTTCATTGCATTGGCACTCAACTTGGTGACAATAGCGATTGTCGGTATATTCGTTTTCTTTATATACCTTTCATACCTTAACAGGCCAGAGCCCAACATTAAGCCAATTGATGTAATGCGTGACATTGTGGGTGGCCAGTCTGGGCATGCACGTATATATAAAGTCGCCCCATACAAAACACTGCTCAATGGTAATACCGGTTCATTTGTGAGCCATATAGATGAAGATCATTCCAGTCTTGGAGGTAATATGTTTGATTACGTTCAAGGCAAGAAGCCGTGGGATGGCGAAAAGGACGCCAATTTTGGTAGCAGAGTTTAGCGAAGCTTACCTACAATAAACCCAATTATAAATACTATAGCCATTACCACCCATGAGGTTACCCCGATGGATGAAAATGGATCCCAATGTGGAGAGGCAGGCGCGGCGGTAGGTGGCATCGGATCCTGGTAATAATGTTGTTGTTGCGGGTAGTACAACTGTTCCTGTGAGTGTTGCTGCACCATGGGCTGTTCCTGTCCCATTACATCTTCTAGGGGCGTAGAATCAACTGTGGCATTGTTACCGTCGTCGCTCTGGTTAAAGATAGGGGAAATATCAGAATCCATATTACTATGGTTTTTGTTTTTTATTATTCAGATTTCACTCATCGTCGTCAGTGTCATCAACATATTCGTCGTCATCCTCATCCTCTTCTACTTCGAAGTCTTCATCTGGTTCACAGTCACTCCCATCTGATGCAATAAAGCTATCGTCGTCTTCGTCACACTCGTCCTCTGACATACTGATTGTAGATGATACATCCGACCCTGCGTCTGTATCATACTCATCGTCGTTAAAGTCGTCTTCGCAGTCCTCTTCTGGGACCCACTTCTCCGGCTTTTTTACATTGCGTCCTGACCTGGTCTTAGTCGGCATACTGTGTATTTTAAGTGCCTATTGTTTAAGCCACGTTAATAGCAGTTTATCTGTTAAATCGTTTATTTCCTGGGGCACAGTTGAATCTGGTTCCTCTACCATTAGAGCAAGATTTCTGAGGCTTTCGGCTGCTTCGTGGACATACCGTGAATCGTGTGTATTCTTGGCCATATCCATTTTTGTGTAGTATTCCATGTAATATTCCCTGTTAATTCCAGAATACCGGTGGATTTCTTCCTGTATAGACTGTATTTCTGGGTAATCGTGTCCACCGAATATTTTCTCTGGTAGGGGTTTCATGGTCAATACGACAACGGCAACAACGAAAAGTATAACTGCTACAACAAGCATACCTATAAAATACCAGGAATATTTTCAGAGTCGAGGAAATTATATTTGTATTTATCGGGGTATAATTTTTTATGCACATCTTTTGTAACCATGTGTTTTTGACCCATGAAATGTTCACAGTGACCCTTTTTCCTGTCTACGTCACATTTACAGTGACATTTTTGATAGATATATCCACTCTTATTGATCACGAAATAGACATGATTATTGTGATGCCTCCCCCGTTTATTTTCACAATACCTCGAACTCGTATTGATCAAATATGTATCCTTGAATTTAAAAATATTCTTAACATCTGTTCTCCCCTGCCCTTCCAGATATTTCCTGATAAACCTTTCGGCCATAGAATACAATTCGGGGTCTTCGATACTCCCATCTAATTGATTTTTGCTGAACCCACCTTCTCTCCTTTTAGATTTAATGGATCTTACACAACACAATTTGAACGTCTCGGCAGATGGTTTGGAATCAATTTCTCTTACATTACCATTCGGGGACACAATGCATATAGGTATGTAATATCCTTCTACTCTCTTTGTCCTGTGTTCATACTTGTATGACCACGGTAGTCTGATACCTGCCTTGTACACTGATGCATCAACACTATCATTAGTGAGTGGGTTAATTTCTTCTCTGATGCGAAGTGCATCTTCCAGATTTGTCACGAAATCGTACCAAACAATATGGATACCTGTTTTCATCTTCCCATCTGCCGTCTTTTTGGGTTCTGATATGAGCACAATCGCGTTACCTTCATCAACTTGTGCAGTAACCTCTTTTGCCATTTTCATCATCTCATCTTCCGTGAGGGCATTTTCAGATTTATAGTCAATATCAACAAAATATCTAAAATTTTCTTGATTATTTTGTTCTACCAGAAACAGTTTCTTTCCTTCATTCACACTGTCTACATACATTTGTGCGAATTCATTTGATTTGTCTGGGGGAACAAAGATGGAACCACCAGTCATTGAAACATGACTGATGTTCTTCTTGTTATGTGGGTAATATAGTTGGAGTTGTTCCATTTTAACTTATATATAAGGCGTGTGTATTCTTTAGAATGCTGAACCGCATCTTCTTGAAAACGATTGGACACTGTCAATATGTTTGTATTCTTCGATCATAGTAATGAGCTTAAGAACGGAGTAACCATCCAGTTCTTCCTTTTTTCGGTGAGTCTCAGGGTCATCGGGATCGAGGTTGAGTAGTTTGAGGATTCTCATAATGTAATAGTCTTTGGTCATTATTAGTATAGTTACAGTAAAAAATCTTTTAAAATTTTCTCAAATTCATAGTTACACAACAGAGTATTGAGTATGAACGGCCAAATGGTGCGTTGCATAAACTCTGGGTACGTGTCGAATGCTAATATATCATTTTCGTCAAATGCCTTTTTGGTTGGTATGTTGTTCCGTTTTTTTTCTTCCATCTTTAGTTTTTCATTGTTGAAGTTACCTACAGTAGTGTTACATTCTTCGGTCGTCATGTCCTGTATGAATACATAGACGTGGTGGGTGCATGTAACTTCCAAACCTTCCCTACGGTCTCTTTCTAATTCCTCTGGTGACCTTAATTTTGTAGTAAATTTGAAATATTTGTATAATTCTCCGGTAATTCTAAACACCCCGCGGGTTTCTTCATCAAGCTCCCTGAGAGCACATTTTATAGGGTCACAAACCTCCCTCTTGCGACATCCACCTGTGATAAAAGTCCATTCTTTGAATCTTTTATCACGGACTGTAAGAATCTTATTACCAGTAGGAGTGCGTATAATCGGAATTACGATACATTTATGACGTTGATCTGACTTCATACTGATACTGAAAGATATATTAATTATTCTGTTTTTACATCATTTTCAACGGCTACTTCCTGAATCTCCTCTTCTTCCTCCGGTGCGTTGAGCTCTTCGAATGCCTTGTGGTGCATTGTAACTGCCCGCTCAATATCACTGATGCGAACACGGGCTGATGATAACTCTCTATTGAGGTAATAGCATACCATGAGTGAAATGACAATTCCGCCGATAAGGACTGCAAGTTTATTCTCCATTTGGTATAGGGTTATATAGAATTACCGTCCGATTATCGCACCCTGATTAACCTGTGGGTGACGCTTTGGGCAGCCGTAGTCTGTGTTACCAAACTGGATGCCTGTGTAATGTCCGCTCTGGCACTGGACGGGGTTCGCTGCCATATGTTTTTCGTTTGAACAGCAAGGCACCGCTGGTACTGTGGCCTGCGCCACTGAAGGGTTGTGCTTCGGGCTGTATGTTAAACAGAATATGAAGGCTGCCAGAAACAGCCAAGGGATAAGTCTCATTTACTATTAATTACCAAATAAAATTCCACCCATCCCGTTACTGATCTGAAGTATATTGTAACTGCGAGCATAAATGGGTGATGTGATTTTTTTAGTAGATACCAACTTTGCGTTATCTACCCTTGAGAAATTACAGGTACCGGATGACTGTGCACCCTTTCCGGTAGTATTCAGGCAAAATGGATACATGAAATTGATATTTGCACCTACATCACGCTGTATGTCAAGTATGGTGTAGGGAAAAGAGGGCTGTGTAGACACAACTATGTCAGAAATTGGGTCCGTACTGTTCCACTCACCAAATTCAGTGTGGTATATAGTGGGTATGATACTGTAATGAGGAACAACTTCCTTTTTATCCACAACTTCTACACCGTTGATATGCAAGCTAACCTTGGCTGTAGTGTTCCTTGGAGTGTCGCCGAATATGTCTGCACTTCCAGCCTTTCCAAACAAGAAAGAGACGGGGTTGTTGAAAAGTAATTCGACATCAGTCGTGTTTGTATCTTCGATTTCCTGATGCTGTGTAATTAACATAGTAATCTTATCATTAGAACCGGAAAGCCGAGCACGATCAGCAGTATCGAGGTAAATGTAGTTTGCCCACAATTCATAGACAGTGGTGCTGCTGGGTACATTTGTTCCCCATGTGATACGAATGGTAACATCATGATACTGGAGAGCAACGAGTGGAAGAGCCTGGCACCACTCGTCACAAAAGAAGAAACCAAGGGGATAGTGGTATTTACCATGGAACCCCAACTTACCATTTTTCTCATTTCCCCGTTGAGCTTTGGTGTATTTGGAACTCATATTTCTCAATGAAACCAACTGGTCTGTCGTAATACGGTCAATCATCTGATCTCCCACAAATAGCTCAATCTTGCCGATGTCCTCCGAGTTAATATCGGGTTGAAGAACACCACCTACGCGCTTAGTGATATACATGTACGATAACATGTCTCCTTTTTTCTGAACCTTTGCAGTTGAAATTCCAGAGTTACCAGGGTTACCCTCAATTACTTGGGATTGTACATCCTGTGCAAAGTTGGAGTGACGCTTGTAGGTTTCTCTGAAAAATGTAATTTGGGGATTCTCGGTGATATAAGCATCTTGTGCCCCCTTGGCGACCAGTATAGGTATTGATCCAGACATTTCCTACTTAATTAAAGGTGTCTTTTTTTTAAGTAGGAAATGTTTGTGTACTAACACAAATTGTGATGTAAGCATGTAAAACGGAATGTTAGGAAATTAAATCCCTCGTCTGTAAGAAGTGTACCTGTATGGTCATACAGCTTAATCGTAAGCTTTGATAATTCATTGATTGGATTGAAGAAATCTGCTGTGATAGGGTACCGGTTGTAATACGTGATACGGTTCTTTACGGTGTGGTCATCATTGTACACAGAACCGAACGTGTTTCGGAGAACACTGCTGGTGCTGTTTAAATTGTGGGATGCACTATCATTATCAGCCGGCTGTGCAACTGCATAGTCATTAAAACGGGTAACCAGTTCATCGACAACGACGTAAGCAACGTTAGAAGACCCACACGATAAACTTGTGGTGACCAGTTCGGCTTTGACTATATTTTTCACAGGGGTATTGAGTGTTCCAACAAAACTCACGTTACTGGTGGCACCATAGGAGCTCACCTGGATAGAATAAATCTCACGAGAACAGTCCATGATTTGTTAATATTAGTCGAGAAGATTTCCACCAACTCCTGACTCAATGCTGTAACTGTGCATGGCATCATTGACATACTGCTGGTCACCACACACACCACCTGGGGTAAGGCTCTTGGTGTAATACCCTCCTGACTTACTTCCCGGAACACACTCGAGGGAATACTTCAGTGACCGGAGTCCCTTCGCAACATCGTCGCCTGTCTTTGGTGCGGAAGTTGTCAGGGGGGCATACTTCTCACTGGATTTCCCACACCCATTCAGAATAAGGTAAACTAGTGCGGCTGCGAAAGCACCCATAATGAAAGATTCTTGTCGGCTGTTCATTGTTTATTATTATGAAATAAAATTTTTGCGTTAAAGAATTGGTAATTGTTTCATAGAGGGTTATAAAGGATATCAATGTCCGGTGAAATTTTTATCGAGAAAGATGACCCCGAAATGGAATTAGATGGAAACGAGCAAGCCCTTTTGGAAGAGATTGAAGTCGGTGGAACCAGATCGTTCCAGATGGGAGGAGACAACCGCCCCAGCCGACACCCACAACATCGGCCTGAACCTACACTCGACGACCCAATGGCTTTCATGAACCCAGATAAACGCCAAGCGCCCCGCCCAACTGTTACTACAGAGGCACCCGCTGATTACGGTGATGATGATATGCCCGAACCTATGCCTTCTTATGCGATGGCACCAGACGATGGCCCATCAGAAGGATTCAATAGTATCGAAGATGAGAAGTCAGACCTACTGAATAAACTCACACGTTTGTCACAGAAAAAGGGAATCCACGTTAATAAGAGCCTCAATATGTATTCCGGTATCGACGAAATCCGGTCGGAACTTAAGAGAGCCAAGTATAGTGTGGAAGTTGACCAGTCTATCAAGTTTTCCCGGCGTGCTCTCATTGCGTGTATCACGGGCTTGGAGTTCATGAATAAGCGCTACGACCCATTCGACCTTAAACTCGACGGATGGTCCGAGTCTATTATGGAAAATGTTGAGGATTATGATGAGCCATTCGAGGAACTGTATGTGAAATATAGATCATCGGTAAAAATGGCCCCAGAGATCAAGTTGATGATGATGGTTGGAGGTTCTGGTATGATGTTCCATTTGACCAACAGTATGTTCAAGTCGGTAATGCCTAACGTGAATGATGTGATGAGGCAGAATCCAGGACTTATGCAGAATATGATGGGCGCTGTCCAGAACACTATGCAGAACCCGGGAGGAGCACCTGCACCTCCGATGGATATGAACGCGGGAGGTCCACAGCCAGGAGCCAGAAGGGAGATGAAGGGGCCGGGCATTGACTTGTCGGCGATGATGGGTAACATGATGATGCCACAGCCACCACAAGCAGAGAATACCTATACTGGGGACATCGGGGAGAGCAATATGGTCCCAGAGGATGATGAACTCTCGGATATCGTATCGGTAATTTCCACATCAGATGTGGGTGACCTCAAGAGTGTTAACATCTCGGGCGGAGCCAAGAAACGCAGAGGGCGCAAGAAGAAGTCCGACAAAAATGAAATTTCTATATAAGTGACGGAATTTATTTATCAATATACTATAAATGAATAACTTACAAGTCATATTATTTGTAGTCGCAGCCCTGGTGATATTGGGTATGTGCAACAAGGAAACATTTGTACCACCCGTCCCTGATATATCAGTGGTGACCGATATGTTTACAGGCGACGGTGAATACCCAGACGAGGAAGAAGAGGTTGCCGAATACCCTGATGAGGGTGAGATTGTTGAGGAAGAGTTCGGTGGATTTGACGAACCAGAGTTCGAATTGAGCATGAAAAAAATAGAGTAATATATTAATGAGTATTTCGTATGCACCATTAGATGACGATGAAATAATCCTTCCCGCCAGGGTTCAACCTCAGGCCAAGGCCAAGGTAGCGGTAAAAAAACAGCCTTCAGTGGGAGGTATAGAACTGCCGGCGTTCAGGGAAGGGACAGAATGTAATATACTTGTAATTTTCTTCATAATAAGCCTGATATACATCATGATGTCAGAGTAAGTAATAAATTTTACAAATTGTAAATTAATTTGTAAAATTTTTAAATTTATACGTCGGTGTAGGTTCCCTCTGTAAGAGTGCTTTTAATGTAATCATATGCGAGATCATATATAGTTTTGTCGGTGGGTAAAGTTTCATATGTTGTGCCATACGATAACACCTTAACGGCCGACTTGCCTTCTGTGCGGGCGTCCTGTGAAATCCACACCATAGCAGAAAAATTCAAAGCGAATACTGTGCCGACCAGCTCGCCATCGACTCCCCACTGCCTCTCCTTTCGCATTTCTATTGACTGGTCGGCGATGGCCATGTAAAAATCTGTGATACTGCTTCCATACGGAGTGTCAATTGTGTCTGAACGAATAATTCCCATTTATAGTAGGGCCATATTTTAATTTTGCCCATTGTACTTTATTGGGTCGGTTACGTTCTTATTTCTGGGCACCTTATTATTTCTGGGTACATTGTTATTATTTCTGGGTACATTGTTATTATTTCTGGGCACATTGTTGTTCGTCGCCGACCCTGGTACATTTGTAAGTGGCACAGGGTGAACGGGTTTTGCCAGCCACGATCCCATTTTATTATATCAGGACATAATAAAATGAAAGCTATCGAGTTTGCCGTTGTATTGTTGATTTGTGGCATGCTGATTGCCACGTCTGCCATAGGTATCCAGTACTACAGTATGTGCCCTTCCCTGAAGAAGGACCCTAACATGCGCCAGAACAAGCACTTCCTCGTTGGTGCCCTCGTGACAGCATGTATATCAACGGCCGGTGTATTTCTGCTTAAGGACAACCGTCGCACAATATCGACAATTGTCAAAAAATTTGTATAAAATTAAGTACTGTCTTAAAGAAGCAGTGCCTCTATATATTAAGAAAATACACATAAACAACGACGACTCCCCGAAAATATGGCAACCTCTAAGTATTCTCAGGAAGTTCATGACACCTTTCAATTTTTAAGTGATATTCATCAACACCGTGAACGGGTGGGAAAGGCCGATGGTGTATCCCCGAGCTGGGTCAAAGTCACTACTATTACTATGCTTTCAAACCTTAAGCAACGCCTCGACCCTGAAGTCATCAAGGCGTACTTTAACAAGCACAAGTATGTCAAGCTCACGAAATGTGGCACTCGTCGTTTCAATGCACGCCGTGGTACGGACACCTCCAATTCTTGGAGGTTGGCAACTACCACATTCTACAACCAGGTTAGTATCAAGTACGAAGACTACAAGAGTACCAAATCTATTAAGATTTTCCCCAATGGCTCTATTCAGGTCGCTGGTGCTTCTGATCTGATTGACTGTAAGGCGATTCTTACACAGTTGTGCATTATTATGGGTGCGATTTTCAAAAAGAAGTTTGATATCAATAATTATTCTATCGCGATGATCAATACCAACTTCTCCTTGAACCGTTCTTTGAATCTCCGTAACATTTTCAGGGTATTCACTGATGCAGGTATGCAGACGGACTTTAATCCTGACCGTTATTCTGCGGTGAAGATTAAGATCCAACCCACACCAACGGCTAAGCGAGTCACTGTCAGTATTTTCAGAACAGGGAAGGTGATTATGACGGGTGCAGAAAATTTGGATGAAATTGCCAGATCCTATGGCATTGCATTGAACACATTGTATGGGAGTACAGCGAACGTATTCCATTCCGTTTCTCCTACACCCGAATATTTCGGTATGTACAGGGGGTGGCCGATTGCAAAACTCGTCCAAAAATTATATTCCGACGGTATAGTAAAGAACAATGTCAGAACGCTTCGGAATGTCTGATGGCCGATGCTTTACCATCCACACAGCAAGCACTCTCCTTAACGACAAGGTGATGGAGCAGAATAACATCATACCCCAGGATAACTACAGTTTCCGCCAGCTTCTCCAGAAGCAGGGGCCTGCACTTGTCCAGAAAATTAACAACGACTCAGGATGTGGGGTGTGTAATGAGCCGCTATTAAAAGTAAAGAACACATATTAAGTAAGCACAAAATGAAAATTGTAATCGATGGCCTCATCGGTGCAGGGAAGTCTACACAGGCGGAGTTAATCAGTACCCATTATGGGTTAAATGTGGTAAAAGAACCCATAAATGACTGGCCACTTAACCTGTTCTACAGTGATCCGCGCCGGTGGGGCTTTCTGATGCAAACTGCTGTGTTATCTTCATTTTCAAAATTAAAAAACAGTGACGGTATATTTGAACGGTCTCCGCAAAGTTCAAAGGAGGTGTTTTGGAAAAATCTCGTCAACTCTGGTACTGTTACGGAATCAGAAAACGAGACATTCACTAAACTTTTTGATGCACTTGCTTGGGTTCCTGACGTAACTATATTTATTTCTACACCACCTATCAACTGCTGGAGGCATATACAGGCACGCGGACAGACAGGAGATTCTACGATCACCATGGATTACCTTGAAAACCTGGACATGTATTACCAAGAATATATAAAAACCTATGAAGGAACTGTTCATATAGTTGATGGAGACCAACGAGTTGAAAAAGTGACTGAACAAATAGTTAAAATATTAGACCACTATATTAATAAGAATACACCAGCCTACCACGCATGGATTCACCAAAGCGATGTATACATGTAACTTTGAAAGGTAATAGGTGTAAACTAAAATCCAAAACAGATGGGTTATGTTCGCGGCACGCGAATTCGAACTGTCCTATTTGTTTTGAATCTTTGAGCAAGGACAAACACGTTCTTACATGCGGCCATGCGTTTCACAAGAAGTGCATAATGTCGTGGTATGTAGAGTCAGATGTATGTCCTATATGTAGGGAAAAACAAGATGACGAAATATTAAATTTCAAAGAAAATGTTGAAGAGAAGATGCGCGCGGTCTACAAAGACGCACTTGAATCAAATGATCGGGAAATATCAAGGTTACGAAGAGTGCTTGCACATTATAGGCCAGTTTTCATGGAACCAGTCTGATTATCATACCCCGCGATATGTGGTTTGTAGCACATATACAAACTATCTATTACACCCGGGCGTTGTATATCTTCACCTACGAGGCTGATGTAATGTGTGGGAAATTCATTTGCACATTGTTCAATGTCTATCATTATGTTATCAGTCTGTGATGACATATCAAACAGTTCAGGTAACTCAATCCCCGACTTATAATGCCGTTTATAGGGGATATATTTCCCGACACTACCGTCTACACTACGGTAAATAGAAGGCCTAATGTTTTTCATATACATCTGATTAATTTTAATCAATATCCGGGCTCTGCTGAACGTTTTTAGTATACCCGACATCTAATTTATAAGATACTCATTTCTTTATCCTTAATTTCCACTTTCTTGTGTCTTTGTCGTCCATCTTCTTAATAGCTTCTTCATACAGTACTTTATCTGCTGTACGAACAGTCTTCCCCATCATCAAAAATGAATGAACCCTGGCGTACCCCCATTGTTGTGCAGTAGCGCCCGGGCGATGTCCGGTTCTCCACGCAGCAAGGCCTCTGTTGTATACCTTCTTGATGATTGGTAACGGGACACCCGTGGCTTTGGATTTATTTGGCAAACTCTTGGCATTGGGGAAAATACGCATAAATCGCTGTGTATATGAACTTGATTTTGTCTTAATCCCCTTGTCAGTCGAGAATGGGCTGAAATTCTTTGGGTCTTTTATACCTCTGACAATACGCCTGGCTCGGGTTCTAACTTCCGACGGGGTTTTAAGGCCCTTGAAATATTTCAATGGGAGTTTACGTGATGTTACTCTACTCACCTCGTGCAATATGTCCATATTATTTCCTTACAAAATAATATAGGCCAATATGGATCCCAGTATGTTCAAATCACAGACCCCTAAGCTCGAAACCCCTTCACTTGCCAAAAGATTTTTGAATAAAATTGGTATAAATGTCAAGACCAAGGTTACTGTATCTAACACATCAAACACAATGGCCTATGTTATGATATCCGATGTACCATTACACCACGTGACGGGGGTTGGGGTAAGTGATGTCTCTGTGAATAGAGAACTCATTGGTTCTTACAAAAGCCAGTGTACCTATTTATCTCCAGGAGTCAGCCGGAAATTTGAATTATTTACTGATAAAATATACCATTCCGTGTATTTCAAAATGGAAGACGGAACAGGACGGATGCACCATGTCGACCGCCTTCATAACGCATTTAAAAGGAACATCAATATATTACAGAGCCACGTGGCCGAATCACAGTCCGCGACTATACCAGCGTAAGGTAGTCCTTATATATCCATCCTATAGCTTCTCCTTGGGTGTCATCACCCGTCCCATCCCAGTCCGGCCGTTCTTTCATGAACCGTATAAAAGCCAACTTAAGTTTTGATCCCAATGGGTGTTCCAAACTTCCCCGAATTCGATCTAACATTTCATGGTAACGCGAATCGTCTGGCCCGGGCCTATCCTTATAGCCGATGAGCATCAGTAACCCGTTGTGGATGGCATAATGAACGAGTGGCATGTTTACTTATGTAAGTAAAGCGTTACCTTTTTAACCATTACTGTGTTTTATACATAATATCATAATCTTTAAGAATATTATGGTATTCAGGTGTGGCGCACCAACGTCTGCCGGAGGCACCTGCAAATCAATTGTATGTCAGGATAATTCCAATTGTGGATGGCATACAATTATTTCAGGAGAAGATGCACAATGTCCGGTGTGCATAGAAGATATATATGTCAGAAATTGTAAAAAATTGCCATGTGGACACAGTTTCCATAAAAAATGTTTAAATAAATGGAAAATGGAAGGCAACAGATCCTGCCCCATGTGCAGAGAGGATTTCGACCTCCCCCAATTTAGGGTAGAAATACATGTACAGCCAATAAATGGCGCAGAAAGAGAATACCACGAAAGGGAATTCAGTAACCCTGGTATTAGGCAGTATGTTATGAGCAGAAGTAGTATGGTCAATAATGACCCAGACATACGCACAGAACTGACAGTGGAGACAGAAGATATTGAATCATTACGAAGAATATTGGAAGAAATTGGGATTGAATTGACCGCGGATGAATACAATAGTCTAACGCGTGACTCCGATAGTATTAGCGAGCCTTGAGCCAACCTTGATACCCTTGTTCTTTACACAGTACGAGTCACAGTATTTGCTGTAATTCAACCCGTATGCTCTACCAGCCTTTCGTGGGTCCTTAATCAATAAACCCTTACTGTCAACAAGGAGGGGCCCAGTAGCCCACCCCATCTTATGGCTGAAGCAATTACATACAAACCTAAGAGTCTTGCCAATTGCAAATCCACCGACTTTCGTGGCGGCTGCTTCAAGAACTCTCTTTGGAACCTTGAAAAACTTCGACATATTCTCCAGCGTATCACCGTTTCGGATTCTGTAATTCACAATACCGTGCTGCTTATAAAAATGGAAATCTCCACCCGGATTCCCATATTTATCTTTGGGTGCTACCACCATCATAACCTTGTAATATCCAGGTGGGCACTTTTTGTTGTATCTCACAACTTTGACCTTACCCGGGTTGTCATCTACTATTTTTTGTGATATACCTTTACAGTGAGTATAGTCACTATTCAACACACCCGTACTACGAACGCCAGGAACGCTCTTGTGTGGCCGCCACTTGCGAAGGTCGTGGAACGCATATGCATAACAATTGTTTGACATAATTACCTTCACCCACGGGGCGTGTTTAAACTCGTGTTCAGACCCACTCAGTGGCAATCCCTTGGCCACAGGTTTCTTGGCAGGTGGTTTCCTGACCAGTGGTTTCCTGACCAGTGGTTTCCTGACCACAGGTTTCTTGGCTGGAGGTTTACGCGGTGGCATATACTATAATTTAATATTTTATAATTATAATAAACATGTCAGGAGCACTTGTTGAACTTGTATCAAAGGGTATCCAGGACGCTTACATTATTGGCGAAGGACAGTCACTATTTAACACGGTATACAAAAAGCACTCCAACTTTTCACAAACACCCAAACTCCTTGAAATACGCGGACAGAAGACATTTGGCGCAACATCGGTTGTGAAAATAGACCCACTGGGTGACCTGGTGAATGCCATGTGGTTTGAAGGTACCAATGTAGTAGATAGCCTGAGGGGTACCGAGTTTGAACTGTATATTGGCGGTAAACTTATCGATAGCCAGACATTTGAGTACCTTTCTGATATATGGACCATCTATATGGCAGACACGAAATCCAAAGCAGATACTATCAATAACCAAGTATCAAATTCAGATGTAAACTTCTGCCCTCTACATTTCTTCTTCTGTGACAACGATATGTTTTTACCGTTGGTTGCCCTCCAGCATCACGCGGTGGAAGTGCGTGTTATATGGGGACCCTATGTAACATCCAGCACAGACGTGTCGTGTTATGCCAACTACGTATACCTCGACACAGACGAACGTGTTGCTATGGTAGAAAACGAACAGGTAATGTTAATCACACAGGTACAGAAGAACTTTCAGACGACCGATAGTGGCGTTACAAAGAGTTTTGACTTGAAATATTTCAATCACCCACTGAAAGCCCTTTTCTTTGGTTTCGAGGCCAAGAATTCTGATCCTGTGAATGATTATTTCACATTTACCAATGCAGCACTGTACCTCAATGGGACACCTAAATTCGAAAAGATGTCACCCAATTATTTCCACACGGTGCAGGGATACTACAATACACAGAACGGTGTTCTGAATTTCTTCAACGACAAGGGCTGTCCGTTCTACACCAGGTTCTTCATGTATAGCTTCGGGAAGAATGTCAGCACGAACCAACCAACCGGTTCGTGCAATTTCTCGCGCCTGGATTCATCCAAGATTGCATTCGATTCGATTGATATCGGTTCAAGTCGCACGGCAGACAGTTTGCAGTTTTACGCGGTAAATTACAATGTTCTCAAAATAACTAATGGGTTGGGGGGAATTTTATTTAGTAACTAATAGTAGTAATGTCCCGTGTAGGATCAATCAGAGTTCATGGCGGTGCAACGGGTGCTACAGGTCCCGAAGGTCCTATAGGACCACCTGGGCCTTCTATGGGACCGGTAGGACCGATTGGGCCTGAAGGGCCGATTGGGCTCCAGGGACCAAAAGGAGAACGCGGAAATAGGGGGAATAAGGGCCCGTTAGGAGCCACTGGTAAAGACGGGCCAATAGGTTTAACTGGACTTACCGGATTACAGGGGCCAGAAGGGCCTATTGGGCCCACGGGTTTCCAGGGTTCAACAGGATTAGTTGGACCTCACGGGCCACAAGGATCACAGGGGCCTACTGGTTCAACCGGAACTATGGGTCCAGTAGGCCCACCGGGGCCACAAGGTCACAGGGGACTGGAAGGAAAGCAGGGCCTCGTTGGTAAACAAGGACCAAAAGGACCCAAGGGTGATACCGGAGAAAGAGGGCCAGCAGGAGGACGAGGAGACCAAGGTTTACCCGGAGAAAGGGGTAGCACAGGTATGGGTGGGCCGAGGGGGGGAAAAGGAGATACCGGGATACAGGGCCCTTGTGGTATAGCAGGGCCGAAAGGTGAAAGGGGTGGTGTAGGATTACAGGGTGAAAAGGGTGCTACGGGGGTATCTGGCCCTATTGGGCCACGTGGTGAGGTAGGCCGTACAGGTGGAATTGGACCCGCAGGAATTCAGGGTTCACACGGACCTATCGGACCCACGGGACCTACCGGGCATGCAGGGCCAATTGGAAAACAGGGTGCGACAGGTCCCATTGGAAATGACGGGAAGCAAGGGCCGCGCGGAGAAGTCGGGGCGCGAGGGATATTGGGTCCAACAGGTAACTTGGGCCCCGTGGGTGCTACCGGACCGACTGGAAATCCGGGCCCCGTGGGACCCCAAGGATCTGGTGGAATGCTTGGTGCAACAGGGATACAGGGCATACAGGGGCCAAAAGGAGAAATAGGCTCACCTGGTGGAGCCACTGGGCCAGAAGGGCCACAAGGGCGAGCTGGAAGAGCAGGCCCCCGTGGAGAAATAGGGCCTGAAGGACCCAGAGGCCCATTTGGTGGTGCTACAGGGGCCACAGGATCTCCCGGAAAGGCTGGCCCACAAGGACCTATGGTCGTAGTAGAAGAACATGAACGTAAAATTCCGGCCGGTGGGCCGTGGACAATCTATGATTCTGATTCAAAAGGAACTTATGATTATAAAATATTCTCAAAAAATTCGAATAAATTTGTAGAATTTTCTACAGAATTCGAAAGTGGTGATATGGTATCAATTAGTATAGAGTCACATGCATTCATCACATCTTGTGCACATCTGACTTTATATATAACAAATGGTACATACATTATACCAATGCAATGGTCTGCACCAGAAAAATATTTAGAAAATTCTAAAAAATTATTAATTTAATCTGTATAATCTTCTGTCGATTAATACAGAACCACCATCATCTGAGATACTCATGTTTGTTCCGCGCCCAGTTAATGCTTGTCCAACCTGTGACCACCCATTAACAGTATATTCATATACACGTATCCCATATGATTCACTCCATACCAGTAACCTCTTTCCGTTTTTTGATATTTTCATATGATTTCCAAAAGTATCGTCGTCACCCTCTATCATACCAATAGATTCATATGTCCCAGCGGTAATGTATTTACGAAGTTCTACAAATCGCAGTACTGTATATGGTACTGTGGTTATGTCAACGCGCTGTTTATTATAAGCAACATAAACAGAGTCGCTTGATACAGCCATACCATACCCAAGGTGCCGTTCATTTGACAATACGCTCTGAAAAGTAACCGACTTAACCCATATACGGCCATCAAACCGTAACGTAAATACACGGCCACTAAACACATCAGTATATAGGCCTTCCGTTTGGGAAACAAGTACAATCGACCCACTATCATCCATATAAATATTGTGCCCAAACCCACTACCATACGTTGAGTTGTAATATGTTACAAATCGCTTGCGTTCTAAATGCATGGCCACTATTTTACCGTTATTTTCATTTACGATCATAAACCGAGAACCATTGTTTGAAATGACACCATCTGTAAATGACAACGAGAATTTATATAGGCACACGGTTGAATAATAAACCATCAGTAAGTTTGTAGAAGGGTTTCCAACTAATGCATACAAACCATTGTTTGAATATTTCACAAATGGATGTGAGTATATGTTATTAATAACAGACCCATCTGATTTCATGAATATTTTAGACGTATAAGTTTGCTGTAAAGTCCACGATGACCCAGAAATTATGGGAAATTCTGGTACAAAAATGGTAGGATCAAATACAAAATTATAAAGAATTAGAACCCTGTCGGCAAAACCTTTACCACCGTCAAATTCTGTCTCAATGGGTGGGTTTGGCTGCATATGGACACCATTATATGGTGCTATACTTAACCGTAGTACAAACTGGAGGTGGACCGGCTCGGGCAAATCGGATAAAAAACGCCCAGGTTCTCCAAATCTCATAACAATTTCATGTCCATATGCGCCTTCTGTGTATGAATCCCCTCGATCAGAATACACTGACCGTACCAGACCCTGTAAAGAACTATTCACTTTTTTTACATAATCAAAAAATCCATAATCTTTAAAAGAAAATTTAGAAATATTCCCCAATTCTTGGTCGGAAAACAATTTTCGTATATTATGGTCTTGCCCCCCTGTAAATGGAAACTGTTTACCCATCACTTTGGGAATTGTAGAAGATAAATTTGTGTAACGAGAGTCAAACGGCACAGTATGATCATTATCGATGATGATAGGTTTAATACCATGTGACATCGAAAACCCCCCGCCCAAAACAGCATCACTTTTTCCAAGATCAGAAGGGATATCATTAAGATTTAACGAATAACCTGCCTTGACCTGCCTTGTACATCGTGTATCTGGATCAATTACAATATTTCGAACCATGTTTACCAGGTATTCGCCAGGTAAATGGGTTGTAGCAGAATAATTGATAGGTGTAAAATCAGGTTCGATGGTAGGTGCAACATAACAATTCGAGTTTACTGTAAAATCACCACAACCTACATACAAGGTGCAGACCATTTGATTTAAAATATGTCATTATTATAATGTCATTAGCAGGAAATACAATAGTGACAGAAAATCTCGAGGTAAAATCTGTAGATGACCCTACAGAATATACGGGACTTTCTGTGGCGGTTGTATCTGTCCCGACAGGGAAAAGAGCGTTGTATTTGGACGGGCACCTTATAGGGGGAACTTCAACGGGTGCCACAGGGCCACAGGGTGCAACCGGAATTCAAGGAGATGATGGGTTTGATGGAGCTACGGGTATAGGTGTTCCCGGGCCTACAGGTGCCACAGGTTTGGCCGGATCTGGGGGTGTTCAAGGTGCAACGGGACTTGCAGGAGCCACGGGACTTGTGGGGGCAACCGGTTCAGGAGGTTTTGGAGCAACAGGTTTGTCAGGTGCAACTGGCCTCACAGGTGCAACGGGCCTCACAGGTGCAACGGGCCTCACGGGTGCGACAGGCCTTCAAGGAGCAACCGGACTCACGGGTGCAACTGGACTCACGGGTGCAACTGGACTCACGGGTTCCACTGGACTCACGGGTGCAACTGGGCTGACGGGTGCAACTGGGCTGACGGGTGCAACCGGCCTCACGGGTGCTACGGGCCTTACGGGTGCTACGGGCCTCACAGGTGCAACCGGCCTCACGGGTGCTACGGGTCTCACGGGTGCTACGGGCCTCACAGGTGCAACCGGCCTTACAGGTGCCACAGGTTTAACGGGTGCGACTGGCCTAACTGGTGCAACTGGCCTTACGGGAGCAACTGGACTTCAAGGAGCCACTGGTTTAACTGGTGCGACTGGCCTTACTGGTGCAACTGGCCTTACGGGAGCAACAGGGCTTCAAGGGGCAACCGGACTTCAAGGGGCAACCGGCCTTACAGGTGCCACAGGTTTAACGGGTGCCACAGGTTTAACGGGTGCAACAGGTTTAACGGGTGCTACGGGCCTTCAAGGAGCCACAGGTTTAACTGGTGCCACGGGTCTCACAGGTGCAACTGGTCTCACAGGTGCAACTGGGCTTCAAGGGGCCACAGGCCTTCAAGGAGCCACAGGTTTAACTGGTGCCACGGGACTCACAGGTGCTACTGGACTCACAGGTGCAACTGGGCTTCAAGGGGCCACAGGCCTTCAAGGAGCCACAGGTTTAACTGGTGCCACGGGTCTCACCGGTGCGACTGGTC
>JACLAB010000189.1_pt1 | contig 18839 bp, 15 predicted proteins | sample 8027921 | NCBI WGS metagenome assembly JACLAB01 (sample SAMN15725117, study PRJNA655200) | protist metagenome | isolation source: fluorescence activated cell sorting (FACS) single amplified genomes of... | place: USA: West Boothbay Harbor, Gulf of Maine | collected 2000-07-19 | reverse complement strand
AAATAAAGCACTATTATATTTAGTATGGAAAACATAAAATACGTAAATTTATGTATTGATTACGAAGAAAAAGTAAAAACTCATTGTGATATGATAACAATCCAAAACAGCGATTATTGTGACGGTTTGAAAACACTTTTAAATGATTGTTATAATTTCAAAGAACAAAAATTAAAACAAGTGACAACGCAAAATCAACACGATAATTAAATATTTTGACACTAATATAAAGACAATAAGATAAAAATCTTTATATGAGTGAATTTACACTTATCCCGCACGAGTTTACCTGTGATGATTATGTATCAAGTCCCACAAACTTTGAGAAGAATCAAAAATTATTTTCAAAGTTGAATACAGTCATTCAAAATCAACAAAATTTTGAAGATTGTAATCAAGCAATGAAGGAGTTGCATTTGTTTATACAAAAAAGTCCTCAGTGGATGGAACCTTATTTTTTTTCCTATTTGCCTATGCTGATGGATAATATGGGTTCCTACAAAACAAGTGAACAAGCAAAAGAAACAGGCGTAACCATATTGGAAAAGATGAATTCGCATAGTATGCGTATGGTAACTGATATCCTTTATGAAGGATTAACTTCTATGAAATGGCAAACTAAGAAAGGAGCATTAATCCTTTTGGGAACATTTGGTAATATTCAGAAAGACGTTGTTCAGAGAAACCTACCCTCTATGATTTTGCGTGTGATTGATATGGCGAGTGATGTGAAGCGCGAAGTGAAAGAGCAGACTCGCAAGTGTTTTAATGAATTATGTAGTGTGATTGATAATGTGGACATAATCAAGATTATTCCTGATGTGATTGATGCATACATGGAACCAGTAAAACATACTGAGAAGGCATTGGATTCATTGGTGTCTACAAGTTTTATTAATGAGATGGATTTGTCAACTATGGGATTGTTGGTCCCTATTTTAACAAAGGGTATGCGTGAGAAGAAGGTAGTGTTTAAGCGTCGCGCGGCATTGGTGATAGGGAATTTATGTAAGTTGGTAAATGACCCTCGTACAGCAGCGGAATTTTATCCAATTTTGAAACCAGTGTTGGAAAGAGGAATAGATGAGATTGCGGTAGAGGAAGTGCGTGAAGTATGTACAAATTCACTGAATACATTGCAACGCGTTTCTTCGGAAGCTGCAGAGATTAGCAAAGAGATTATGACTGAAGACGAACTTGAAAAGACACTGCGTGATGCTTTGTATGAACAAAAAATAGAAACGAGTGGAATCGGCATTCTATTAAAGCATGTAGTGAAATGTTGTTATGGAAATATTTTGGGTAACATTCGTGCTTATGACACTTGGAAGGAATGCATGGAACCATATTTGAAGGTATTGTTTGATAATGATGAATTATTGAATAAGGTTATGTCTATTATCCATGAAAAGGGAATTGAAAAACTCACACCAGATAAGGTGGACCCCGAGGATGAAGAAGAAGATTTGTGTAATGCGCAATTTTCCCTTGCTTATGGAACAAGGGTGCTTCTTCATCAGACACCTTTTCGTGTGAAGATTGGTAGAAAGTATGGTTTGGTTGGACCCAACGGTGCGGGTAAATCTACATTGATGAAGTCTATTGCTGGTGGAAATCTTCAAGGATTTCCTGAGCATTTGGTCACGGTTTATGTAGAATGTGAGATTATTGGTGAGAAGGCAGATATGAGTGTGTTGGAATATATCATGAGTGATGAGAAGGTCAAAATGAGACAATGTAGTGAGGAGTCTGTGAAAGAAATGTTGACGAGTATGGGGTTTGGAGTATCCAGAACAGCCGCTGCGATTGATGCGGGTGTGAGTACATTATCTGGGGGTTGGCGTATGAAGTTGGCACTGAGTCGCGCGATGCTTTTGGAACCAGACATGTTGTTACTTGACGAACCAACAAATCATCTTGACCAATTTGCGATTAAATGGTTGACTGATTATGTGATTAATCTAAAAACGTGTACTTGTTTGCTTGTATCACACGATACAAAGTTTTTAGATGCGGTTTGTACGAATATTATTCATTATGAGAATTTGAAATTAAAGTCGTATCGTGGTAATTTGTCTGAGTTTGTGAAACAAAAGCCGGAAGCAAAGGCATATTATGAATTAAGTTCAGACATAGTAGCCTTTAATTTTCCCGAGCCTGGACCATTGGAGGGCGTAAAGTCTCTCACAAAGTCGGTTTTGAAAACGAAAGGTGTTCATTTTCAGTATCCTACAGCACCTTTACCACAGTTAATAGATGTAAGTATTCAATGTTCACTTGCGTCTCGTGTAGCAGTGGTGGGAGTGAATGGCGCAGGTAAGTCAACATTGGTGAAATTGATGGTAGGTGAATTAGAGCCAGACCAAGGTACAATTGAAAAGCATCCTAATTTGCGTGTAGCATATGTTGCTCAGCACGCATTTGCTCACATTGAAGAGCATTTGGATAAGACTCCGGTAGAATACATTATGTGGAGATACCGAGGTGGAATTGATAAAGAGATGGTTCAGAAAGATGCTGTAACTATGACCACTGAAGAGATGGATGCGATTCGTAAGAAAGCCAAAGAAGAAAAAATGGGCGTGGTTGATGAAATTATTGCTCGTCGTGTGGGTAAAAAAGAGAATGAATATGAAGTTGCCTGGGAAGGTGAAGGCAAAGAGAATTCATGGTTGACCCGAACAGAATTGTTCCAGATGGGTTATAAGAAGATGGTGGATGAAAAGGACCAACAAATATTGATGGAGTCTGCTCTGGGTCAGCGAAAATTGACTACTGGAGAGATTCAAAAGCATTTTGATGGGTTTGGTTTAGAACCAGCGTTTGCTCAACATACTCGTATGGGTGCATTATCTGGAGGACAGAAAGTGAAAGTTGTCTTAGGTGCGGGTATGTGGAATTTACCTCATTTGGTTATATTAGATGAGCCAACCAATTTCTTAGATAGAGATAGTTTGGGTGCTTTGGCGTCTGCTATCAAGAACTTCAAGGGTGGATTATTTATGATTAGTCATAATGCTGAATTTTACGAGGCACTATGTCCTGAAAAGTGGATTTTAGAGTCAGGTCGTTTGACAGTGATGGGTGCCGAGTGGATGGAAGAAGTAGAAAAAGCACGTAAGAAGGCAGAGAAGTTGGCCAAGCGTACAATTAATCTGGGTGAAGGTCAAGAAGAAGAAAAAGACGCTCTTGGGAATACAATTGTGAAAGCGAAGAGTAATGAACCAGTAGAATTATCAAAGTCTGAACGTAAACAACTCATGAAAAAGCGTAAGGAGATGTTGAAGCATGGTGAAGATACTTATGATATAGATATGCAGTTGGGATTATTGGAATAAATTACACCTTCTGACATTTAAAATGGGAAAAAATAGAATAAAAAAGATATAAATATTTTTTATTATATAGTTTTATACGTTGATTCGTCAATTTTTTCGCAAGAATTATTGAATATTGTAAAGTTGTATTCATAATTATTGTATATACATACACTATACACGATGCAGGAAATAGAACAACAACCAAAACAAAGGGTATCAAATGAAGTAAATAAAAAGTTTGATATGTATTTCCATAGTGCTTTGCGCAACGTGGGTCTATATACATCTTTATCTTTTGCCGCACTTGCGTATTCTCGTGTACACAGGGGGAATACTCCAATATATGATATGATTTTAATAGTAATTAGCATTGCGTTCTTGTTGCTTTCTTTCAGCATGAATTACGTATTAAACAATGATGTAAAACAACATTTAGAACAAAGTGAAGAATCCGACAAAGACAAAATGTATCTTTTAGTGACCCAGACAGTATTTGGTATTCACGGAGTGCTATTGGTATTAGGATTGGGAACACTGGTTCGTCTATATATTTTGAGATAAGTAAATTGGTAGTATATATTTTGTGTGTTCATATTATATACTACTATGAGTGCGTGGACTGATTTCGTGACCAAATTTTACCATGAGAAGAAGGAGCAAAACAAGGACTACAAGTTCAAAGATGCTTTGAAGGATGGAGCGAAGGTGTACAAGAAAGAGAATGCTAAGAAGGTAGACACTGAGTGTGTTAAGAAATGTAAAAAGGAGGCGACTAAGGATAAAAAGAAGAAGTAAACACACTTGAATATTTCGTATATTTGAATAAAAAATATATGAAATTTATGTTATAATTACAGTTTCAAATTATTTTTTTTTGGATACAGGTTTTTTGACTACTTTTGTAGTTTTGGTTACCTTCGTTGACTTAGAAGTATTTTTCTCTCCCAATTGAAGTTTCTCACGCTTGGTCTTGTATTTTGTATATTCAGAACTGAGATTGCCCAATTCTTTCAACCACATCTTCTCTACTGTAGTTTTCTTCAATACATCCAACGCTTGTTCAGTGTCAGTCTTTTCTTTCATTATTTGTTCTACATTTTCTTCTGTAACGGAATCCATCGGCATCTTAATCAGATATTTATAATCACCATCAATCATTGCATATTGTTTGTCTTGTAACAATTTGGTTACTACATCCGTTTTTTTACGACGAAGGTCAATCGTTCCCGACAAAGTTTCTTGAATATATTTAGCACGATTAGACAACTTAACCAACTTCCGTTCCATTTCTTCTACCAAATATGCCTTGCGTTTTTTATACAAGTCAATACGCACTTTGTAGAAGTCATCAATGATTTCATTAACACTGTCGTATTTGTGAAGTTTACAATCACTATTGAACATATGCATATTAGTAGTGCTAATTGTAGTAGACAATTTCAATAATTTCTCAACACCATTGATGTCGTTAGCATCTTCCGTAGATTCCAGGTCACGCAATTTACCTCTGGGGAAAGTAACAGTGAAATCAACATTGACCTCTGTAGATGTGGATGTGAAATCTCTTATTTGCGAAGCACTGCGTTTACCATTTTTGTCTACTACGCCGTCCATTAGTCCCTCCAAGAAACTGGTATAAGGCATAGTCCAAGTGCCTACGGGCAACTCTGTAATATGAATTTTGTCATCGCCAATTTTCTCATACTTACCTTTGACCAAATACTTTTGGTCTGTCATTTTAGTAATGGTTCCTTTGAACCCTTCATAATAAGGAACGAACTCAGATTCTTTTACATTTCCACCTTTCAACTTATTTTGTAGATATTCGATAATTTGCATTGGTTGATAAGATGGAATAGAACACGAGAAACCAGTTCCAATACCCGAGATGCCATTCATCAATGCGAATGGAATAATGGGAACATAATACTCAGGTTCTACAATGGTGCCATCATCATTCAAATAGTTCAACACAGGGTCATCTGCGTCTGGGAAGAGAGCGCGTGTAAGAGGATTCAGCATAGTAAAGATATATCTCTCCGAAGCACTGTCATCGCCACCATGAAGACGTGTGCCGAATTGACCGTTAGGTTCAAGAAGATTGATATTGTTCGACCCTACGAAGTTTTGCGCCATATTGACAATCGCGCCATTCAAACTTGCTTCGCCGTGATGATATGCGCTATGCTCCGAAACGTATCCTGAGAATTGAGCGACTTTAATTTCACTTGTCAAACGTCGTTTGAAAGCAGAATACAAGATTTTACGGAGTGAGATTTTCAAACCGTCTACCATATTCGGAATAGAACGAGCACAATCGTAGGTGCTGAAATGGATCATCTCTTTATTGATAAAGTCTTCATATTGAACTGTTGGATGGTTAGTATCCAAATATGAGTCCTTGTCATAATTTTCCAACCACATTTTACGGTCATCTGCTCGTTTTTTATTGAAAATCTTATCGATGATGTTATCGCTATTTTGTCCCGTATGCACAAAATCTACAATTTTCTTGTTAGCAAAGTAATCCTTGAATTCGGTAGCGGTAGATGTACCAAGACCCTTAAAATATTTAATGTTCCATCCACTCGGTCCTTGCTGTCCAAATGAACTCTTCCATTCGTTATATTCACCGTCATTGTAAAACAATTTAACTTGTGAACCCTTCTTTGCTCGCAATATAGGAGTATTCATAAATGAAATGAATCCAGGAATCTTGACAAGTGATGCCCATTCACTATGGAACATATTGATACATAGTCCTTTGATATGTGAACCATCCAAATCCTGGTCAGTCATATACATAATCTTACCGTAACGTAGACATTTATGAACTTCTTCAATGGTTTCGTATTCTTTGCCAGATTCCAAACCAAGAATTTTTTTGATATCATTAATCTCTTTATTTTCTGCGATTTTCTTGAGTTGTTCCCCACGAACATTCAACAACTTACCCTTCAATGGGTAAATACCAATGATATTTCTATCTTCACTGGAAAGTCCAGATACAATACCGGACATCGCACTTAACCCCTCGCATAATATCAAGATGCAATCTTTGGAATTCACTGTTCCACTGTTGTTAGCATCAATGAAATTCGCAATACCGCGCACAGATTTTGTCTTGGAACCGTCTGTTTTCTTCGCTAATTTGTTTTCCTTTGCCTCGGTCAATGAACACGCAGTATCCATAACACCCATTTTTTGCGATTTTCTCAATAAAGTTATCGCTAACAGTGCATGTAGAACCAAATTTGGCAGATGGTGTATTCATATAATCCTTTGTCTGACTATCAAACGCAGGGTTTTCAATATCACTACGTAAGAACAAGATAAGTTGCTCCTTGATTGCCGAAGCATTGACCTTAATTTTCTTCTTTTTCTCGATATAGTCGCATAATTTGCGAACGATTTGACCAGTAATATAATCAACGTGTTTGCCTCCTTTGAATGTGCAAATACCATTAACAAATGATACATGTAAGAATTCGTGGGTAGGAGATAGTGCCACGGCATATTCCCAACGCTCGTTATCATCATTTTTCTCATATACTCGTTTGGTAGTGCCTCTATCACCAATATACAAATCGATATATTGTTGGAAATTCTTGATAGGGATTTGCGTAGTGTTGTATAATACTTTAATTTTTTTGATAGAATGGTCTGTTACTGCTCCAATATCATATACACGCTTCTTTAGTAGGGCAACCATATCAGATGTGAGACCATTTACACCGAGACGCTTGTAGTCAGGTTTGAAAGTGACCTTTGTATATGATTTAGAATTCACGGGAACTTTGGTAATCTTGGGAGGGTCAATCTTATCCAAATTGTCATGAAACTCCTGGACATATTTCAATCCTCTCACATGGTCAACCGTTTCCACGCGCCCATACAAAGACCAAATAAGAACCAACTTGAATCCAAAACCGTTTTTACCACCAACAATACGTTTTTCTGTTTTATCATAATTAGTAGATGTGCGCAAATGACCGAAAATCATTTCAGGAATCCATAAGTCGTATTCAGGATGCTTAGCAATATCAATGCCGTTTCCATCATTGGACAGAGTAATCGTGCCATCTTCGTCAATATTAGTTTCAATGAAAGATACAAAATGTTTATGGATAGAGTTGAGTTGAATCATACGGACAACATGGTCACGGCAATTGACGATGCCTTCATCAAACAATTTATACAGACCAGGAACGTATTCAATATCGCGCAAGACAATTTTGTTGGCGTTATCGTCATAAACCCACATTTGCGAATCCACATTTTCAACAGCACCGATATAAGTATCAGGGTTGTCGAGAATGTGCTGCTTATCAGTTTTACGCTGATATTGTTTAGCGAGTTGCGCATCAGTAGAAGGTTTAGACATATTTTACGGTATATGTGTAATACTATACAAATCAAATGTTTAATTACTTTTCAATCAATTTTTCATAGGGGGGTGTATATATAGAATTTTGTGAAATATGAGCGAATCGTACACACATATTTATATTGATGATGGTAGTTTTAATAGCCCATTTTTCGGATTTTACATAGATGTATCAGGAACGGAAGAGTTAATCCCGACAAATACTCTTTACTTAGACACTTCTTATATTTTTCATAGATTAACGAATGATACCACTCATCCATTTTATATTAGTGATGTGAGTTATGCAGAACCGTCTACTTCCGATATTAATTTAACTGGAGATGGGTCATATAATGATGGAATAACTGGTTCTGAAACGCTTACATTAGAATTTACTGGTCTTGATACGAGTGATAACCTTTATTATTATTGTACGAATCATTCGTCTATGATAAATTCATTTACATTAGTTGCCACTACACCCGTAGTAGATAGCACAGCACCTACGTTGAGTAGTTTTATTCCAACATTAAATGCCACGGATGTTTCTATCAATACCACTATGGAATTTACTTTTAATGAAAATATTGAAATCAATACCGGAAGTGTTATCATATACGACGATTCAACCAATGCCATCATCAAAAATATAGATGTGACAAGTGATAATATATCTATTTCAGGAGAAATACTTACCGTGACTCCTCTTATAGATTTATCATACAGCACTGCTTATTATGTAAACATAGATTCGGGTGCATTTCAAGATGAAGTAAACAACCTATTTGCAGGTTTGGACTCATCATCCAATAGCGGTATGAGATTTACTACAGAGGCAGATGTGTACTCTCCGACCTTGAGTAGCGTTGTTCCTGTATTGAATGCGACGGATATTTCTATTAATACAAATTTGGAGTTTAATTTTAATGAAAATATTTCAGTCGCGAGTGGAAACATAACACTGTACGATTCTTCTGAAAATACAATTTTACAAGTATTTGATGTATCGAGTTCTGATGTGTCAGTATCTGGAAGTCAAGTCACAGTAACTTTACAAACAGATTTATCATTCAATACCTCTTATTATGTAAATATTGATTCTGGTACGTTTCAAGATGCATTGGGTAACTCTTTTATTGGTCTAGACTCATCATCCAATAGTGGAATGAGGTTCACAACAGCATCAGATTATATAGGACCAGTAATAACAGACATTTCACCATTATTAAATGCGATAGATGTATCTATTAATAGTGCTCTAGAATTTACTTTCAATGAAGATATTTCAGTAAATAGTGGAAATATAACAATTCTAGATGTTTCAACGAATACAATTATACAAAGAATCAACGTCTCCAGTACGAGTGTAGATATTTCGGGAAACCGAGCAATAGTGACTCTATCCACCAATTTACCATATATAACACCCTTATATGTGAATATTGATGAAGGTGCTTTTCAAGACATATTTGGTAATGATTTTGCTGGTTTGAATTCTTCAGTTGTAGATACCGGTATGAGGTTTAGCACGGAACTTGACATTATACCACCTACATTAATTCGTATTTTTCCCGAATTAGACGCAAATGATGTTCCCATTAGTGGTAAATTGGAATTTATTTTCAGCGAAAATATAGTAGATGGAAGTGGAAACTTGTATATCTATGATTCTTCCACAAATTCGATTTTGAACACGTTCAATGTAACCAGTTCCAATGTGTCTGTTACCGCAAATAAAGTTACATTGACTCCAACCACGGATTTATCATATAATCGTTCTTTGTACGTGAATATTGATTCAGGTGCGTTTGAAGATACAGCAGGAAATAGTTATACAGGATTAGATTCGTCAAGTTCTAATACTGGTATGAGATTTACCACAGGACGTGACGTAACATTACCTACCATAGATAGTTTTACACCGAGACAAAATGCGATTAATGTTGGAATTAATACGAATTTGACGTTTATATTTAGTGAAGACATCGTGGTTGGTAATGGAAATATAAGTATTCGACGAATTTCAAACAATCAGATTGTGCAGACAATTAATATTTCAAGTCCCGAAGTGACTATAAATAATAATAGGGTAATTATCAATCCATCTACTGACTTACCATACAATACTGATTTATATGTAAATATTGCACCTGGTGCTATTAAAGATTTACGAGGTAATGACTTTACTGGATTGGATTCTTCGTCTCCTAACACTGGAATGCAATTTACAACACAACGCGATCTCTTGGCACCCAGTCTAATTAGTTTTTCTCCAACACTAAACGCAACTGATATTTCAGAAAATAGCACCTTAGATTTTATTTTCAGCGAAGATATTTCAGCAAATAATGGAAATATAACCATATATCGTGATTCCAATGATATAATTTTACAAATAGTTGATGTGAATTCTTCTAATGTAACGGTATCGGGAAGAGAGGTAAGTGTAAACCTGCCAAGAGATTTACCAACTGATTTATCTTTGTATGTAAATGTTGATTCAGGTGCTTTCCAAGATAGTGTGGGTAATCTGTTTGCTGGATTAAAATCATCTTCAAATAATAGCGGAATGAGATTTACTACGGTAACTTCTGATAGTGGTCCAGATATTACATCACCAACATTGTCCAGCATATCGCCGATATTGAATGCGACTGGAGTACGCTTGGATACATTATTAGTGTTTACATTTAGTGAAGAACCAATTTTAGATGTTACTGGTAGCATTACAATACATAATTCGATGGACAATACTATAATACAAACGTTAGATATTACAGGTTCTCATGTAACGATAACAGGAAAACAAGTAGTAGCGAGACCACCTATCTATTTACCACCAAACACTGGTATATATGTAAATATTAGTTCAAACGCTTTGCTAGATAGTGCGGGTAATAATTTCGGTGGTTTGGATTCATCGACATCTGATACAGGAATGAGATTCACAACCATTGACCCAACAACAACACGATTGTTTGATATTGTCAGGTTTTGTCAAGATAAAAAGTGTCAGCAGAATATTGATTACAATCGTCTGAAAACTGGTGGAAATGATCCATCCATGTCGTCTTCTATGCGTTTTGCTCAATATGTTAGAGGTAACGGGTCGAGGAGATAGTGTAAAAAAATCATAATTACCGCTTTAGAAAAAATCTAATGTCAATATATAATATCAATATGTCTGAGATAGAATTGCAAAATGATATGCCTGTAGAGGATATGGAGATGACTGGAGGTTCCAAAGAGATGTTCAAAGGTCCTGATGGAAAGGAATATATGAGCAAGACTGGTTCTCGTCGCCAGGTGTTCGGAACTAGTGCCCATAAGCCTTCTGCTTATATGACTACTGGTGGATTAACCAAGAAAGATTTAGTGAGTAGTCACGGACGCATTGTGTCTAAGAAGAAGCACTTAACCGCCAAGAAGGAGAAGCGTCTAGAGAAGCACGGATACTTCGCCAAGAAGGGAAAGTTCGGTTTCGTGAAGAGAAAGACTCGCAAGACCAGAAAGAACAAGAGTGCTAAGAAGTAAATCCTTGTAAAATCATAATAACATAGTTATAGTCATTATGATTCAATATTATTCCATATACCAAGCATACGATAAAAATTTATTATCCAGAATGAAATCACCGTAGTTATCAAAAATATACTTCTCAAAATACATTTTGCTAACAGGTGGTATCTGGACAGTATTGCTTTCTTTAGAATCTTTTGAATTATGATACTTGCAATAGTAGTTATATGTGTCATATATAGATACATTTGTAGCATTACCAGGTGATACTGGACGGTTATTAACTTGTTTTGATGAATAATCGCGACGCAAGTTTTCACACATCTCGTCAAGAGCAATTTGAATATCAACATGTTTGTCCCATAGTTTACTAGAAATACCCGATAAATATCGGTCTTTGTCAATTTCCACACTTGGAAAGAAATGTCCAACCAAATCTAAGATTTGTGTATTTGAAAAATGAAAATGATTTACTTTGTTCAGTATGCACCATTTTCTGTACAAAATAACAATTTCATCAATTTCAAAGTCAGTTTCATTATCGTCGTATAAAATAGTATCATCCCAGAAAGATAAGAATTGTTTTACAATGGGAAGGTCTTTACTACTGATACCTATGAATAAATCTTTTTCTTCGTTGTAATATTTTTCTAATTTTTCAATGACTAATTGTTTGAGTGTTTGCTGAAACATAATGGGAGGGAGTTCTTTTTTATTCAAAAACAATTTCCATAAATACATCATGTCTTTCCAGGATACATATGGGGAACGAATTTGTTGAATATCAAGTTCGCTATCGTGGAATACGGTTGTTGGATCAACTGTATTATTATTAATGATAATATATTGTTCAATAAAACTAGAAACAATATCACTCGGTGTGTGATTTTTCAAGTAGAAGGCACTATCAATTAAGAGAGTATCATTTGAATAGTTTTGAAGAAAATGGTCAGATGAGGTGTATCGTTGAGAATAATGACAAGCGACACATAATAGATCAATGCCGTATTGTTGAATTATGTGTTGCCATGTATTCTCATGTTTGATATTAGAATTGGTTTTAATAATTCGACAGTCGTCGTATAAATGGTCGTGATATTTGTATTTGATAGTGTATACATTATTACCTCCGATAAAATATTGAATAATGTTGTTGAGTTCTCGTATGAATTGTTTGGCACTATGGTCGATATAATGGATGAGTGTATTTGTTGAATGTGGTTTCATAATATTCTCACCAAGAACGCATAAAAAATATTTCGCCTCGTTTCTAGTAGTAAACACTGTAGGATACAATAATTTCAAGATAAGTTGAATAGTTTCTGATTCGGGTATATACTTCAAAAGGTGATTTTCACGTATTTTTTTCATTGTGCTTATTTTCGTTTTCTGTTTCCAAGACATTAAATTGCGGTCATTATTAATCGCAGTGAGAACATGATAGATAATATTATCTTCGTTTGTGCATTGAAAATGAAGACCATCATAACAAAAAAATCGTTCACTAGATTGGACATACAAGTATACGTTATTAGTTAAAAATGTTTGTATGAACTGTTCTTGTTCGTTCATAAGTTCTTCATTGCGAATAACCCGTTGAAGTTGCGCATTTTTAGCGTTTTCGAGTATATTCGGTAGTTGATTACATAAATACGTATGTAATTTTAATGTCATATAATCATCGTTCTCGTATTTGGCAATAAGGTCATTGAGAGATGAACGTGTTTGTTCAGTCAACGCAGAAGAGTTAGTAATCTTATTATCCATATGATAAGATTAATAATGAGAACTTTTTATATTAATTCGTATATTATTTTAGATAGACGCAATACTACGGTTAATATCCCCAATAATGGGTTTTTCGACTGAAGCAGACAGTGTATCTAGCATCATCTTGGTTAGTGCACAATCAGTTTCTAGAACATCTTCTTCGGAAAGGGCGACAAACCATTGGTATTTGGTGCGTTTGATAAGTTCATTACTTGGAATATAGAGACCAACATGGTTAGGAATCAAATCCAATGGTTGTTGTTCCATTAACTGGTCAAGAATGACGGGTTTCCCGTTGACGGTTTTTACACCAATCGCACTACCATCTAATAAAGAGAGTTTGTCTTGGTTTTTCAAATATTCAAGATAAGTAGCCAGGTCATTTTTGAATTGATATTCATCGGTAAAATGAGAACGTTTGTTCCTGTTTTCTAGGTAAGCAATAAGTTCATTAAGTGATTCGTCATTCTTATTACTGCCCATAAAGTAAGTTGACAATGCGAATGTAGGTTGTTTGCTGTGTTGGATTAAATCGACTGATTTATTGAGACTCTCACAAACGAACGGTTTGTTTGCTAACATCTGTTGGTCATAAAGAGGTTTCAGATTCTGCATACATAAGAAGGAATTGGGAACAATCATACCTCCATAATTATACAATACTTGCATCATAGCCAACTCTCTAAACAACTGTTTATGAGGTTCTGCCATATTAGGAATATCTACTTCCCAAGAAGGAATTAATTTGGAGAAGGACTCATCATCAATAAGACAAATATGGAAATCATCACCACACTTATCAATAATAGATTGAATGACTAAATGTAAATAAGGTTGATTCAGGTCGGTAGAATTACGAGAACCAAAACTCTTCCACTTACGAGAATTTACTTGATACTGAGAATGAATCCACAATTTAGGTCGGTTATATCCGTACAATGGAGAATCATTCAATACGTAATTGCGTATCATTTCGTATTCGTCGTTTGACTCAAAAGGTTGTTTCATTTTATTTGCGAAATAACTAGCAGTGAATATAACACCAATGCTAAGCAAATAATAGTGAATATTTTTAGTGCTAAATACCATTATATAATTACTGTTTATATAATAATACTTATATAGATTTTTCGATAATCAACAAATTATTGATAATACACCATATATTGGATATTATAATTTGACTCATTGTATTTTATCTGGGACGTGTACATAATCGCATTGTGTTTGCATATTTGACGTAACAACGTAGTGAACATATTATATGAAATATCACGTTCCAAATAAAACTGTTTACCTAGATGATAATACGGTTTTAGAGTCTCAATAAATTGTTCGTGATGCTTGTTGAATATCATTTTTTTAAACGCATTCATATCAAACAAAAAATAATTATTTGTTTTTAAACAAATAAGTTCGAGTAATGCGAATAACACGTCGTTTGGAACCTTTTCACGAAAAATCTGCTTAGACATTGTATGTTTCGGTCCAGTTTGTATTATAGTGATATAATTATTTATTACTAAATAATATAATTAATTTAACAATATAAAGAGGTAAAACCCTCGGTTTACAAACGCACTAATAATAGTGTATTACTTTTCTGTGTTTTTTGTATATTGTTGTTTTAATTTTTCAAGATATAAAATACCGTCCATGAGTTCTTCTTGGGCATGATTAATCCATTCTACAGTTTGTAAATCGTTTCGATCTAAATTTGTGCCATATTTTTCTAAACCAACATTTGCACGACCAACAAATTTGGAAATGACACTTTTCACAACACTATCTAAATGTTCTACGTCTACGGATTCGGGCATAACTATTGTATATGTGTAATAACAATACGAATATTTATATTGTTATTACAAGTGTTTATCTAAAAAAGTTTCATTATATTATTGGTAAACAATGCGAGTTCAATCTGGTCTTCATGTATAGTATGAAACACTGTAATATATTTACACAAATAAGGAATAATTTGATATTTCAACTTCTCATTAATTAAATCTGTGTGTTTCACAAAGAAAAAGAAGTAATCAAGTATATCAATTACCGAATAACCTTGACTGTGTATATGGTTTAATAGAGAGACGGCATCTTGTAGATTTTTATTTTTCAGGTGTATTAAATATTTTTCGAATAAATGAAATGAGATAGTCGAACAAATATCCTTACAAATATTGATATTAATTGACTCATTATAAATGTGCATTTTTTCTAAGAAATTGATAAGAACGCGAATGGAATATTGTGAAATGGACAATAAATAATCTTTGGATTCCTCGTCAATGAGAATGTTTTCATTGGTGATAATATTATTCATGATGTGTCTGATTTGTTCACATGAAGGTTTTTCTATATGAATGATATGCAATCGTGATTGTAAACTTTCGATGACTTTTTGAATATTGCTACAAACTGAAATAAAATGAATATTATTTTTATACTTGTCTATGTAATTGCGAAACACTTGTTGACTTTGTTCATTAATATTATCAATATCGTCAATGACAACCAGTTTTTTTTTTCCGTAAATATTGCTATGAGATTGACAAAATGTTTTCATTTCATTTCGAAAATATTGAATACCTTGTTCTTTGAGATTGTTAATAAACAAAATATTACTCTCAGGTAAGGAGGCATCTTTTGACAGTCCGTAATATTCGCGTATAAGAGCATACAATAAGGTTGTTTTGCAGGTGGAACTTTCTCCAACAAAGAGTAGATTCAAGTAATCCAATTTAACTAGTTCATTAATTGCGTCGAATAAATGACTATTGAAAGAAAAATCGCGTATATAATATGGTTTGTATTTGATTACGAATGTTTCGTCTTTCATCGTTTCTGTATTCTTTATTTTAGTTATTATATCATTTTTGTAAAAAAGTATTAAAAATAGTTTGTTCATTAATGTAATGAGTGTACCAAATTATTACCAAGCGCTGGGTGTTTCTGAAAATGCGAGTGAGAGTGAAATAAAAAAAGCATATCGTGGGTTATCTTTGAAATATCATCCTGATAAGAACAATACGACAGAGGCGCAAAGCAAAATGCATGAAATTAATGATGCATATTCTGTGTTGGGCGATAAAGAAAAGAAAGCACAATACGATAATCAACGTAAGTTTCAGGGAAGAGGGATAGGTTCAAATATACAACAAGAGTTCGGTGATATTAACAATATTTTTCATTCATTTTTTAATCAAACTGGCATGAATGGTGGACCACCTGGACATTTCCAAAATAACATACGTGTATTTCGTAATGGTCAACAAGTAAATATAAAGAAACGCCCAAATAATGTTACAAAAACACTCCATATTTCATTAGATCAAAGTTATCAAGGATTGAATGCACCGATTGAAGTAGAGAGAAATGTAATAAGGAATAATGAGAAAACCATAGAAAAAGAAACAATATATGTAGAAATCCCACCAGGAATTGATTCGAATGAACGTATTACTTTACAAAGGAAAGGACATGTGCTGGATGAATTAGTAAGTGATGTAGTCCTAACAATCCAATTACAAAAGCACAACATGTTTGAAAGGCAAGGAATGGATTTGATATATAAAAAAGAAATCACTCTTAAGGAGGCGTTATGTGGAACAGTGGTAGAATTTCATCATTTGAGCGGTAAAAAGTTAACATTGAATACTAAAAACAATCCCTATATTATAACTCCTGATTATAGACATACTGCACGTGAATATGGAATGACCAGAAATAATCTTCGTGGAAATCTATTTATCGTCTTTACTATCAAGTTCCCAACTGATTTAAATCCAGAACAGCGAGAAGAAATTGAAAAAATATTATAAAATGTATTGAATTATAATACAACACATTTTATATTTACTGAGAAATGGCGCGATAAGGTAGTTCATTATCAACCAAATAGATAGAATTCTCGGTAATAATGATAAATTCTTTACCAACCTTGTAGATTTTAGAAACTGGACTAGTGTATTCATCCTCACTCTTCACAAGCAGTTTCTCCTCATTGTTGCGAATACCAATCATCGACGACTTGTCTAGAGAAGATGTCCAGTAATCCATGATAATAGGTTTGTCTTCCACAATGGCAAGTTTGCATGCATGTTGCATAGTCTTAATTTCTGGAAGTCGATAACCATTTACATTTGTTTTCTCTTCATCTGTGGGTGTGCTCATTTTTAATAGATATAAATTATACATTAGATTATACTTTAAGTCATTCTAACGAGTATCTATTATTTTATATCAAGTTAGTATAAACAATGAGTTCTTTTCCTAAATCTACTACTCAACAGATTATCGACAAATATTTTATCATTACACAAGACTACTTTGAGGCAATTAAGTCATTAACTTCGATGCACAATAGAGAAGATATAGGTAACATAGTATTTGTTGGTTTGAATTGCATACACAGAGTATTCGAGTATGTGTTATACAAAACAAAAAACATAGATACTGCCGTAGGAATGGCTCAACAAACCTATTTTTATTATTTAGAATATATTGAACAGATTCATTCAACAGAATTACTATTCAGAATAAAACAGTCAGAAGCAATACTATTTGTATACAAAAAAACTGTTTTTGAACTATTTGAAGGTAATAAAAAAGATAGTAAAATGAATACATTAGATAACATTATGACATTAGATCAAGAATTCATACATTTCAATAATCGAGAATGGGCGCATTTTTTCCCGCGCATTAAGAAATTGTATGAAATCCTGTTTTATTGGAATCAATCTCAATGGAAAATAGAAGAACGAATGTTTATTTGTCAGAATTACTTTCGTCGATACTTGCATTCCATAGATAAATTAGAGGTTGGTTTAATGTATTTAGATTACATCCAAAAACATTATGAATTAGATTTTGAGAAATATAAAGAACTATTGGATGTGATGATTGAGAAAACAGAAAAGATACGTCGTTATAGAAGTAATTCCATTACAGAAGAAGATAAAACCGATTGGTTTTTGATAAAAATATACAAAGAAAGAGATATATTTGAGGACAAATTGCAGAATTCTATCAGAGACCTTGTTATCTGGTTATTAAGCGAATTCTGAGTATCGCGGAATGGAAATCTCATTGGCAATTATGCTATCCATGTAACCCTTTGTCATATTAACTTGTTTTTTCCTCACCTTTTTTGTTTTGACTTTAATATTTACATCAGCATTGATGACGCGAATATGTTTGTATTCATCGTATAGCATTTGTTTTATGAAATTATAGACAAACATAAGAACTTTCTCGCTACAATTACCAACAATTAGACAACTACCCGTTCGAAATACCATAAACGATACCTCAGTATACTTATCGGAATCAGATAACTCGGATAATTTCATCGTGCGGTCTTCTTTTGAAATAACGCCGGTTTGCACATTTTTATCGAAATTTAGTTCATGATTAAAATAGAATTTGCATTTTACTCCCGGATAACTACACGGGTCATAGGCAGTTTCAATACCATATTTATTACTTTTCAAGATAGCGTGTAATTTTTCACGATGAATATAATATCCGCAATTAAAGTTTGAATTAATAAGTACATTATCATCTTGGTCGGATTCTACATAATGCAGTTGAGTTGGACAATGAGGTTGTAAAATTGCAAGAACCTTGGTCTTAATAATATCTAAAACTTCGTCATTTAATACTCCAGGTATTTCCATTTTACCAGTATTGAACACCTTGACGTGTATTTCTTTGAATTCATCTTTGTAATAGAAACGAACAATTAAAGCAAAGCAGTTGTAAAACGCATTTTTGACTTTCCCTCTTGAATTCATAATGTCTTTTTTCGAAAGACCTACCGTTAATTTTCGTTCATCTTTGAATTTATTTTTTTT
>JACLAB010012094.1_pt1 | contig 18847 bp, 16 predicted proteins | sample 8027921 | NCBI WGS metagenome assembly JACLAB01 (sample SAMN15725117, study PRJNA655200) | protist metagenome | isolation source: fluorescence activated cell sorting (FACS) single amplified genomes of... | place: USA: West Boothbay Harbor, Gulf of Maine | collected 2000-07-19 | reverse complement strand
AGTCAATTGTAGAGCTCCTCGGAAGAGCATTAGAAGGCGAACGTTACATGGGAATGAATTGTACCGTTTGGAAAATCACCCAAGGGATCGCAAACATGGCAACTATGGAATCTGCAAAGCCACGTCTTGCCAAGGCGGGTGCTATTACCCTTCTTGTTCGCGTACTTCGAGAGAAGCAACACCAATGGGATCGTGCTTCATTTTGGGCTTCAGGAGCTTTATGGAACTTAGCTTTCGACGATGATGTGAAAGAACAAATCATTGCTGAGCCAGGACTCATAGAGGCCCTTGAAGAGGCGAGACGTCTTGGAAGTGAAAATACAAAGATGAAGGCTCGTGGCGCGTTGTGGATGATTCAACCGCCGCCTGAAGAGACTAATGATGCCGAAGGAGGCGGTAGTACCGCACTTGGCTTGAGTGCAGAAGACATGCAAAAGCTTGGAGCGATCGAGAATGCCAAGGCCCAAGTTATGCTGTCGTATGAGTGGCATCACCAAACGCAAGTCATGCAACTCAAGGAAGAGCTCAATGCTCGCGGGTTTAACGTTTGGATGGATGTCGATCGTATGATGGGATCGACTCTCGAAGCTATGGCAGCTGCGATTGAATCATCTGATGCGATTGTCATGTGTGTTTCTCGTAGATATAAAGAGTCCCAAGCGTGCCGCACTGAAGCTGAATATGCGTACACGAGGAAGAAGTGCTTGATCCCAGTAATGGTTGAGAAGGGCTACAAACCTGACGGCTGGTTAGGTATCCTTGTTGGAAGCAAACTTTATTACAACATGTTCAACACGGACATGATGCAGCAATCTATTCCTGGATTAGTGACTGCTGTAGAAGCTATTCATAATGACTCTGCGGCTCCGAAGTTTTTGCAGAAGGGAAGCGGCGGAAATGCGCCTGATTCGCCTCAAGAAGCCGCAGCCGCACCAGCAGCTCCTGTGCGAAGCGCCACCGATGGCGTTTCTGTACCGAAAGATTCAGATGCTATGGATCGTTGGCTCTCAGCTGTTGGCTTACAGGCATATGTCCACGTCTTTGAACATAACGATATTTATGGCAAGGTTCTGTTGAAGATGCATCAAGAGCTTGGTCAATTAAAAATAGCTGAGCAACACGAACTTCTTCAAAATGTTCTTGGTATGCAATCGTACGGTCACAGATTGCTCTTTTTGACCGAAATTGAAGAACTAGTAGGGCCGCTTGATGGAAAGCTGAGAAAGTTGAAAGACTCCACCGCGCCTCCACCCAGGTCCACCCCTATCGTCCGTGGTCCCCCGAAGAAAGACAAATCTCCTGGATATCGAGCGCATTGATTTGTACCTTGAGTCTGATTATACCAATAGTAATCGTATGTAATTTCCGCAACAGTAATATTGCAAAGTTATCGCGTTGCGCTCCAATAGTAGTAAACACCATGCCTCAACGATAGCGCCATTACGAACCTCGTCGCTCGGTGCGACGATAGTGCGGTCTTAAAAACCGCGTGAACAAAGGCAACGACTCACTGATAAACCTTCGATCACGCGTTTGAACGCGCGCGTGACACTGTTGCCGCTGGCGTTCGCCAACATGAGACTTCTCGATCAGGGTGTTACACTGACGAGCGACGTCGAGTCGACGATACTACTCGATCAATCGACGACGGCGGGACGGCGAGACGCGACAAAAACACCAAACAGACCAACTTGTGGCCTTTTCGTTTCGTGCGCGGTCGTTATAGGAGTAGTATTGGCTGTGTCAGGGCATTCAAACTCGCCTACGCCAGTCCACAGCTCCGCTGCAGTGTTGGGCGATCGTTCACCTTCAACGGCGCGCGCAGGAACGTTCATGCATTCAAAGTCCTGTGAATGGCGGCTCGATCGGGCAGCGCAAGAAAATATTCGCTGTAACCCGCGTGGGACGGACGTAGTTGTGGTCGATGCTTTGCGGGCAGTGTATGTTGACGTCACGAAAGCTGCGAGCGAGAGCATCAGAGATAGACTAGAAGAGGCATTCGGGGCGAGTTGGAACGATCCAAAGTACGCAGATCAGTCTGTTTACGACGTCGGTCCGCATGGAAAGATAAAAACGCGTCGGTCGACGACAGCATGTTTACCAGATGAGGTGTTGTCCAACTATACGTTTTTCACGTTTGTGCGCGACCCGATAGAGCGTTTCGCATCTGCATATCGTCAAACGTTCTGCCGCTCAATGTGCCAAGGTTGTGAGGCCGGGAAAGTACCAACACGACCACCTACGATCGAGCAAACGATTGATTTGCTGGAGATAATGCGCGAAAAATCGGCGAGTGATGACACATTTTGCCTGTTGAAGGACGGATCAACAAATGAGTGGAATTTTCTCAACAATCCTTGGTTAGATGAGCACTTACAATCCGCGGTGTTCCGCATGAGTGGAGTCACTCGGCACGGAAAAAAAATTCCGATACATTTTATCGGGCGCGTGGAATCGCTCAACGAGGATTGGACGCGTCTTTTGGATGAACTCTCCGTGAGTGCTAAGCACGGCGCACGCGCTCCGCTTGAGCGTATCGATCACATGTGCGACATCGTCGAACGTGAAAACCAACTCAAAGCGCAGATTGAAGCATTCCGAAACTATACAATCAAGGGCAAACGTGCACCGCAAAAGGGGGATTTATACGAGCCAGTACGCGTGGTCTATGACGGTGTTGGCCGAGCGGTGCAAATTCCAGAGCCTTCGACGGATCGAGGTACATACGTGGATCGATTCCACACGCTCTACGAAGATGATTATAGGTGTCTCGGTTACGACGGAGAATAAATAGATTCATAGAATATTAGCTCAAACGCTTAGCCATAGCAGTTTTAGTTTCAGATGTGTATTTAGTTGATCGTCTTTGGCTGCGAACTGGAAAGTCCACACGCGCCCTCTTTGACGGCACTGTTAATCTCGGAGCGATTCACACGAGGCTCTCGCGTCCCGACTATGGTCTATGACCCGTCCACATCGTTCCGCAGCGATGTGGCAACAGTCGGCGACGTGCACGAGCGCACAAGCGCACGAGCATCGACGACGACCGTTGAAGATGCTTGGGCCGAGCTCTTTGCCGTCGATGCCGCGCTACGCACGGCTCTGTCGGAGCCCGCTCTGGCGGATGCGCACGAATTATCGAAGAACAGTACATTGAACTTGGCGATTGCGTTGATTTCGCGCGTGGATGGCGAGGAATCCGTCGAGAACACACCACCATGGGGGACACCGACGAAGACCGCGGTGGAACGGTTTGCCGAGGAGTTAGAGGTTGTATTAAGGGAACGTGATCGAGCTGAAATGGCAAGAGATCGCGCGCTAGGTCAACGCAAAGATGCATTGCTGGCGTACGAAAGGCAATCTGCTCGCGTTGAGACGAGTGAGAAGGCTTTGAATTTTGCTCAAGCTGAGATAGGACGGTTGACGCAAAAGGTTCGCGCGTTGCAGACGTCTAATGGGGGATTACGAGGAGAGTCAGCGGAACGTTTAGATAGATTAAAACGAGCAGAGAAAGCTGTCATAGAGGCACGCGCAGAGGCTGATGAAGAGCGAATGATATCGGCGAAATTGCGTAAGGACTTTGAAGTTGAGAGGCAAGTATTTAAGGCGAGGAGCGCCGAAATCACACGCCTAGAAGGTATGCTTCGTGACACCAAATCGGTGGAGAGTGCGACAGACGCCGCTAGACAATCAAAGCGTATAGCCGAGCTGGAGGACAAAATACTTGCCATGGCGGCGAGATCGGTGTCCGAGCCTCAGCAGACGAATGAACGCGAGCTGGGATTATTGCTCGTTCAAGAGCTCGCGAAAGAGGAGTTGAAATCGCGCGCTCGCGCGGATGCCGCGGAAAAGCTTGTTTTAGAATTGCGCACGCAACTTGATGGTAAAATTGCGGAAGTTATCAGTCTGCGTCAAAACCTCGAGAGTCTTGATGGCAGCTTCTCCAAGGGGAGAGATGAAACGCCACGGTCATTTGAGAATCGCAGTCACATGAGCAATTTGGATCGAAACCTTCAGGATAGTTGCGAACGTGCAGAAGAGCTGTGTCGAAGACTTTCATCGGTCGTCAGCGCCAGTGAACGTGCGGTAAGTGCGACTATGGGCTCAGGTGGCAGTATCCGTTCACAACCTTTTGGTACTGCAACGCCCATGAGTGGGGAATCGGAGGGGATGATTCGTAATTTGCAAGCTGCATTGGAGGAGCAAGCAGAACGGGTAGCGAACGCAGAAAAACTTGCATCTCGAGCTTCGGGCGAAGCCACAGCATTGCGAGAAGCTATAGCAAATGCTGAACTCATCGCTAGTGCCGCAGCTGCTGTCGCAAGAGATAGAGGTTTGACTGAAGCGTATGTCGCTCGTGGTGATGTGCGCTCACCTTTAAGCTTTGCATCGACTCCAAGCAATCATGCGCAACCATCGTTTCAAAGTCCACGCACAGTACAATCGAGCAGTAGCCAGGAACATTCGTTACTCGTGGAATTGGAAGAGGCGAAGAACACAGCTCGAAAGGAGCGCACAAAGCGCGAGGCAGCGGAGCAAGCAATAGTTCGATGGAGCCGATTAGAGGAGTGATATTTAAACTCTAGCATGAAATAGAAATAGAATAGAATTAGCATTGCAATCGTTCCCATGGAACTTTTCCAAATTTGACAAGCTCTATCACGAGTTCATCGTTTACAAGCTCACCATGACTCTTGTCGGCGATGAACTCCATGGGCGTTTCGGTGATTGCAAAACGATACCGCCGTTCCTCGTGCATGATGTCCGCATTAAAGCTCTGCGATCGAAATTGCAAATCTAAAACAATATTCGCATTTTGTAGACAAGTAGGTAATCTCACGTGCACGATTACTCGATCGTGTCCGTCAATGAAATAATAATCGTCGAGCGTATCCGTCACATCGATAGCGCGTGCCCCGCAACCGAAACGTTCGCGCTCTTCTTTTTGTACTGCTACAAAACGCTTTCGTATACTCTCATGCTCTTCCCTCCTGATGCGCACGATGTCTTCTTCGCTATCGGAATCGGACAAATCGCGAGCGAACTTTTCCCATACATCGTACATAGCAAACGCCATAAAGTGAAGCAGCCGCTCGCAACGGCTGGGGTGGGGTGTCGGAGGCAGTTCAAGCACATGTAATCACCGATGAACTAGATGATAGAGCACACAATATGTATTCATGCATTAATATGCCAGCACGTCTTCATAGTCGTATGGATTCCCTGACATAGAGTTGATTTCGGTGGTTCCTCGAGCCTTCATATTTTTCAATTTGAGCGGCAACGGCTGCGACGCTCCGACGGTCAACTCAACCTTTGTTTCATTTGCGCCGGGTTTCAACTCTTTTATTGAGCCAATACGCCCGCTGGACAAGACATCGTCGTTCGCTTGGTCCTTGACTTGTCCGAAAACGTCGGCGTTGTACACAACCTCGTTCGATTTGTTGTAAGCCGTAAACTTCAAACGTATGCAGTTCGCCTTGTACGTTCCTGATCCAGGCACTCCACCCGCTCGACCGCATGACTCTTGCACGACTTGGCTCGCGTCGATTGCGATTTCTACGTTCTTGGCGACCGCAGGCGAGGCGCTTGCGAGCGCACACGCGAGGGTGGTCGCAGCGATAAGAGACGAAGTTTTACTCGGTTGTCCATCCGACGCTGACGACGCGCACGTCGTTGGACGTCGCGCGCGCGTCGTAGATGGCGCATTTTGTCTCCGAGAAGCGAAAGGCGCGGTGCGCGTGGAGAGCATCATGCGTGTGGAAGTGTGTCGCCTAGAGTTGCTGTATGTATGTGTGTGTGTGTGTGTGTGTGTGTGTGTGTGTGTGTGTCGTTTACGTCAAATTTCAAATTTGTCTACTTGTGTACATTTTTAAGCCGTCGGCGCCGCCTCGGGTGTGGGTTCAGTCGCGGAAGTTTCCGCATCAACGGAAATTTCATCGTTTTGTGCGGATTTTAAAGGCGCGACGGCTTCACCAGAGATGGCTTTCACCTTCGCTGTCGCCGTGTTCAACCCGCTCACGACGGTGTTCGTAGCGCTGGAAATGACTGAGTTTTCCATCGCTTTATTTACGACACCCTTGCCAACATCCTTGCCAATACCAACTACCGCACTTGTTGTGGCCGTAATCTTCAAGCTCTTGTCGAGCTCGGTCATTTGAGCCGATGCTTTGGCGTTGAATGACTTGACGCCTTCAGACAAGCCAAACTTTTCATCCGTCTTCTTAATGCTCGCAGACACTTGCAACTTTTGATCCATGGCCTTCAAATTTTCCTTCGCCTTGGCCGTGATCTGGTTACGTTCATCAAACTCTTTCACCGCCGAAATCGCTTGTTTACCAGCCAATAACGTCTTGCCCAAGAAGCCCGCAAACTTGCTTTCAAATGCATTCAACTCGACGCGGTCCTCCAAGTTCACATCCTCCGCCACCGGATACGCACATTCTACAATATTCAGCGGATGATTCAATAACAAGCATCCATTCAACAACACCGCCGCACTCACGGCTTCGCTAGCGTTGAATTCAATGATAGCTTTACGCGTCGTCGCGTTTGCCTTGGGCGCGCTCACGCGCACGCGCGCAATCTCCCCCGCCGTACTGAAAAACTCACGCAAATGCGACTCTTCCGCACTCGACGCCACATTCGTCACCTACGCACACACGCACAAAAACCATCCGCGTGCGTACCACTCGTCAGTCATCTCGAACGACGCAACACACACCGCCCGTGACGTGATTAATCACCCACGCATCATCGCCACGCCAACACTATCCATCGCGCGTGCGTGCGCGCATGCGTCGTCCTCGTCCTCGTCCTCCTCCTTTCGCGCGCGCGTACGTACCATAATCGCCGACATCTCGCTCGCTCGTCACTCGCTCGCTCGCTCGTTCGCTCGTCCACGGCGCGCGGCTGCGAAATCGCGACGAGATCCGCGGCGTCGCGTCGCGCGGTCTCGCCGGGCGCACGACCATGACGCCACGAATGTAAACATCCACACCCACACAAATAAAAATAAAAACGCACGACACACGTGCGTGCATACCGTATGCGCATACACGTAGAACCTCAGTAACGCATGGCTCCCCACGCGTCCGGCGACCGGCGATCGGACGGTCGAGACGACGCGACGCGCGACCGACGATGCGATGCGATGCGATGCGATGCGATGCGATGCGTGTTGACGTGACGGCAGACCGCGACACACATCGCACACGCACGCGACGCACGCGACGCGCGCGACGCACACGGCGATCGTCGTCGTCGTACACGCGACGCGCGAACTCCGCGCCCCCCAATCGGCAAACTCTTTCGTCGTCCTCAGCACCTTTTGGCGCCACTTTTGAGCGTCACCATCATCGTCGTCGTCGTCGTCGTCGTCGCGCGCGGGTCATCGATTGCGACGAGGCTCGACGACGACGACGCTCGACGGGTGTTGGTCGTCGTCACGCACTCGGTCGACTATATATATATCTAGATATAGAGCCGCGGCGCGCCCACGGTGGGTGGTGGTGGAAGGGCGATCGAGGCGGGCGCGTCGATGGGCGATCGTCGCGGGATCGTCGCGCTTCGCGTGGTCGTGGATGGACGGGCGACGGCGTATACGGCGGAGGAAGATGATGGTGGTGAAGTGATGATTACGTCACCGACTGGGGAGGGTGTGGTTGTTGATGCGGCGAGTATGGGTGCGGACGCGGAGGAGCTCGTCAAGGCGTTGATGCGCAGTCGACGCGAACGCGAAGACGCGGTTGGGGAGGAGGAGGAGGAGGAGGATGGTCCTACGAGTCGTACTACGAGCGCTCCTGCTGTTGGAAAAGATGACGTGAAAGAAGAAGACGATGGGGAAGTAAATTATGGATTTCACAAGGCAAAGCTTAGGGATGAGCTCGAGAGTCTTCGCGCGTTGGTGAAGGTTGAACGCGACGCGCTCGAAGCGGTGCGTCGGGAGACGTCGGCGTTGCAGTCGAGCCGAGAGGCGACGTCGAGCGATGAGGCGGATGTCGTGGATAAGCTTACGCGCACGCGCACAGAGTTGGAGTTTCTCGAGTCCGAGCAGGCGCATGTTGAGGGTAAACTGTTGGAGTTGACGGAAGATTTAGAATATCAAGCGAAAAATTCTGCGACGATTCGCAAGGCGTGCACGGCGGAGGAGGCGAGACTGAGCGCGGCGTTGGATGCGTTGCGCGTAGAGATTGCAGAAGAGGAGCAAAGATTGTATGACGTGAAATCTGAAACTGCAGTTGCGATTGACGTGCTCGAGGAGCATGAAGATTACATAGAAAAGGTTCAAGGAAAGCTGCAAGACTTGCAACTCAAGGTGGAGGAGAAGATGGCGGTGTTGCGAGAGCTCGACGCGGATCACGGAGCGTTGGAAGATGAACTTGAACAGATGCGAGCCAAGGCGAAAGAGGAAAGTGAAGCGGCTGAACGAGCGCGCGCGGATCACAATTCTTCCGAAGCACAAGCGCGTGAATCTATTGACACTCTGAAGTCGGAAATAAAGCGTTTGCAAGAAGACCACGCCAAGTACGTGGCGGATATTGAGCGTTCGGACGCGGCTCTCGCCGAAGCGGTGTCCTTGCTTCAAGTCGCTAAGGAAACCGCAGAGCACCAACCGGCTGGCCCCATATCACCGTCGGCATGGATGAAAAATCCGCTGCATTCGCCATCGGCGTCATCTTTTAGGCACGTGCGAGGCGAGTCAATGTTCCAAATGCACGACAGCGCGCGCACTTCTCCTCGCGAGCCGCCGAGTCCAGTGCACGCTATTCGTCTGTTTGAAGACGATGCGCCAATCACAAGTCGTCAAGAAGACTTGGCATTGCAACGATTGATATCCTTAGAGCGAGCTGCTGAAGTTGCTGAAGCTCGTCGCGAATTTGCAGAGGCGAGCGCGCGGGAATCGGAGGTGCGCTTGCGACGCATGGTTGATTTCATCAGCCGCTCAACGAGTAGTTCACCGACCGCGTCTCCACCGTGCGAGCGTCAAGTTCTACACACGGAGCGAGGGACACTCCAACATAATACCCCATCGGTGATTCAATCCCTCGAGTCTCTTCGTATGCAGCTCGCATCGGTAGTCAAGCCAAAGCAAATGCAGCGAGCGCCCTCGGCGCACACAACGCTTCGCGAAACGTCGGCGCGCGAAGAGCTTCATTTCAAGCTCAAACAGTTAATCGACGAAGTCGGTAGAAGATAACTGAAAGTATTATTAGTAGTTGTCAAACACATAGGGAATACGGAAAACACTTTTCGGCGTCGACGCGTGCTTTTCCTGAGCACGCCCAACGCTTGTTATATATGTTCTCAAACTAGTTTCAACCGCCGACACCACGCCTCACACCGCGCCCTCCTTGCGTTGATGTCTTCCGTCCGTCGCGCCTCGTCGACGGCGCGGAAACAAACCCATACACTCACGCGCACATTTGTGTGTGCGCTAACTTTGCGTCTCGCGCTCATCGTATGGGGTACGTATCAAGACACGCACTTTGCAGTCAAGTACACTGACATTGACTACGTTGTGTACACCGACGCGGCGCGTCACGTGACGGAGCATCGTTCGCCCTACGCACGCGCGACGTATCGATACACCCCTCTGCTAGCGATCGCTCTCACGCCGAATGTGTTCGTGCACGAGGCGTTCGGAAAGGTTGTGTTCAGCGCGCTGGACGTTCTCGTTGGAGCTTTAATCGCCAAGTTGTGCATCGCGCGCGGTTTTAGTGAGAAAATGGCGAAATACGCGGCGTGGGCGTGGTTATTCAATCCGTTTACGTGCACCATTAGCACGAGAGGTAGCTGTGAGGCGATCACAGGGGCGTTGATGTTGGCTACGGTGACTGCCTTGAGCAACGGGCGCACGGCATCGGCGGCGTTGGCATATGGAACAGTGGTGCATTTTAGGCTGTATCCTATCATACACGCCATAGCATTTGTATTTTTCTTGAATGGCGATTATCCGCGAAATCGTAAGCTCTTTCGCGGCGATTTGAAGATGACAAAGGTGTTGTCGTGGGTGACAGTTGAAAATGTAAAATTTGGGGTGGTATCCGCACTGACATTCTTGTCGTTGAATTGGATTTCGTACGTGCTATACGGCATGGAGTTCATAAATGAAGCGCTGTTGTATCACGTGAAGCGCGCTGATCACAGACATAATTTTTCGCACTGGTTTTATGGAATTTATTTGGACGCGCATCGCGACGCGTTTGACGCGGGCTCCGCAATCGAAACGGTGCATCGTGTGGCGTCGAGTATGTTACCCATGCTTTTGGTCGTGTCATTCTTAGGGGTCACGTACGCACAAGACTTGCCATTTGCTTTATTTATTCAAACGTTAGCGTTTGTGGCGTTCAATAAAGTGTGCACCGCGCAATATTTTGTCTGGTGGTTTACGCTCCTGCCGCTTGTATTGCCATCTCTGATGCAAAGCACTAAGCGCGGTTCCTTAGTCATTTCACTTGTATTCTGGCTTATCGCTCAACTCCATTGGCTTGCATGGGCTTACGCCTTGGAATTCCAAGGAGCTGAGGTTTTCAGATCTCTCTGGCTCGCGTCGTTGGCGTTTTTCGCCGCCAACATTTGGCTCGTCGTCACCTTCTTACGTGCGCACACGCTCACGCCATTCTTCGCCCGCGGTCGAATCGTCAAAATGAAATTTTTCTAGCCACTATAAGCGTTGTCATTCCGTGCGCTAGCGCACGCATGTTGTAAAATTAAGTTTAGCAAAAGTAAAACTTTGTGGTGAGCAGAAACAAGATGTCGTCATCAACCGCGTCAAACACGTCATCACCGCCACTTTTTCACCCCCGCATACACGTCGTCGTCACCGCATCCATGTTTGCCGCGACTCCGTCTGCACTGAAAACGCCGACGCGCTGTCCGACGTCGTGCCGCCGTGCGCGCGGCGCGCGCGTCGTCGCCAAGGACTCAGCGTCATCCTTGGCGCCCCAGCCAACGCACTCGCGCGTGCAAGAGGTGTTCAGCATCGCCGCGCGTAAGCCCCCTCCGCCTCCGCCGCCGCCACCGAAGATGTCTCTCTCTCTCACACCTGTTCAAGCATTCGGTGCGGGTTTCGTGGCGTCTGCGGCAATAATCAAGGCGCACGTGAAGGCGAAGAGCGGGAGCGTGTTGCGCCGGAACAAGCCCACGTTGCGTTACTTTGATGCTCGAGGCGCGGCGGAAGTGATTCGAACAATCTTTGCCGTGGCTGAGGTGGACTACGTCGATCGTCGCTACACGTTTTCCATGGACGGCGGCAAACCGCAGGTGGAGGAGCAACATGCAATCGATAAGGACGAGGGCATGTTTGATGCCAACTTGAAGCGTTTGCCAATTCTGGAGGTCAAGGGCGAGCGTCTCGGGCAATCTCCCGCCATCGCACGTTACATCGCGGAAGATTTGGGCATGATGGGTAAAGGATCGATTGAAAGAGCGAAGATTGATGCGTACTGCGAGCATATCAAGGACATGTCTACCGCGTATGGCAAGGTTCGCGGTAACCCATTCGCGCCGTCGACGCCTGAAATCGAAGCCGCCAAGGCGACGTGGTACGATGAAACCATGAAGACGTGGATGGCAAAGCTTGAAATCGTCACTGGTGAAGGTGGATACGCGGTCGGCAAAAAGGTTTCCCTAGCAGATGTTGTGCTTTACGTAACTTTGACGCAATCATTCGATGACGGCGAAAAGGCGCAAGCGGCGTACGCCGATTGCGCCAAGATTAACGCCATCGTCGACAGAATTGGTAACAACGCAGGCGTGAAGCGTTGGTTGGCCACTCGCCCGGACAACAGGTTTTAGATGGATTCTCATCTCGTGCGTAGTAGTAGCGTGCATTCATTTAATATTTTAGTCTATACACGTGCATTTTTTTATTTCAACACTTCACTCAATAGTCGTCATCCAATCCATCTAAACCGTCGTCAATACCCTCACCATCAATCTCATCATAACCCCACGGACTCGACGTGCGCGCCGGTGGCTCGCGAGCGACATCTATGATGGCGTTGATTTCTTCTAAACATTGCAACCCTTCCGCGTTGCTCGCGTTTGGCCCTGGTTGCGTCGGGCCGAGCGGCACGCTCGGCGACAAATCGTGCAAGAACCAAGGATGACTATAAATACCCGACACACTCAATCGCGCCTTCGGGTCTGGGTTGAAGATCTTTCGAAGTAAATCCTTGCACTCATCCGTCATGCGCGACGGCAGTTCAAACGTCGCCGACAAAACGCGTTGCATCATTTTGTGCGAGTTGTTTGGGTCTTGGGGGTCCGAGAAAGGGTACCTTCCAACTAACATGACATATAACAGAACCCCGCACGCCCAAACATCCGACGCAGCGCCGTCGTAAGGCTGCGAACCTCGATAGACTTCGGGCGAAATGTACGCCGGCGTTCCGATTTGCGTCTTTGGCTGGCTATCAAACCCACCCTTTGAGAACCCAAAATCACAAATCTTCAACACTGGCGTCGTCGTCAAGTCCACCAAGGTGTTCTCCAACTTTAAATCTCGATGTGATATCCGCATGTTATGCAAATACTCCACCCCCGAGATCAAGTGTTGGAAAAAGTATCGCGCTTGCCCTTCGTTAAAGTGACCTTGTTGTTGCACGTACCCAAACAATTCCCCACCCCCGATCGCCTCCATCGCCACCGCCAAGTGCGTGGGCGTCACTAAAACCTCCTTAAACTTTACTATATTCGGATGCGACAAATTCCTGTGATTTGTAATCTCCCGTCGCACGTGTTCGGTGATCTTTTCCCCGCGTTCGATATACTTTAACGCGTACATCTTCCCCGTGGCCTTTTCCCGCATGAGCTTGGTGTAGCCGTACGACCCAGTGCCGAGCAAGGCATCGTTCACGGGCTCGTAGCGCGCATCGTGGTCGTTCACGTCCACGGCCTCCATCGACGCGTCGATCGGTGAAGTGACGAACGACGACGACGACGACTGCGTGCGTGTCAACCAGCCACCCACGCCCGTTGGCGCGTGGCCTCGCCTCTCGGTGGCGCGTGGGTCGTTGTTTTTTTGGTCGGTTGGACTTCCCTCGATCGTCCAATCACGATCACGATTGGCGACCCACCCCCCCTCTCTCTTCTTCTTGTCCTCCAAAACAAGACGACGAACGAGTGACGAGCGCCTTTTACACTGTGCTTTGTTTTGTGTTAACACCGAGCCGACTGACCGAACGCGCGTGGGCGAGACACCCTCCACCCGGACGTGGTCGTTGTTACCTCCCATCGTCGTCGTCGTCGTCGTCGTGTTTCGACCGACCGCATCGACCGCACCGACCGCACCGGGTCCGATCGACAGTCAACACCACCGTGGAAAAAGTCAACGCGGGATACGAGACGACACATTGATTGATTGATTGATTTGATTCCCGCGCGCACCGCACACGCACGCGCGCGATGATGCGCGGCGCACGACGCGAACGTGGAAAGATGACGACGAATGCGGATGCGCAGACGCGCGCGGTGTCGCCCGCGGTGGCGTGCGCGTCGATGCGGGGCGCGGTAAGGCGTGGAGGTGCTGGGTGTGGCGGTCGGCAGGTGACGGTGGCGGTGCGACGGTCGGCGGTGCGTCCGCGCGACGATGACGACGAGGACGAGGACGACGACGATGAGGGTGAGGGTGTTCACGCGGATGATGACGGCATCGAGACGTCGTCCGATGACGCCGCGCTCGCGGATGTGACCAAGCGGCGGGACGACGCGAGCGCGATGGAATCTGGGTGGACGCGCCCGGCGCGTAAAGGCGGCGCCGCAGCGGGCGCGAGCGGGTCGTATAGCGCCGAGACGAATGCGGAGGGCGTGCGTGTGTGTGGTTTCGGCGCGCGCGTGTGTTCGCTCGATCAATGGGCAAACGTACCTGAGGATGACGACGACGACGCGCGCGTCTCGAAACAAAGACGACGCTTTGATGTCAACGCCGCGCGCGCGACGACGATTCGTGGACTCGAGGCTCGCGTGATGCGTGAATGCGGTGCTAATGCGTGGGTTACCACACCTGGTACCATGCGTGCGTTTTTAAACGCGCAATTCTTACGAAGCGTGGAACAGGGTAAATTGGTGCAATGTTTTACGTCGACGGGCGAAGCCGCGTGGGCGACGTTTCACACCAATTTGCTCAGCGATGATGAATTTCCAATCTTTGCCGTGTTCTTTCGCGAGTTTGCCGAACGTGATGGTGGTAATTCGAGCGAGAAAATGATGAATACTGCTGCGAGTACGGCGACCGCCAAAACCAGTGCAGGCGTCGTCGAACGACCGACGTGGGAATTGTGCGGTTTCGTGGACGACATCGCGCTGCGCGACCCGTCGCAAGCATGGAATCAAATCGAACCCATCTTGCATATCCCTCCGCGCGCGACGTTCGTGGATGACCCGCATGATTATCTCTGGCTCGCGAATGACCGCGACTTTGAGGAAGTCGTGCTCGAAATCGACGCGCGATTTTGGCCGTCGGTGGACGCCCGAGCGGATGTTTTCCCGCGAGCGCTCGCAAGCGATCCAGCCGTGAGGCAACGTGCGGCGAGTGCGGCGGTGCCGCGTGCTGCAAGGTTGGTCCTATATGGCTATCACGTGCCAGTGTTGAGGTATGCGAGGCTCGAGGGACAACGCGCGCCGGGGACGGTGCAAATGTTGCTTCCTCTTGAGCTCGAACGCGATTACGACGACGACGTCAATGACGATGACGACGATGATACTACGTTGATTTGCGGCGCGATCGTGGTAGATATCGTAAAATCGCGCCGAGGCGGTCGCATGTATCGCGCAGTTGGAATCATATCCACGCGCGAAGCTGCGCTCACAGCGCGTGTCATCGGTCCCATTACCGCCGAGTGGTTACGAAGCGCCGCCGATGTTGACCGCCGACGACGATGCGAACGCCGCGCGACTGCCGATGATGTGATGCCGACAACCTGCATCGATGTGGTACGCGTAGTACCTTCTCCAGATGCATCGCCTGTGTCCGTTATCGAACGCATCACGTCGCCGAAAGCAGTCGAAGACGTCACAAAACCGGCGTATGCCGCCGTGGCGAACACGCCGGCGAAAATTCTCAAATCTGCGAGCGCCGCCGCCGCACCAATGACGCCTTCGACGACGCCGATGATGACGTCGACGACAATGACGTCAACGACGACGCGCTGCATCGTGACGAATCCCAAGATTAACTTGAAAATGCTCCCGTTCGAGTTCATGCAAGCTGTGACGCGGAAGTTAAACGTCGACGAGGACGTGTTACGCCTGAGCGACGCACCAACGAATGCAGAATTTCGCGTTATTCAATCCATCTCTGTCGAAGCCAGCGCGTGGCTGCGCAATATCATGAGCGCGTATGGGGTTGTCGACCGTGCGTATGTCGGAGTGTCGAGACGCGTGCGGTGTTTCTTTGCGGTCGTGTCGTTTGAAAAGTGGCACGATTTGGCGACACGGGACGCGATGGTGCGCGGCGAGCACGTCGTGGTGAAGGAGTTTAAGTGTCGAGATCGCGTGTACATGCGGATTTCGCTCGAAGATAAGCAAGCACTGGGACTCTAATGTTCGCGATGATGATTGTCTCGTCATCGATCGTCGTCGCTGAATTTACACATCGTTTACTACACTTCTACACTTTTATGTTTTAATAACGACTTTTACTTACTGTCTTTGTCATCGTTTTCGGGATAATATCGATCCTTGTTCTCTTGCAACACGAATCTTCTGAATAACTTTTTCACCGCCACGTCTGGTGTTAACAATTTTATCGCCAAAGTCTTTGTGACGGCGTTTGGATCCGCTGTCGCTGCCTTGACGCGGTCCACGACGATTCCGGCGGCGACTTCCGCGGGTTCGGCCAGCGCGTTCACAAACATTCTCCCTTGACTCCCGAACGCGTAACGCCCGCTCGAGATGAGCTCAGTAAATACCATACCGGGTGAAATCGTGTGCACGCCCACGAGCGTGCCAGAATCCTTATTCTCGCTCGCCATTGTCTTCGCGAGCTGCGCCATGCCCGCCTTGGAGTGCCCGTACGCCGCATATTTGCGCGTCGCCGACCCATCCGATCCAGCGCCTTCGAGATTAAACACATGTCCACGCCCAGGGTACACTTTCATCGTCCTGATCGCTTGTCGCGTGCACAGCAGCGATCCGAGCGAGTTCGTCATGATGATTTCTTCCAACGTCGATGGGTCCGCGTCAGCTAAATTTTCATACGCGTACCCGTTGGATGCGGCGTTGTTTATCCATAAATCTACCCCACCAAATGCATCCACCGCGGCGGTAGCCATACGTTCTATGCTTACTGCGTCGCGAACGTCGGCGGCGATGCCCGCGACGCGGCCGTCGGCGTCGCGAGAGAGCTCGGCGACGACGGAGGCGACGCGGTCGGCGTCCCGAGAAGTGATGAACACGTCGTCACCGCGCGCGAGGAATTCGCGCGCGAGCGCCAAGCCCAAACCACGCGTGCTACCAGTGATGAGTACGCGCTGTTTCACGCCCACGGCCTCGGGCGAAGACACTGCCGCAGGTGAAGTAAAAGAAGATTGCTGCGCTCCCGCGTCTGAAGACGACGGTGAAGACGAAGTCGCCTTTAATGGACGCATCGCACCGCGGCGTCGCGAGCCATGGGTAACTTTCAATGCCAGCGCCGGTGCAGTGCGGTGTGCGAGCGTCATCGCGTGCGACATCACCAGTTGCGTGTGCGAAAGTGTGGATAAAGCATATGCGTTTTTATTTTACAACTGTGGCTCAAAAGTACTGTACCGGTATTTGCTAGAATCAGAGTCTATTCGTCTTGCTCATCATTTTCGCGTTGCTCGCGCAAGAACTTTTCCCATTTGTTATGGTTGAGGGATGTAAAGTCGTCGAGCTTTGCGATGGCGCTGAGATATCTCGATAGGTGCACGAGCTCTCGATCCGTTGCTCGGGATGTGTGCGCGTTGCGAAACGGACGGATTTTAAGCCCCGATTGCGGATTCATCAGAAAGTTCCGCCCCAAATCGTCGAACATGATAGTGTTGTGCGGTCCGTATTCGACGCCAGCTGGCCACGTTTGTCCCCACAAATATCCGAGGGGCTTACAATTGAAAACGCCGTACTTGGCTGTTTCTACCGTTATCATCGCTTGCGAGTCAATCAGGCCCACGATTTTATAGTCTGTGTGCGTCAATACTCCAAGCTGGGTCATCTTAAGCTCAATCCAGCTCAAATTTGTCGCGCTCCAAATGAAAATATCGTAATCGGCGTATGCGCGCGTTAAAAATTCGTGCAAGTACGGCCTTTGCAGCTCGAGCGGCGTCTCCGCCGTCGTTCGATGGTCGAACAACGTGTAATCTATATCCAACACCAGAGCCCTCGCCCCAGGTCGCGAAGGATTCAACATTTTCATCTGTTTATTTCTCACCCGTCCATCAATCTTGGCTAAAAACATCGTATTCGTTGCCGCATTCGTCGTCTCCGCCGCTAGACTAATGTCGAAATCATCCTCCACATCCTCACCAACCAACTCTGCAACCTTCACCGCGTTCGCATGCGCCTCCACCGCGCTTTCAACCATGCCCATCATCATCACAACCTTGGGAAATTTACTAATCGATGCCAACGCCACTTCATCGCTCGCGGGCGTTTTCGCGTCGACGCGCACGTTTAAGAGCTTTATTCTCGTCGTTCTCACCGAAGTCACGGCTTCGATGGCACATTTGAGGTGCGCAATCGTCGCGTCGTCGTCTACGTTGATGGTAAACGTCGATGGAGTGCCCCCAGACCATTTGACCGCGACCGAGCGCATGCGATTTCGGCGGCGTCACTGTGTGAGGACAAGCGATTGTTTGTTGCATTCTATTAAAATTTCTATACGTCTGACGTTTAAACGCGCACCTAGATGCACGAGACGGTGGTGACGCGACTCATGCATCAAAAATTACACTCTCTATGTTTTCACCAGCGCCATTGTCATCGTCGCCATTGTCGTCTCTGTCGTCATTTTGTGCCGCGAGCCGCGCCGCCGCGCGTCTCGCGCGTACGGCGTCTGGATGTTCGCCTATGACGCCTCGTTTAGACGTTCTCTGTCGTCGTTCGGCGACAATAAATTTCTCACCCTCGCGCGCGCGTTCGTCATACTGTGCCCAGAGCGCGAAATGGTGCATCACGATCGATGCCGCTACGGAGACGTTTAAAGACGCCGTCCCGGAACCGTATTGCGGAATGTACACGTAGCCGTCGCAAATCGCTTTTTGTTGCTCCGTCAAGCCATGTCCCTGTGTAAACACACGCGAAATCGACGTCAGCACGCGCACACAATAAACACAACACACATCGACATATGATTCGCATCAACGCACCTCGTTGCCTAGAATAAACGCTGTGTTCCCCGTAAACGGGTGCGCGTGCACCGCGCGCGCGCCCTCCACGATTTCAACCCCAAGGATTTGCGTGCACCCGCGCTCGTCCATCATCACCCGTCGACACTCCTGCAAGGTTTCAAAATGTTCAAACTCCACGTGATTATCGCTTCCTTGCGCGCCGAACGTGTTAAACTGCCTCGAGCCAATCAACACGACGCTCTTGGCGCCGAACGCGGTGGCGCTGCGCGCCACGTTGCCGACGTTGTGTTTCTTGGCGACGTTGTGCACGCACACGTAAAAGTCGCGTCGCGGCGTCGACGGCGGCGCGCTGGCATCCTCCGTCACCGTTCGTCGTTCGTCGTCGTCGTCAGCCATCGAGTTCGGGCGCGGGTGTGACGGTCAACGCAGTCAACGAAAAAGCAACTTTTTCAAGTGTCGCTTCATTTCATTCCGCACACGACGACGAATGCGTCGCGCGCACGGTGAATCCGCGGCGCGTGCGCCCGCGCGCGAGA
>JACLAB010014971.1_pt1 | contig 18850 bp, 14 predicted proteins | sample 8027921 | NCBI WGS metagenome assembly JACLAB01 (sample SAMN15725117, study PRJNA655200) | protist metagenome | isolation source: fluorescence activated cell sorting (FACS) single amplified genomes of... | place: USA: West Boothbay Harbor, Gulf of Maine | collected 2000-07-19 | reverse complement strand
CTCGGTTGTGTTTTGAACGCGGCTGTCTGCAGAGCTCGTCGCGCGGTTGGCGCGCGCGTGCGAGGGTTCGCGGCGCACGGACGCGATGGAGTACGTCACGCGCGCGATCGAGAGCGCGCAGGCGCGGGTGGCGACGACGGCGGCGGCGACGACGGCGGCGAGCGAGGCGATCGATCGAACGACGTCGGATGCGGCGTTCGCGGTGGCGAAGACGATTGAGGTGGCGCGAGAACGCGTGAATGAGGCGAGTGGGACGGCGCAAGCCCACGCTGGGGTGCTCGTGGAGAACGTGCGAGAGCGCGAGGAGGCGTTTTTTAAGAGGGTGAGTAAGGAGGTGGCGGATGTGGCTCGGGCGAACCCGGCGAGCGCGGGGGCGGGGGCGTTGGGATTGGCGTTAATCTTGCTTCCGGGTCCACGCACGTTGTTGTGGCGGGCGACGATGGGAAGGTTACAGAGTGAAGAAGCAATTTTTAACGCGTGCGTGCGTAAGAGTGAAATGTTGGCGCTCGAGGCCGAACGCGCGAGCGGGGAGATACAAAAATTAGCCGCCGCCGCGGTTGAGGCAGAGGTGGAAATGAAACGCGGTGCGGCAAATTTACGCGCTGCAGCAAGAGAACTTAGATCTATTGAATCGCGTACGTTTGCTATGGATAACAAAGCGACTGGATTGTTGAATGATTTGCGCGTGTTACCGAGCAAAGAAGCGGTGGCGCTGCGCGAAGACGTCGCAGCGACGGTGGATAAAGTGGCGGTCCATCGTAACGCCGCCTTGGCGACGCTCAAGAAAATCTTCAAGAGTGGCATCGAAGTGTAAGCTATCGACGGATCACGGCCGATTCAATTCATTATAGCGCAGCGATGTAATTTCCAAGCGGATTACGTGTGTACTCGTCGGCGCTTCGCGCTTCCCGCGCAACAATCAATACCCACATCGCGCGCAATCCACCGTGTCACGCACGCACGCTTCGTCATGCACACACGACTATAACCACGCTTCGTCACCGCGCACCGCACGCACTCGTCGTCGAGTCGACGAACCGCATGGGGGGAGGCGAGGTCTTTCACTCGCGCAAGAGAAATGTAAAGATTGTATCGGTATAAATCGCCATGATTTCGTATATAAAGATTCTCATGCACGATGGTGACGTTGTCAAGGTTATGGGTCGACCATGGCGCCCGCACGCGTAACGACCGCTGACGCGCACGGATGCCAGTGCGCGTCGCCGCAGCGCGCGATGGCGACGACGGCGTCGACGACGGCGACGACGACGTGTGCTCGAGCGGTTCGGTGCGTGCGCGTGCGTGATCGTCATCACCGCGCCCGTCGTCCATCGTCGGCGTCGAGGCGCCAGTGCGCGTCGTCGTCGTCTGCGAGCGCGAGCGCGAGCACCGAGGGTGGGGCGTGGACGCCGACGCCGTCGCGGCGGGATGTGTTTCGCATGGCTGTGACCGCCGCGCTGGCGTCGGTGTATTGCGTCGACGCGTCGCCCGCGTGCGCGGCAAAGTATAAGCGGTCGTTCAGGGAAAGGTTTGAGACGAGCATATCGTCGAGCACGCATGATTACACGTTTGAGTACCCAGACGACTGGGGGCAAGACATTGTGTCGCTGAATGACGGTAAACTCTATGGCGTCGACGAACGCAAGAAGAGTGAATCTGGTAACGGTCAACTTGCGGTGCACGTGTTGCCGTTCGTGGGTGCGGATTCAATCAAGGATGTTGGGAGCCCAGAGGCGGCGTTGGAACGGTTTGAAGAGCTCATCGGCGCGTATTGGGAACAAAATGGATTCGGCCAGAGCGGTAGAGCTGGTTCTATACAAGACACGGCCATTAAAATCATCGATGGCGTGGTTTACTACTACTACGAACTAGTGTCTCCACATAATCTCATCAGCGCGACGGTTGTTGATGGCCAACTGTACGTTATGAACGCGTCGTGCGCGTCGCGTTCGTGGAAAAATAGTGAAGCGACGCTGCGTGCCATCGTGGACTCGTTTCGCGTTCCGAAGTAGACAAATATTGTTTGAACATAATACATCATCGGTATACATCATCATATACATCATCTAGCGCATCGTCGCCACATCGCATCAGTGCCAAGAGCTCGGCAAACGATTTGAAGGCTTCATCTTCTTGAAGCGGTGCTGCGCGAGATTTTGGCGCGAGTCGACGCTTGCGGTGAAACGATTCTCCTGGTGTGTGCGAGGTGGTGGCATGCGAAACGACTCGACCATACGCGGAAAGTCAGACGAATTGAATGCTGGAATTTTACCTTTACCAAGCACACCCAAGGACAATGTCTTGCGAACATCATTTTCTTGCGAACCCTTCGTTTGCGACGGCGATTGAGGTTGACGCCACAATCGCCCACCGGCGTCGTATTTTGGTACCAAACTCTTACGCGTAATGGGTGACTCTTCGCGCTTGAAAAACGTTCGCGGAGTGTCTGGAGGTGAAATACTGACATCCATAACGGGAGACGGTGCTTCCACACGATCTGAAACGTAGGAATGTCGACCAAAGCGACTCGCTGGCGGCGAGCGAATTGGAGACAAGGCGTTGAGTTCCCAGTCGTCACCGATTCGCTGCCTCTTCGGCGGCGATAAGAACTGCGCGAGTGGTTCGTCTGATGTGCATCGTAAAGACTGTGTGCGACGGCTGCCAATCTGTGGAGAATAGGAAATAGCACGGGGCGATGAGATTTCGGGTTGCTGTTCGATGAAGCGGCCACCGAGCACGCTCGGCGGACATCCCAAAATTTCGTTTGCGTGCAAATATTCAATCAAATCAGCACTGATAGCACCAGTGTTTTGCAACATGGCAGGAACGTCAACATCGTCAAGCGCTAGCAACATGCAGGCGGAAATCGGGTTGAGCTTCGGAAATAACGCACAAATGTCGATTTCTTCCATACTTGGATTCTTTGGTAGAGGCGTGATGAAATTTGAAAGAGCATCAGCACGCGGTCGAAGAGTCTCAAAGAGTTCGGTCGATACTTGCTCGTCAAGACAGTAACGAACGTCAAGATCAAATTCCATTCTTCGAGCATCAGCAACAAGACGATTTTCGATGGAGTTTGCCAAACTCAAAAACCCTTCATCGCCTTCAAAGATGAGAGTTGAAGAGACGACGCTCCCTGCCATCGCCATTGTTAAATCCTCAACGAGTGAGAACATCTCAAACTGCGTAGGCGTACCCTCGGCAAAATACTCAGGTACGATGAGTAAAACACCATGAACGTGACTACCAATAGTCATGAGGGCGTCGACGTCAATCGTTGATTGACGAAGAACGACTTCGCAACCTTCTTCGAGAAGCGCGTGTTCTACTTGAACAAAAATTGGTTCACGCGCCTTGACGAGCTGACGAGCTGTATTGAAAACGACGATGTGGTGAGGAATATCGCCAAAGTCCACTGGAGGCGACAACTGCGGTTCGTCGAAAACTACGCTCGTTTGTTGGCGCGTTACGAGTTCTTGATTCACGTGTTCTGACGATGCTGGTTCTAAATCTTCGCTCCAGCAAATGTCAGACTTCATGCAGAGAACACACACATCAACGTTCGAGGCGTGTCGGTTCGTACTGAAGCTATCCAGTTGCTCAATCACGCTAGTCGAGGGTGCATAGTACACGCACGACGTAAAAATACTCATGGGAAATGCATCGTGAGCGACGTGATCTTCAAGAACCAACAAGACGTCCGCGTTGCTCGCCGAAAGCGTCACGGCGCGAATCAAATCTTCATCTCCGTCCACAGCGAGCTGCCTAAATTCTTGGCGACCATCAAATTGCGCCGCAGTCATGTTGAACTTTGATACAAATCTCCTGATTGACAATATAGCCTTCGTGTCTGGGAAAATGATCAAAAGTTTGCCTCCGGTGACGGCGACGTTTGCGACAACGCTTTTCAGCACGTCCAATTTGGGATGGTCTTCAAAGTCTCCACGCATCACGGCACTATCATATCGTGCGAAAAGATCTACGATATCACATAAATCACCATGCATTTTGCCCTGATTATTCATGTAAAGATATGCGATGTGAATCCCATAGATGTTGACCAAATTTGCCGCCGCGTGACAACACAGTAAACTATGTAAGCTTTGACTCACCGCGGGCATTGCATCAAACATTTTCATATCCTCCATAAGACTCGTCTTTGCACCAAGCTTAAATCGCGGAACTTTTTCTTGAATTTCCATAGGTAACATCTGCGTTATCTGCACGTAACGTTCGGCCAAAATTCGCACAAGTTCCATCTGCTGAGAGTTGAGCGAGAGTTCTATCCGATCAATCGTCACGGCGCGATTTGATAAACTCCCTGGGATTTCGAACGATTCGCTCAACGTCGGGGGATGAAACGGAAAATCTAACGCCGATGATTTTTCATCGCGAACAGTCGTTTCATCAACCGGCAACTTTTCGAATTCCTCGTCATCATCAAAAACTAACTCATCAAAAAATTCCGGTTTCTCGAATTCGCGTTTGTCCGAAGTGAAAGGATCGAGAAACGGAAACTTAACATTCCACTTTGGTAAGACTTTCGACTCCTTCTTGAATTCGGTAACGGTACGAATAATGTTATTCATCGCTCGCGCAGAACGTGCAGCTGGAGAATCTTCTCCATCTTGATCCATTCTCGGTACGGCGAGAGGTTGCATCTGGTTTGCGCTCGCGGGTAAAAGCGACGCCTTCATCTTTCCCTTGGCGTTGTCCTCAAAATCCGGATCACGCGGAGCTTCATGTTGATCATTCACCGTTTTTTGCGTCAATGCCTTCAAAAACTTTCTAATATCCATGTCTCCATTTTCAACGGCGGTTACTTCTGCAAATTTGGGTAAGACTTCGGTTTCTCGCGGTTTCGCGACGCGTCGCGCCGATTCAATTTGTTCCAATTCGTCTCGCGCGGGGTACTCGATTCGCGCCGGGCGTAACAAATTCTTCAAGTACACGTTTGGCGTACGACTTGAAGCGACATCCAACGCATCACTCCACACTACTTTGGTCTTTTCCATCAATCCAAGTAACATATCGAGCGGCGACCTGGTCGTTTCGCCGTCGACGACGCACGGCGTCTCGCAAAACCGCGCCATTCCAAACAAGCTCATGAAATTCTTCAGCGTACCATTTTCAAGATACTGTTCTTCACGCCCGTCGTCGCACGATTGACGCTCTACCGTAAAAGTCGTCGACAAATCGTTTTCAACGCAATGCAATGCTTCGAGTCGCTCATCATCCAACATGAATGCGTTTTCAAAGCTCGCGTCGTCGTCAACCGTCGCGTTTGCGATCGACAACAAACGCGCCTTCAACCCGTCGCTCTCAACCATCACCGGCACTTCCATAAACTCCATTCCACGCAACAACACTGGCGACTCAACGCACACATCACGAACCACCGCCGCATTCAATCCCAACCCTTCCTTTGCCATCTCTGGCACGAAAATCTTCCGCGTCGTCTCCATCCGCGCCGCGACGCGCGCGCGAAACCGCGCACCCTCCTCCTCCGCCCCGTCCCAACCATCATTCACACACTTGGTCAACTCCAACGCCGCGATGACATCACACCCGCATAAAACCATCCCTTGTCCTCCCATAGCATCCATTGACGCGTGTTTCGCATTCGCACCAGTCATGATATCATCGAAATCAACCTCCATCGTCGTCGTCGTCTCGCCATCCGACGCCGCGCCGGTGCTCATCCACCCATCGCCCACCCCGTGGTCGTCGTCATCCGTGTCGTATAACGACCCAACGCCATCATCATCATCATCGCCCGTATCGTCGTCGCGCGCGCAATCTCGTCGCACGTCCGCGCGCGTCACGCCCACGTACCGCATACCACGCGCGCGTCTCTGCCTCCACGCCCGGCACCCGATCGAGGACGACCGAGGACGACGACGCGGCGCGACCTGCGGTGGATGGGATGGGATGGGATGGATGGATGGGATGGGATGGATGATGATATTCGGACATATGGGATTTACATATATAGTATACAATACTCACTATATAAATATACTACATATATAAATACGTATATCAATAGCATATTCGGAGATATACTGTCATATAGTACCCACGCGCGTCTCTGTCGCGTGCCTGTCGTCGTCGCGGTGAGACGTCATCGCCGCTCGAGCGGCACTGGGCGACGCGTGGAATTGTGCGCGCGACTGCACGGGGACGACGACGACGGGGTGACGACGGGGTGACGACGGACGACGACGAGGAGGATGAGCACGATGGCACACCCCGTGGCGTCCTCGCCCTCGGCGCGCGCGACGACGAGGACGAGGCGCGGGACGACGACGACGCGCGGTGCGGCGGTGACCTTGGGTGGCGCGCGGACGCGGACGCGGACGCCGACGCACGGTGACGCGCGACGAGGCGTTCGCGCGGTGGTTGCGTTCGCGCACAGCGGTGGTGAACGGGGGTTGTGTGCGCGCGTGGTCGTCGCGACGACGGTGGCGGGCGCGAATGCGAGCGACGAGGAGGGCGCGGGCGACGGCGGGGCGCTCGCCCGAGGGTTTGCTCCGCGGGCGACGTCGCGGTTGCGGTTACGGACGATAACGCGCGCGGTAGCCGAAGCAGAGGGTGAAGAGGAACAAAGACGTCGACCGAAGTTAGTGCGCGATGAGAACGGGAACTTTGTGCGCGAAGGGAACACGGGGAGAGGTGGTGGTGGTCGAGGCGGCGGACGAGGCGGCGGACGAGGCGGGCGAGACGGCGGCGGCCGCGGGCGCGGACGCGGCGATTTCGCCGGCCGAGGTGGCGGTGGGCGTGGTGGTTTTGCCGGACGCGGGGGTGGCAGAGATGGTCCTGGCGGTGGAGGTAGATTTAGGAATGATGCTAAGCCTTCTGGCCGCGCGGGCGCCGGGCGAGGTCGCGGACGCACAGATTTTCGATTCACCGACGGCGGCAAAGGTCGGGGTGGACGACCTAAGATGAGTGGTGCGAGCGGTACAGATCAAGTGAAACAACGCAGAGGGAGCAAAGCTGCGAAAAGCGCGCAACGCCGAGCTGAGGCGGAACAGAACAAGGCTGTAGCTGTGGAGATTCTTGAAGTTCCCGCTGACGGCATGGCTATTGAAGACCTCACAGAGCTCCTCGCCACGACGCAAGCTCAAGTGATCAAAACGCTCTTCATGAAGGGTATTGCCGTTCAAATGGGTCAAATGTTGGACAAACAAGCCATAATTGCGATCGCAGAGGACATGGAAGTTGAGTGGATTGACGAAGCTGAGCAAGGAGTTGAGGTTGCCGCGAAGAAGACCACCGTGTTTTTGAGCGAAGATGACTTTGACAACCTTCGCCCGCGTGCGCCAGTGGTTACAATTATGGGTCATGTTGATCACGGTAAAACGTCACTGTTAGATTACATTCACAAATCCAAGGTTGCCGCGGGCGAAGCGGGTGGTATCACGCAGGGTATCGGCGCCTACCAAGTCAGCACCATGGTTGGCGACGAAGAAAAGGATATTACATTCCTTGATACTCCCGGTCACGAAGCTTTCAGTGCAATGCGTGCTCGTGGTGCTCGTGTCACTGACATTGCCATCATTATTGTCGCAGCTGATGATGGTGTTCGACCGCAAACTGAGGAGGCTATTTCGCATGCTAGAGCCGCCGAGGTGCCGATCATCGTCGCCATTAACAAGATTGATAAAGAAGGCGCTAACATCGATCGAGTACGAGATGAGTTGTCCCGCATCGGTGTCATCAGCGAAGAATGGGGTGGAGACATCCCTTTCATGCCCATCAGCGCCAAATCCGGTGAAGGTATCGATGAATTGCTCGAAACTATTTCGCTTACGGCGGAATTGCAAGAGCTCGTCGCCAATCCTGACCGTGAAGCTCAAGGTACGGTCATCGAGGCATTCCTAGACAAGCAGCGTGGTGCGATGGCTACTTTGCTAGTCCAAGCTGGTACCCTTCGTATTGGTGACGCCATTCAAATCGGTAGTGTTTACGGTAAGGTGCGTGCCATGGATGACGCGGATGGTATCAAGGTTGAAGAAGCCGCTCCGTCTACGCCCGTTCAAATAATGGGTCTCAACGGTGTTCCCGCCGCTGGTGATGAATTCACAGTTTGTGCCACCGATATCATCGCCAGAGAACGCGCTGAAAAGGTGAAGGATGAAGAGCGCGATAACCGATTAATTGAAGGTAACGTTGTGTCGTTGACCAACTTACCTGGCGACGAAGAAGGCTTGCAAAAAATCAACCTGATTGTCAAGACCGATGTGAGTGGATCCTGCGAGGCTGTCAAGGCCGCACTCAGTGCATTACCTCAAGACCGCGTGCAGCTCCGATTCCTTATGGCCTCTGCTGGCGAAGTGAGTGAAAGCGATGTCGACTTGGCGTCGGCGTCGCAAGGTATCATTCTTGCTTTTAACACCCCTTGCTCTGATCGAATCATGGAGTCCGCTAAGAAGTCCAAGGTTGAAGTACGCACGTACGACGTCATCTATGATCTTGTTGATGAAGTTCGCGCCGCCATGGAAGGTATGTTGAGCTCTGTGAAGGAGGAGATTCCTCTCGGCAAGGCGGAATGTAAGGCTGTGTTCGGAGGTGGCAAGGCCAAGGTGGCTGGTTCTTTGATTATCGATGGTATGTTCCAAGTCAAGAAGTACCTCCGGGTTAAGAGAGGAAACAAGGAAGTGTACTTTGGTAAGGTTGGTTCTCTTCGTCGTGTCAAGGACCAAGTCAAAAAGGTTGAGTCCGGTTTGGAATGCGGAATTGGTGCCGACCCCGAATGGGATGGCTTCAAGCCTGGTGATACTCTCGAGTGCTTAGATCTTGTCGACAAGATTCAAACGCTTGAAACAGCTAGTGAAGACTTAGCAGGACGCGTGGAAGAGTACCAAGCCGGTGAAGCTGAACGCGCCGCGGCGAGAGAAAAGGCAAAGGAGGGATACCAACGTACGCAAAGACGAGGCGCACCACAGCCAGCTGCGACGCCAGCGCCCACCGCGGCAGCTGGAAAGTCCAAATAAGATGAATTCCCAGATAATTGCAGCGTAGACTCTGGAGGCATATTACGCCCCGACAGAGAACAAAAAGCAAGTAAAAAATAAATAGACGTGATTTGATGTACAACAACAACAACCTTCTTTTACATTTTTATAACAAAGATTTCGATATCTTAAGAAACATCACGTGCTCTCGCGCGCTCCTCTGCTCTCTTTTTCCTTTCTTCTGCTAGAGCTTTTCGGTCTTCCTCTCCTCCTCGACCTGGAGCCTTGCTCAAATTTATGTTCAGTGCGTTGCCAATCATTCTTCGAGCAACGCTTGCGTTCGTTTTTGGCCTCTCTCTTGGCGCGCGCAATTCACTGGGCGATGTCGCACGTACTTCATCGCATGCATCTATCCACCGCACGCATTTTATCTCCGGATGATCCCTCACTTTATACGGCCCAGCCTTTACGCACGCTTCGGCTTCCTCCGTCGTCGGCCACACCACGCACGCCCTAGTCTTTCCCGCCCACACTATATTCGGTGACAACGTCGACGTTGACGCACCGCTCACGCACCGCTCGAGCTCTCGAGTTTTCACATCCCGCGCTATCCCGCTCAGCTCCACGACGTGTTCGAAAGTCTCTGGCGGTGAAGCCGCGGTCGTTTCAACTTTTAACTTAACAACCTCTTTCGTCAAGGCATCGACGTCGGCGGTACCACCATCAACCTCGCTCGATGCGCGTGATGCACGCGCGACATCGCCCACTTCCTTATCTTCGACGGGTTTTCCGTCGTCGTCGTCGGCATCGTCCGTCGTCGTCATGACTCGAAACGCGCGCCGAAAAGTACCGCACTTTTCGCCGCATGCGCAGAGCCCCGACGAGTGCGAAGGAATTGTTCGGCGACGTCTACGCCGATGGACCGTCGCGCGCGAGACCATCATCATCATCATCATCATCATCATCATCGTCGTCTACGGTGCGGTCGTTCGGCCCGTTCACCGCGTGGGACGCCGATGAGCTCGGGAAAAAGCTTGACATTCGCGTCATCGACAACGTGCTCCTCGAGGACGTGAACGCCGCGCTCGTGGCGCTCGCGCTCGATGAACGCGCGACAACGCGCGGGATGTGCGTGTCGAATCTTGGTGGAGGGTTTCACAGCACCCCGGACGTGTTCGAACGACGGAAATGCGCGGCAACGGAGGCGTTGCGAGAGGCTATCGAAGCGGCGTTGCGAGAGGCGACGGCGACGACGGATGTGAAAAAGTGTTTCGTGAAGAATATCATGGGTCGAGGCGATGGAAACGTAGTTAGCACGTCCTGGGTGAATGTGTGTGACGGTGGCAGCTCTCAAGGTCATGGGTTGCATAACCATACGAATGCAGTGTGGAGTGGGGTGTATTACGCGTCGATGTCTGACGAGCGAGCGGATGACGAGGATGATGAATTCGACAAACCAGGGGATTTGCTCATTCGAGTCACCGCTGGTGGGGTGAATCCACTCGTGAAAAAGTCTGGATATTGTAAATACTATCGCATCGTGCCAAAAACGTCGCGTCTGGTTATCTTTCCGTCGTGGGTTTTGCACGGAGTATTGGCCAACAACGTAGGCGATGTCGGCGCGGCGCCTCCTCGCGTCTCATTCGCCTTCAACTCTGGCGAAACAAACGTATCATTTAATTGATTGATTGCTTAGAAAAGAACATGTTGTATATAAAAATATATAGTTTATTGGTGGTAGTACAGTCTAAGAGGACAACGTGGGCATGTCCAACAAACTCGAGTTTCTTCGAACTCGCGTTTCATCCTCTTCGGAGAGGAGCTCGTAATCCGACTCGTCAGACCTCGAGCGCGCGTAAGGTTTCTTGTGAATCCACGCCAACACCGCAAAAGCAGTGCCCAAAAGTGCACCGACAGTGACGTCTTCCCAGTGATGCCAGTAGTCGCGAATGCGCGTCAAGCCGATAAACGTCGCCGCGACGACGGGCGCGACGACGACGCAAATCTTCCAAATCCCGTGCCAGGACGCGCGACGGTGGTCATCTCGCCCAATACGCAGCCACGCAGCGAGGTAGAGCGAGCAGTACACAAATCCAGCAAATGACATGGACGTGTGACCACTTGGGAACGATCGACGCCCTTGTTGTACCGTGTCGTTATCGCCTGAGCAATCTGGCACGCCCGTGGATATCCACGTCTGCGTCGCTCCGTCTGGCCAACATCTGTCGACGAAATCCGGCCGAATCCCCCCGACGATGTTCTTAATCCCACACGTCACAACCCATGTCAACCCTATCGCCGCGCACAACCCCCCAAGCGCGCGATCCTTACGCATATTCGGGTTGTACTTTTTCGGCAACGCCGCCATGGCGATAAACGGCGCGACAAACGCCACGAGCGGCACCACCACCGTGGGCACGCTATTCTCCCCATGTGGATACGAATATCGCCACAACAAATCAGGATTGATATACTTTTGATTCGGCTCCGCGATTTCCAACCACGCCCCGAGCGCGGCGGTGAGCGCGAACGCCCCCGCGTCCAACGCCCACGCCGCGCGCGCCTTGGCTCGCGCCTCGCGTTCAGCCGACGCACCGTTCGCCCCAGGCGCGTTCACCACCGTCGCCATGTCCACCACTACGGCGTCTTCCTCCCCGTGTGTCTATCCGTCCGTCCGTGTGCGTGCGTGCGTGCGTGTGTGTTATATATCTATCTACCACGCACGGCACGGCACTGGTTGAATATTCTCGCACAGTGATTATTCAACGCCTCCGCCTCCTCCTCCTCTGCTCCGTCGTCGTCGTCGTCGTCGGTCGTCGTCGTCGTCACGTCGCGGTGATGCGATTCGTTTGCCTCAGATACGTATATCTTCACCCCGCCCCTACGCGGGCGCGTGGTTCGTCGTCGTCGTCCTGTGTCGCGTCTCCTCATCTTATATTCTCCCTGGACGCCTCCTCACCCACGACGACGACGACGACGACGACGACCATGCGCATGGACGAGACAGACGGCGTTCGAGTGGTCTTCACTACGTGGGGGACTCCGCGACGAATCATGACCGCGACCCCACGCGGTCCGACCGACCGACCGTCCGACCGACCGACAATTAGGGTTAGGGGAACCATCGCCCAGGCCCGGCGCGGGGCGTCGCACGTCACACGACGACGGACGACGACGCGCGATGACGCGCGCGACGACGACGACGACGACGAAACGAGGGGCGACGGCGACGACGACGACGACGAACGGTACGATGCGCACGGAACGCGAAGTGGCTCGTGGACTACGGCGAGATAGGCGCGCAAAGGTTCATCACGATGGCATTCAACGGTTGGTGGAATTTTAAACTTCATTCGTCGCAGTCGCGGGCGTAGCAGCGCGGTGACTGACGCGTGCGCGCGCGTGGTTTTACGTTGACGATCGTAGGGAAGGGTAAAGGCGCGGTGAAGACCGAGGCAAAGGTATGTAAAGGCGATGACGCGACGAGAGAAGATTGACGTCGCGACGCGAGGCGCAATTGCGCCGGTGACATCCACTCGCGTACGCGACGGATGGACGACAGTGGTGGTGTCGTCGTCGAGCGTGAGCGATGAAACGACGACTGCGTGGAAAGATATGGGTGTACTGACGCGTGCGTGACGATGGCGTAGGTTGCACAGCGAGCTATGGGTAAGCTCACGGCGAGCGCGCCCGCGGCGAAGAAGACCAAGACGGGCGGAGACGTGTTCGATTTTCCCGAAGATGACGGCGACCAGGACTCGATGACGATCAATGTGAAGTGGGTCAAGAGCGGTAACGGTGCCGCGGCGACCGAATGGGATTTTAACGTGCCGGTACGTGCGTGAGTGCGAAGAGAATCCGTAAACCCTTGCGCCAACGACTCTAACCCTAATTGGATGTGACTGACGTTTTGCGAACGCTTCTTCATGTTTTCGACGCGCAGCGCGACGCGACGGTGGCAACGTTGCGAGGCAAGGTGGATGATTCCACAGGTAGCGTATTCAAGGACCATGCCGTCATTTTCAAGTACAAGGGCAAAACCTTGGACGATCTTAGCGCGAATTTGTCGGAATACGGCGTCACGCACGGCTCGGAGGTGTTGCTCCTCATCAACCCGGAAACGGCGGCAGCGGTTGGCCTTCCGCCCACTATGGTGCCACACCAGGGCGAGTTCCCTGGCGAAGTGCCGCAACAGAAAGCGAAAAAGCAGAGAGCGGCTTCTGCAACTGGTGGCGACAAGAAGCGCGAGCGATTCTCAAAGGAGGAGGCGGACGATTTGATCAAGGGTGTCGAGTTGTACGGACTCGGGCAGTGGGCGCAAATTCGCACGTCTTTCTTCCAGCAAACAACCCGAACAGGTGTTGACTTGAAGGATAAGTGGCGTAATCTCGTCACCGCTGCGGCACGTCAGAGTGGGTTTAAATTCCGCGTCGACTATCTCAACGATCCGGCTTTCCTGGAAAGGGTGCGGACGGTGAACGACGAGGCAAACAAAACTATGCGAAACGTTCTCTGATGATTTTCGCCTCGTCGGATGAGTCTTTTGACTACAAATGAGTACAAAATACGTCATGTCCTCGCGCGACCATGGGTAATTTGAGCAGTCACTTTTAGTCAATAATAAGGAACGTGTTGTACCCCTTGCCACCACAAATGATGTAAAACTTTACTAAAAATCTTCTCACAAACAAAACTATTATCCGATGGGCCTATTCGCCAAACCTTCCATGGGTTCATTCGCCACCCTCGCACGTTTAGCAGCGTCGACTGGTGCGTCCTCGTGAAGCTTGTCCTCCAACTCGTATCGCGCGATGCTCTTCTTTTGAAAGTTCGCCACAGACGTCGTGGCGTCGACGATAAGAGCTATAGCATCTAAATACTCCTCTTCCGTCATCGCGCCTTTCGTCGAGCACCCGACGATGACAATCTCTTCCTTGTCCCTTTTCTTGTCCAGTACGCTCGCGCAAACGACGGCTCGCGCCTCGCTCTCCTCCCTCTTCGTCGGGTCGATAACCATCGTACCGTTCGCTAAAATCGCGCACGAACTGGCGCACAATAATCCATCGATAGGTAATCCAGCGTCTACTATAGCGCAACATGCAGCGTTGATGCACGCCGCTTCTACGTTGCCATCGGCGGAAACCACTCGCAGCGCCGCTCGCACACCCAACCGAGGAAACTCATACGTCTCCAAGAACGTCTCCAACGCCCCTCGCACGCGATTCTCGAGCGCGCGCTCGTCATCTCTGCTCAACTCATTCGCGGTGTCGATCTCAACCTCAATGACGCCTCGTTCGACGTCCTCCTTCCACGGTTTGACTTCGTGCGGGCCGTACACAGCGCACGTGACAATTGTCTCATCAATGTCATACCTCGCGCTCCCGGGCGCGAAATCGATGTAATGACGATGAAGGCGCTGTCGACGCAACATTTCGGGCGCGCGTCCATCGAGACGGAGGTCGGGTTTAGCAGACGTCGATGGCGTCGACATGGCTCTTGCGCCCGCGTAGCCGACGCGAGAGGCGACGACTGAGGCATACGCGCGCGCGTCGCGTCTGAAAGCCATGGAATACTCGCGGCGCGCCATCGTGTGATTATTATTGTTACAACTCATAAGTACCTCGCGCTCCTCCTCCTCGCTCTCGCCTCGTCGTTCTCGCGCTCATCACTTGTTGATAATCGGGTCGAAAAGCGACTGATACACCACCGCGGCGGGCTGCATCACGAGCCCGATGAACAACTGGCTCCCGGCGAAGACGACGATCTGAAACCACCCAGGAGGTTTCCCCTACAGTCCTAAAGCATTAGTACAAACATTTACTGATTCAACGCGTGTCATCAAACGCACCGTACGCTCGTCCACGGGCCACCACGGCTCTTTCGCATCCGCCTTGGGCTGGTAGTTGATCGTATTCATCGGCGTCGTCTTCTTGGACGATTTCGGCGCCGCGCGCGCGACGATGGCGCCGCCGCGACGGTGCGTCGACGCCTGCGCGCGCGCGGTGCGACGGCGCGCGGTCGTCGCGGTCGTCGCGATCGGTGCCGCGCGCGGTGTGATGGTAAACATGGGCATCACACGACGCACGCGCGTGAGAGACTGACGCCTCGGTGCGCATCCGTGCGCGAGCGATGGTTGCGTCGCCGCCCGCCGCACCGGCGATGCGAATGGAGCTCGACGTGTACTCTGGATCGTCCGTTCGCGCCACGCGCGCGGTGGCGAGCGCGACGGCGACGACATCGTCGTCATCGTCGTCAGCGGCAGCATCGTCAACGGCGCACGACGACGCGAACTGGGTCGCGCGCTCGGGATATGAAACGCGCGGGCGGTTGCGGTGCACGGCGAATGCGGAGTTAACGCGCGCACTGACGATTGATTCGGTGACCGTGGAGTGGTACGGCGTCGAGGGCGTGGATGAACGGTGGGTGGGAGGCAAAGACGACGCGGAGGTGGTCGCGAGCCGAGCGACGAAAGGCTTGCGCGCGGGGGAGAGATACATTGCGAAATCGCCCCCGGGCGAAGTTGCACGCTCGGTGGAGATTGAACCAGGTCGCACGGTGTCGTTTAAGTTTGGCGTGAACTTACCACCCGGTTTGGCACCGACGTTTAAGGGTCAAGTTTCACGGTATAGATATGACGTCGTGTGCAAGGCGACGACGTCGACGGGCGAATGCGCTGAGATACGTGCGCCGATTACCGTACGCACGAGCGCAAATGGGATGGATTTTGATGGCGACAGTGATATTGACGACGATGATGCGAATGGATTGGCGGAAACGTTTAGTATGACTGATCTTATGGCGCCTTGGATTCACATGGAGGATACGGTGCCGCCTGAATCGCCGACGTTTAACGGGGGCACGCTCAACTCACCAAGAGCGCTATCTAGGAGTCCGATGTGGCTAGATGTTGGTGATCCACATACGCCTCGTGCGTCGACATCACACGTAGTTCCGAAGACTCCACCTTCGCGGCATTTACGCGGGGGAAAGTCCAAGGCGTACGTTGTGAGCTTGGGCGACGAAAAGCTCATGAAGGTGATGTTTCGCAAGCCGGCACCAAAGTGCTCAATAGGAGGTGAACTGGCAGGTATTCTAGATTTCACGTGTGCCCAAAAAGCGAGGGCAGAAAATATCGTCATCACGCTTGAGTCGGAAGAAATAATTCACGCCGGAACGGAAAAGTCTGCGGATGGGCGACCGCCAACGTTCAGAAAAATTTGGATCGAAACGAGCGAGTGCATGGAGCACCTCGATACTTCTCATTTCGTAATGAATCTTCCTTTGAATACGCCAGGAAATTTCAGAACGCCGAGCGTAGAACTCAAATGGCTATTGCGCTTTGACATTCGTGTCGTTAGAAAGAAGCCCGCGGGAGAGTTTGTGGCGTTTTTCAAGGGTGTCAAAGAAACTGCCGAGTATACCTCTGTTGAGTGGGTATTTCCACTCGAACTTTAGCATGCATAGAAATTCCTAGCTACAGATATACATATTAACAAGGTGTTCGAAATATTCTCCCAATCAGCAGGCAACATATAAATGGCCTGAAAATCTTCAGCCCATTCCTTGCCACTCTGCCTGATATAACGACCGCTAAATTTCTACTTTTCCTCGCCACTCTCGACGGCTTGCCACAGCTCGGCAAACGATTTTGATTCTTTTACATTGATGCCAAACTTTTCAATGTGCAACGAGAATTCTTTGACGTCTAAGTACAATTGACGACATATTTTATCAGTGTCACCAACGCCTGCGCTGCTCGTCTTGCCTTGCCGATCTTTCAAACGATTCAAGCTCGCTTCAGTTTTCTTCACCGTGCTCACGAGTTCGCGCGCCATCTCCGCGTACTTGTCGCACACTGATTCCACGACTTGGCCGACTATTTCTTGTCTCGATTCTTTCGAAAGCATCTTCGTGCGCTCGGCATCTAAAAACGTTTCCAGGGGTGCGAGAATCATCGGTACAAAGTGACTGTGCCTCGTTGGCATTGGCTTGTTTGTCATGCGGAATGTTGCCGTGATCCCTTTGAGCTGCTTCAGCGCCTCCACGCAACGATCTACGAAAACCTTAATGATAAATTCTGAAAGTTTCGGAATGAGCGATTCGACATCTTTGGCCCCATCTAATATGCAACCCGTGGCGATTGATGTCAATTCGTTTCCAAGACTCTTCACACCAGTCTCCACGTTCTTGACGCCATCGGTGCGAACTCGCTCACATAGCCTTTCGATATCTAGGCGAACTAGAATCAACTCTTCTCCACCGGCCGTACCGCCCCAGCTCGTCTTATTCGATCCCATCGTCATCGCAGAATCACCCGTACTTTCGGTGTTCTGTTGAATCGCCAATGTCTCGATTCCAGAAGTCACCCAGCTCTTGTACCTCGCTAAGACTTGCGCCATCAGTCTGATGAATTTATCTGCAAGAGCAGGCACGAAAACATCATCGGCGGTGCACTTACACATCGTAAGCCACGTCTGCGTGGTGGACGTTAACAAGAATCCATCACTCGCGAGCGACGTGTCGAGACCGGGTTTGTTGAGCTCATCATCGACATTGCCAGCCAATTCTTGAAATCGCAATGAGAAGTACACTGGAAGATTCCATCGTTTCATGAACACTTCTACATGCTTTGAAGCACGGAACTGATTGAATGAAGCAATTGTGGGCGCCGAATTCTCGAGTCTATGAAGAAAATTCATAGCTGCACGGTAGTTCTTGATGAACACTTTTGGAATGCCAGGCGAAAAGGCGTTTGATTGCGTCGCGCTGAGTTGTGAGTCAACCTCGGCAAGAATGGTACCAGCAACGAAGTCGTACGAGTGCAAGCCAGAGTCAGCATCGCGAGTCAGTTCTAACACATATGCGCAAGACTCGAAAGCGGCATCAGTTACCCTCTGCAGCATCGTCGAGAAGTCTTGCTCGCTTCCACCTTCAATTGCCTTCTCCACCGCAGGTTGTATGCAAATACTCCGAATTGCAGTCTCTATGACGTCATGCTTTCCAATAGCCGTGCATGCGTGTAAACAGTGGCTAATAATGTTGGCATTCTTCTCCATCAATCCATCAATCAACGCCGTTTGTACTAGGGTCATGAGCTTAAGCTCGCAGTACTCGATTCGATCCGCCAAGTCACGAATCAAAGGCAAGTCCTTGCCTTGCTTTTGATAAAATTTTAATCGATTCACCTCGCTAGCAACGCGATCGAGCATTCTCGCTCGCTCATCAACATTATCACTCACGTGTGATTGGTGCATGTCCTCAGTCATGTCACCCGGATTAGCCTGGTCATCCTCAAATGCTGATTCCAACATGTCCAATCCTTCTTTATCTTCGACGGCGATGAGGACAACTTGACTAGCTAACGCTTTCTCCTCGGTTTCATCATCCATCGGTGCATCGCTCGAAGCTCGTACTCCTTCACCCTTAATATCCAACTCTCCCAACAACCGCTCAACTTTGGACACCGTGTGCGCGCACTCATCCGCCAAACGCTTACTCGCGCTCGTCCGCGCGCTCGCCTCGCGTTCCTCGACGCTCGCCTCCAACCTCTCTAACGCTTGAACCATCTCGTCTCTCGCACGCACGACTTCTTCACGCATCTCTTTGGATTCTGGCTCTATGCTCTTCTTCAACGCCTCGTAATCTTTTAACCCATCTCCAAGCGACGCAAACTCTTCATAGTTTTCATTCACCAACGTCCCGAGCTCCGCTCTAATCTTCTCCTCCTCCGCGTTCAGCTGCTCTAACAGCGTCTCATTACTCACAAACCCCGTCATCTCCTCCACATACTTCAACGCATCGAACGAATCCGAGCTAAACACTCGCGCATCGAACCACGTCGGCGTGCCCCCGGTCGCATCGGCGCTTAAAAGATCAACCGCCTCATCCTCCTC